>ERZ1645192.241-NODE-241-length-42313-cov-6.497066_pt1 | contig 42313 bp, 38 predicted proteins | sample MGYA00575354_ERZ1645192 | MGnify/ENA primary metagenome ERZ1645192 (study PRJEB40844, sample SAMN11349763) | freshwater sediment metagenome | isolation source: river sediment | host: Sediment | place: India: Faizupur Khadar , New Delhi | collected 2017-02-21 ...
TTTCATGCACAGTTATACTCCTTTTCCTGTGTCTGAAAAGTCGGGGCCATTATAATTTATTCTTCCGGGCAAGCTTCGGCGAAAGCCTCCTTGGCCGCGTTTTTTATTTCTCCGACAACCGAAATGGTAATGCATTACACTTTTCAAGGATGAATTATGGTAATGGATTACCAAAAATCATGGCAACGGCCCGAGCGGCGACACACCATTCGCCTGTCGAAAAATTTGATTCCGCTTTATTTATGTGGTAGGGTGCCGCGTTCGTTCCGGCACCGCACGGAGGCCGCCGGGACAGGTCGTTATAACTGTCTGAATCAGCGGGAGATATACCGTGGCCGAATGGTCCACTGAATTAAGTTCCGTCAAACAGAACGAGATACTGGTGCGGGGCTATCCCGTCGAACAGTTGATGGAGAAGGCCTCCTACACCGACGCCGTCTACCTCCTGTTCAAGGGTGAACTCCCCTCCGCCGCCGAAAGCGCCCTCTTCGCCGCGCTGCTGACCTCCTGCGTCGACCACGGGGTAACGCCCCCTTCCATCCACGCGGCGATGAACGCCGCTTCGACCGGCGCGCCGCTCAATGCCGCGGTCGCCTCGGGGATACTCTCGATCAACCGTTTCCACGGCGGCGCGGTCGAAGATGCGATGGAACTCTTCGCCGAGGCGGTGACGGAGACCGGGCCGTCGGCCGACCGCGTGAAGATCGCCCGGTTCGTCGAAGAGGGGCTCGCAAAGGGACGCCGGTTCCCGGGCTACGGCCACCTCAACCACACCACCGACCCGCGCACCGTGAAACTGGGCGAACTGGCGCGCCGCCACCTGACGCCGGCCCAGCGGATATACGCCGACGCCGCCTTCCTCATCGAGGAGGAGATGGCGCGGCTCAAGGGTAAGAAACTGCCGCTCAACGTCGACGGGATGATCGGGGCGCTCCTGCTCGGACTCGCCTTCCCCCCCGAACTGGCCAACGGTATCTTCATGATATCGCGCGTCCCGGGACTCATCGCTCATTATGTCGAAGAGCGCAGGACCCAGAAACCGATGCGCGCCATAGACCCGCACGCCGCGCAGTACGCCGGCAGACCGAAACGCAATATCGACAGACCGTGAGGATATACACGTGAGAACGAAAGCCATCTTCGACAAGTGCGACGCCTACCAGCGCACGATCATCGCCAAAAAGGAGGGCTACTACCCCTACTTCAAGACCATCATTTCGGAACAGGACACCGAGGTCTATCTGCAGAGCGGCAAGAAGGTCCTCATGCTCGGCTCCAACTCCTACATGGGGCTCACCAACCACCCCGAGGTGAAAGAGGCGGCGCGACAGGCCATCACCAAATACGGCAGCGGCTGCGCCGGGTCGCCGTTCCTCAACGGGACGCTCGACATCCATGAGGAACTGGCCGCCGAACTGGCCGCCTTTGTCGGCAAGGAGGCGGCGCTCCTCTACTCGACCGGCTTCGGCGTCAATCAAGGGGTCATCTCTACCCTCACCGGACGGCACGACACCATCTTCATGGATGCGCTCAACCATGCCTCGATCATCGAGGGCTCGCGCCTGTCGTTCGCGACGGTCAAACGCTACGAGCACAACGACATGGCCGACCTCGAAAAAGCGCTTGCCTCGGTGCCCCGGGAAAAGGGCAAATTCATAGTCGCCGACGGCGTATTCTCTATGGACGGCGATATCGCGAAACTCCCGGCCATGGTCGAACTCTCCGAAAAATACGATGCGGTCGTGATGGTCGACGACGCCCATGCGCTCGGCGTACTCGGACCGAAAGGCGACGGCACCGCCGCCCATTTCGGGCTGATCGACAAGGTCGATCTCATCATGGGGACCTTCAGTAAATCGCTTGCCTCGATCGGCGGCTTCATCGCCGGCGACGCCCAGACGATCGAATTCCTCAAACACCACAGCCGCGCGCTCATCTTCAGCGCCTCGATGCCCCCCGCCTCGGCCGCCTCGGCTCTTGCGGCGCTCCGCGTGATGAAACGGGAACCGTGGCGCATCGAGAAACTGTGGCACAATACGACCCTGTTGCGCGAAGGGCTCCAGAAACTCGGGTTCAACACCGGCCTGTCCGAGACCCCCGTCATCCCCTTTTTCGTCGGCGACGACATGAATGCCTTCTTCATGCGCAAGCGGCTCGAGGACGAGGGCATCTTCGTCAATCCGGTCATCAGTCCCGCCGTCCCGAAGGATCAGGCGCTCATCCGCCTCAGTCTCATGTCGAACCACACCGAGGAGCAGATCGCTTTCGCCCTTGAGAAGATCGCGCTCTGCGGCCGCGAGATAGGGATAATACCATGATCGAAGTACGCACCGTCACCGACCGTCGATCACTCGGCCATTTTCTCGACCTCCCCTACCGGCTCTACCGCGACGACCCGAACTGGGTGCCGCCGCTCCGTTTCGAACGGAAACTGTTCTTCGACCGCAAGAAGAACCCGTTCTTCGAACACGGCGAGGCCGACTATTTCGTCTGCTACCGCGACGGCAGGCCGGTCGGCCGCATCACCGCCCACATCGACCGCAACTACGATACCTATCATAAGACCCGCCACGGCTTTTTCGGTTTTTTCGAATGCGCGGACGATCCGGAGACGGCCCGCGCGCTCATCGAAACGGCCGAGAACTGGCTGAAGGCCCGCAAATACGACCGCATCATCGGGCCGATGAACTTCACCACCAATCACGACTCCCCCGGCTTCAGCATATTTGGCGCCGACACTCCGCCCTATCTGATGAATCCCCACACCATGCCCTACTATCCCGATCTGTTCCGTGCCGCCGGATATGCCGACGAGCAGTTGCTCAACAGTTGGGCGCTCACCGAACCGAAGGACCTGCCACAGGAATTCCACGACCGGGACGAGAAACTCTGCGCGAAATACGGCGACCGCCTGCAGGTGCGCCATATCGATCTCAAGAACCTGCGGCGGGATGTCGACACCATCCTCAAGATATTCAACGAGGCGTGGTGTGACAACTGGGGCTATGTCCCCATGACCGACCGCGAGATAACGGCGATGGCCGACGAACTGAAACTCATCGTCGACATCCGCCTCACCTACCTGGTGTTCCTCGACGGCGAACCGGCCGCCTTCATGGTCTCGATGCCCGACATCAACCAGATACTGATCAAGAACCGCAACGGCTCTCTCTTTAGCCGCCATTTTTTCAACCTGCTCTTCAACAGCAAACGGCACATCAACCAGTTCCGCGTCATGCTGCTTGGGTCGCTCAAGAAATACCGGCTCCTCGGATTTGACGCGCTGATGTATCACCGGCTCCTTCACGACGGACTCGATACCGGCCACCGCGAGGTCGAGATGTCGTGGATACTCGACACCAACCGGCCGATGAACAACGCCGCCGCCCACATGGGCGCTCACCTTTTCCAGCAGTATCTCATCCTCGCAAAACCGCTCGACCCGACCGCATGAAAGATACTCTCGTCACCGGCGCTACCGGCTTCATCGGCAGTTATCTGACCGAAGAATTGCGTGCCCGGGGGCACCGTTTACGGCTACTCGTTAGACGGCGGAATGCGGCGGTCGAACAATTCGAAAAAAATGACGCCAAGATATTTATCGGCGATTTTACCGATAACGACATCGTTCGGCGCGCGGTCGAGAACTGCGGCACCGTCATCCATGTCGCCGGCGCGACCAAGAAGAACAGCGAGAAGGAGTACCTCGAAGGGAACACCCTTTTCACCGAAAAACTGCTCGCACCGCTCGCCAAAGAGCAGCGCTTTATCCTCATCAGTTCACAGGCGGCCGCCGGCCCATCGACCGGAAATAGGTCGGTGACGGAAAGCGACCCCCCGCGCCCCCTCACCTGGTACGGGAGATCGAAACTGGCCGCCGAGGAGGCGGTGAAACGCTGGGGAGCCGACCCCGACGACAACTACCTGATACTCCGCCCCTGTTCGGTCTTCGGGCCGGGCGAACGCGACATCTACACCATTTTCAGGATGCTCGACCGCGGCGTGCTTACCCTTCTGGGGACCGGCGAAAAACGCTTTTCGGTGGTCTATGTCGCCGACCTTTCCGCCGCCATCATCGCGGCGGCCGAGGGAGGGGTGACCGGCAAAACCTTTTTCGTATCCAACGACGCACCGGTATCGTGGCGCGAATTCAGCGAAGAGATCCGTGTCGCGATGGGCAAAAAACGGGTCCTGCGGCTGATGATACCCGAATGGCTCGCCGCTCCGGTCGGCCATACTGCGGGACTGATCGGCAAAATGGTCGGGAAGACCTTTCCGGTCAACGGCCAGAAGGTCATCGAGATGAAACAGGAGGCGTGGATATGCGCCAACGACGCGATAAAAAAGGAACTCGGCTGGCGGCAACGGACCACGCTCGACCGGGCGATGCGCGACACCGTCGAATGGTACCGCCGCAACGGCTGGCTTTCGGCGTGAAACGGAGGAGACGATGAGCGAAACATTCATCCATGAAAGCAGTTACGTCGACGAGGATGTGCAGATAGGCGCCGGCACCAAGATATGGTTCTTCTGCCATGTGCTGACCGGGTCGCGCATCGGCGCCGACTCTTCGTTCGGCCAGAACTGCATGATAGGTCCGCGCGCCATCGTCGGCAACGGCGTCCGGGTGCAGAACAATGTCAGCATCTATGAAGGGGTCGTCATCGAGGACGATGTCTTCCTCGGCCCCTCGATGGTCTTCACCAATGTGATAAACCCGCGCAGTTTCATACCGCGCAAGGATGAATACCGTAAAACGCTCCTGAAAAAAGGGTGTTCGGTCGGCGCGAACGCCACCATCGTCTGCGGGGTCACCATCGGCGAATATGCCTTTGTCGGCGCCGGAACGGTCGTGACCAAGGATGTTCCCGCCTACGCGCTGGTCTACGGTAACCCGGCAAAACAGCACGGGTGGGTCGGCCGGTCGGGCAACAAGCTCACCTTCGGCAGGGAGGGGATCACCACCGACGCGAGCGACGGCGCCCGCTATGAACTCGAGAATGGAAAAGTGAGGCCGCTGTGAAGAATAACATACCGCTCATCGATCTGGCGACGCAGTACCGCGCCTATAAAGAAGAGATGGACACCGCCATGGGGAAGGTCTGCGAACGGGCCTCTTTCATTATGGGACCGGAGGTGACCGAACTGGAAAGAAAACTCGTCCTTTTCTGCGGTGCCGACCGCTGCGTCACCTGCGCCAACGGCACCGACGCGCTGGTGTTGGCGCTCCGAGCCCTCGATATCGGCCCCGGCGACGAGGTGATCACCTCCGCTTTTTCCTTCATCGCCACGGCCGAGGCCATCGCCACGGTCGGCGCCACGCCGGTATTCATAGACATCGAACCCGACACCTGTCTCATCGACGCGAAGAAGATAGAGAACAAGGTCACCGCCCGGACGCGCGCCATCATCCCGGTCAGTCTCTACGGACAATGCCCCGATATCGATGCGGTCAACGCCATCGCGGCGCGCCATGAACTGACCGTCATCGAGGATGCGGCGCAGAGTTTCGGCGCCCGCTACAAGAACGGGAAGAGTTGCGCCATCACCCGGCTCGCGACCACCAGTTTCTTCCCCGCCAAACCGCTCGGCTGCTACGGCGACGGCGGCGCGGTCTTCACCGACGACCCCGCCCTTGCAGAGAAGATAGCATCCCTGCGGCTTCACGGGCAATCGAAACGCTACTACCACCGCCACATCGGCATGAACTCGCGGCTCGACACGCTGCAGGCGGCGGTATTGCTGGTAAAACTCGCTCACTTCCCCGCCGAGATAGAGGAACGCCAGCGGATCGCCCGCCACTACGACAAACTGCTTGCCGGCCTGCCGCTCGAACGGCCGATCGTCCATAACGGGCGGCTTTCGGTCTGGGCTCAGTACGCCGTCCGGGTGAAGGATCGCGATACCGTCGCGCAGAAACTGAATGATGCCGGCGTCGCGACCGCCGTCCATTATCCCCTGCCGCTCCATCTGCAGGAGGTCTTCGCGCCGCTCGGCCATCGACCGGGATCGCTTCCGGTCGCCGAAGAAGCGGCCCGCACGGTACTCTCGCTCCCGATGAGCGCCTTTGTGGCAGCGGAGCAGCAGAAGCAGATCGCCGATGCGCTTGCTGCGGCACTGTGACCCCAAAAAACAGGCCTGTTTTCTTGTATTTTCAAGGCGTATCGGTATAATTACCTCGTTTTTTGAAGACAGCGCTTCGGGTTGAAGATGGAACGGATCGTCAGCATAACGCTTCTTGCGCTCGCCTTTATTATAGGGTGTAGGCACACCGAACACTACGGGAAACAGATGGCGGGCAAGGAACTCCCCTTCGCCCCTCTTTCGGCCGAGAACGATGTTAAGGAACTGTTAGCCGACGGTGACGAATATCGCATCGGCACCGGCGATGAACTCAAGGTCGATGTCTACAACATCCCTGAACTCAGTTCCAAATCGATGTCGATCAGTCAGTTCTTCGGGCAGGTAGTGGATGAAAAGGGAGAGATATTGTTTCCCATCATCAAGAGCATCAAGGTCGGCGGTCTCACCAAGAAGGAGGCGGCACAGGCGATAGAAGAGCGGCTCAAGGAGTTCGTCAAGAACCCCGACGTTTCTATGGAGATCGTTAAGTTCCAGAGTAAATTCTATTATATAACAGGCGCCTCAAACAATAATGGCAAATACAACATCACCCCCACCACGACCATCATGGAGGCGCTTTCTCGTATCACCCCGCTCGCCACTTCAAGTTCTGTGACGATGGCCAATACCATTTACCTCAAGCGCGATGAAAAGGTTATCCCTCTTTCGATAACCGAGGTCAGTAAGTCGCAGACCGACTATTCCCGGATCCGCATCCATAACGGCGACACCTTCTTCGTTCCTCCCGCATCGGCCGAACGGGTTTACATTGTCGGCGAGATCGCGCGCCCGGGAGCCTACCAGATAACCAAACCCGATTACACCGTACTCGACCTTATCGCCGAGGCGGGCGGCGTCAACCCGGTGACAGCCGACACCACCGCCCTGTATCTCGTCCGGCAGTACGGCGGTAAATTCCAGTACGCGGTGCTCGATTACCACAAAATAATCGGCGGCGATTCCGGTAGCGACCTGCGCCTCCAGCCGGGCGACCGGCTCGTCGTTTCTCCGACCGGTCTGGCCAGTTACAACCGCATCATCGAACAACTGCTTCCGACCTTCCAGATGATCAACTCCATCACCGGCACCATAAAGAATGTGATCGACATCTCCAACGGCGGAAAGTGAGCAGAAGATGACCGACCTCACCGTAAAAGACCTCATTGCCGTCGTACGGCACGGTACGCGCATGGCGGTCATCGTATTTTCGGTCACTTTCTGCGTCAGTCTTTTCGCGATGTTCCTGTTCGCACCCGAATACGAGGTCTCGACCACGATACTCATCGAGCAGGAGGATCCATCGGCGCTCATGTTGCCCAATCCGGCGGCACTGCTCATGGGCGGCTTTCAGGCGGCGCAGAACGAGACCGAGCTCATCAAAAGCCGCGTCATCATCGACGCCCTCATCGAGAAATTCAACCTGCAGTTCCCGGTCGAACGGATCAACGACAGCTTTTTCCGTCAGTTCGTGGGGAAATTCCGTGGAGAACCCGATTTCATCGGAGCGCCCTATTTCGCCAAGACCCATCCCGGTCTTGCCAACGGGGACGGGACCATAACGGTTACCGCGGCGGGCTATCTTATAGAGAACGGTTCGGAAAAGATCGAATGCGCATGGGGCAAACCCTGCTCCTTCAAGGGAGGAGAGATCGTACTGGAGAAGGCGGGCGATATCCCGTCCGGCGAACACTACGAATACAGTTACCGCAACCTCGTCAGGTCACGCAAGGCGGTCCGTGAATCGTACGAGGCTTTCCCGCTGGGAGAGGACAAGGCCCCTTCTCTTTTCCGCGTCTCGATGGAAACGACCAACACCCCCTTTGCCGCGCTCTTTCTGAACGAACTGGTCACCGTGTTCGCGGCCAAAAAGGTGCAGTGGCGTACCGAAACGACCGAGATAACGCGCGGCTTCCTTGAAAAATTGGCCGTCCGCCTCAAGGACGAGCGGGACGAGAAGCTCCGCAAGCTCACCACCTTCATGTCCAACAGCCGTACCATCCTACCTGACGAACAGGTAAAGACGCTCGTCATGCAGAAACTGGAGCTGGAACAGCAGAAAAAAGAGATAGATATCCGCCGCAGTCTTATCGGCGAGTTCCGCAAAACCATTGACGAAGGGGGCGCCCGGATGCTCCCCGCGCCGATGCTGGATGACGACAAGGCATTCGGCGAGGTCGTGGCCACCTACAACACGCTGGTCATGGAGGAGAAAAAGGCGTCTGAACTATATTTCGACTCGCATCCCGACCTCATCATGCTCCGGCAGCAGTTGACCGCCGCCCGCAAGACCATCGGCACCATGGCCGACGACACCGATTCGAACATCCGGCAGGTCGAATCCTTGCTGAGCGCCAAGATCGGAGCAATAGACGGCGAGATGCGGCGCCTGCCGCCGGAATTGAGCGAGCTGGCGGTGCTCAAGGCCGAGGAACAGGCGGTCGAGAAGATATATTGGTTCCTCAACGAGAAACTCTACGAGAACGAGATAAAGAAGGAATCGATGAAACACGATATCCGTGTCATCGACCGCGCTGACCCCAATGAAGAGAAACTGTTCCCGCGTATCTCCATTTCGATGATGCTCGCATTCGCGCTGGCGCTTCTGTTGAGCCTCGGCACCGTGTTCGGTCATTACCTTTTCCGCCGCACCGTACCGTTCGGCGAAGAGGTCTCCCGCTTTGTCGGGAACACTTACCGTCGTTTCGACCTGCCCTGGGTGGGGACGACACATCCCGCCGACGATCTTGATGCCCGCCTTCTGCGCATCATGGTCTCCTCGGGGCTGCTCGACAAACGCACCGGCACCATCGCCGTCTGTTCCATTGAACCGGGCGCCGGGAAAACCTTCCTCGCGGGACGGCTGGCGCAAATGCTGACCGATCTCGGGTACCGGACCGTGCTCCTGGGCGAGACCGATGGAACGGCGCCGCAGAGTGGCAAGGATCAGCCGGCCCAGCCGGCCCGTCTCCGGCTCGACGGCGATTCGGCCGCCGGCACGCTGGTTGCCGCCGACGGTATCGGGCTGAAAAAGATACGGGAGCTGCGTGAGCAGTACGATTTCGTCATCCTCGACACCCCGGCGATGAACACATCGGTCGAAGCTCTTATCGCCGCCGCAGAGGCCGATCGGACACTCTTTGTCGTCCGGGCCGGGAACACCCCGCGCGCCATCTTCAAGAAATACTTCAGCATTCTTTCCGAGCGCTCACCGCGGGACGGACAGATCGTCATCGCGGTGAACGATTCGGCATTTATACCGTCGTGATCATCGACTAGCCGGGCGGATACCTGTGGGAACCATCCTTTCGATCGCGCTTCTGACCCTCTGCATCGTTGAAGCCTTTCGCGATCTAAAACGAAGCCTCTCCTTCTTTCTGCTGGCGCTCCTATTCGCCCCCTACATCATTATCGGATCGCTCTACATCCGGATAGAACTGCCTCTGACGCCCATCTATCTGGGGATACTCCTCGCGCGCCGCGAGTTCAGCGTGATACGGATCCCGTCCATTGCCTGGCCGCTGATCCTGCTGTGGGGATATACCCTCGCACTCACACTGTTCTCCGCTATTGTCGGGACCGCGGTCTCTCCCTCATGGTTCAATGTGTACGCCTATATCAAGCCGGTATTCCTGATCCTGCTGTTCGCCAATACGGATTTCTCCGAATCCGATCTTGCGCGTCTTCTGCGCTGGTTCGCAGCGAGCGCCATCCCGCTCGCTCTGCTGGCGGCCGGGCAAACCTTCGGCGTACAGGCAGCGACCGATATCACCATGAATGCCTACATGTCGCCGGGTCGGCTGGTCGTCGAACGGCTGGTCAACGAGATCGGATTCATTCTGCGCGCGGTCAGCGTGTTCGAATCGCCGTCCTATGCGGCCACCTATTTTCTGGCGACCCTTGCCACCGCGGTCTACCTGCTGTTCGAGCTGCGCGGTCAACAGGCGGCGAAACGGGCATTCCTGCTGCCGCTGATCGCTCTTTTTGCATCCTTCCTCGGCGGCGTGGTGACCCTTTCGGCCACCTTCGTCGCCGGTATCGGACTCATTCTTTTCATGCTTTTCCTGCGACTCGAATGGCGCAACAAGGTCCGCGCCGTGGCGATATCGGCCGCCTTCGGCGCCATCATCATCGGGTACCTGATGTTCCTCGGCAAGGACGAGGAATATGCCTCGATCGCGAATAACATCACCTATCAGGCCCGGCGCGTGGTGACCCTTGAACTCTTCGAGACCCGTTATGCCGGAAATACCGGCTATCTTAACAAAACGATGACCGCCATAGGCGACAGTCCGCTCATCGGCTACGGTTGGATGCGCAAACCGGGCATCTTCATCGGCGATTCGATGTATGTGGTGCTGCTCTATCAGAGTGGCATCATCGGGCTGGCCCTTTTTCTGTTCTGGCTGCTTCAGGCATACCGCATGGTCGCAGCAACGCGACCTCTACGCGAGATACTGGTGTTCTGGCTCTTCGTCATGCTCATCTCCGGGATGGGCAGCCCATCCTTCTTCATCCCCCGCCTCAATGACTGGTGGTGGGCGCTCTGCGGCATCGGAGCGTCACTTTCCGCCTCTTCCGTACTCAACGACCAGAGAAACCTCCCATGAAGATACTCTATATCACCTCCAGCCTCCCGATAGGCACGCAGGAAACCTTTATCGTGCCGGAGATAACGGCTCTTGTGGCGGCCGGACACGATATCACCGTCATTCCGGTCCACCCGCGCGGTGGCTTTATCCACGACGATGCCCGCCCGTTGCTCACCCGATCGCTGATCCTGCCGATCCTGTCGCCGCGGTTGCTGGGAAGCATCATCTTCCTGCTGCGCCATCCGAAGATATCGCTCCGCGCGCTCTGTGCGCTTCTTACTCTCAACTTGCTCCATGCGCTGAAGAACAAGGCGGCCTTCTTCAAGGCGCTCTACCTTGCGCGGACCATCGACCTGCGTTCGTTCGACCACATCCACGCCCATTGGGCGGCCGCCTCATCGTCGCTCGCTATGGCTCTGCACCATCTAAGCGGCGTACCGTGGAGTTTCACTGCTCACCGCTGGGATCTGGTCGACAACAATCTGCTGGCCCGGAAAACGGCATCGGCATCATTTGTGCGGCTCATCTCGCAGAACAGTCTGGAGCTCGTGCGGACGCATCTCGCCGAACCGCCGATGGAAAAGATACATATCATCCCCATGGGGGTCGCCATCCCCGACGCCCCAATGAGCTCTGAAAAGAACGAGCGCACCGCCCCGCTCACCATGATCTGTCCGGCCAATCTTCTTCCGGTCAAAGGTCATCGATACCTCATAGAGGCGATCGCCCTGCTGAAAAAGAGCGGCCTGTCGGTACGGCTCATCGTTGCGGGATGCGGGCCTCTGGAAAAAGAACTCCGGCAACAGGTCGCCGCCGAGACACTCGGGGACCGGATCGAGTTCGCCGGCCGACTCGCCCATGGAAAGCTTCTGGGACTCTACCGCGATCGCACGGTCGATGCCGTGGTCCTGCCGAGCGTTGACCTCGGCAACGGCGTACGCGAAGGGATCCCGGTATCGCTCATCGAAGCAATGGCCCACGGTCTGCCGGTCATCTCCACGCAGACCGGCGGCATGCCCGAACTTCTGGGCGACGGCGCGGGACTCATGGTCCCCGAAAAAGACGCATCTGCGCTGGCCGCGGCCATCGACCGGCTTTCCCGCGATGCGGCATTCCGGCGGACACTGGCCGAAAAGGGTCGTGCCCGTGCCGTGGAGCGTTTCTCCATAGTTTCCGTCACGGCACAACTGGAACGACTGTTCGTCGACCATAAAAACCCTCATCGGGGGATCATCTGATGGACCGGATACCGGGACTTCTGCGCCGGAGCGTATCGTTTCTGCGGGAATGGTCCCGCTTTCCGGCGAATTTGCGGCGGCTGTACGCGTTCCTGACCGATCGCCGTACCGCATCATACCTTACCGACAAGGCCCTGATGAAGCGCAAATTCAGGATATGGATGGACAATCTTATCTGGCTTCTGCGACATCGCGAAGTGAACGAATTCTATTACCTGTACCAGTTCGACAGCCGCGAGCCCAGAGATCTGTCGACCTATATATCCTACGAGGATTTCCGAAAACTCCGCGACCGGATAAATTTCAACCGTCACCTGGTCGCCGGACGCGATTATTCAATCCTTCTCCGGGACAAGTTCGTCTTCAACAAATACATGGAAAGCCTTCAACTGCCGGTCCCCCCGACCGTGGCACTCATCGAACAGGGTTGCATCCGCTGGGCGGGTGCCAGAGACCTCGCGAGCCTCGACTCCCTGTACGATGCGTCCCGCGCCGATATTTCCGCCTACTGCAAATATGTGTACGGCGAATGCGGCGAAAAGATATACCGGCTGGTCAAACGGAAGGGACAGGTCCTGCTGGATGATCGCGCGGTTGGCAAAGAAGAGCTTGCCGCAACGCTGAAGGGAACATTTTTCGTTCAGCAGGAGGTCCGTCAGCATCCCGATCTGGACGAATTCTACCCGCTGACCACCAATACCCTCCGCCTCTACACGGTCATGACGAAAAAAGGGCCGGAACTCTTCTACGGCATCATGCGGTTCGGCGCGAACGGCAACCGCGTCGACAACTGGGCCATCGGCGGGATCATCATCAAGCTCGATCTCGCATCAGGAGAACTTCGTCCCGAAGGCTATTTCAAGCCGGAGTACGGCGGCAGGGTCACCGCCCATCCCCACACCGGGCGCTCCTTTGCCGGATATCGCATCCCCTTCTTCGCCGAAGCGGCCGCTCTGGTGATGGAGACGCACCGTTATTTCTACGGCATCCGCCACATCGGGTGGGATGTCGCGATAACCGCGACCGGTCCGGTCATCATCGAGGGGAACGACAACTGGGAGATATCGGTCATGCAGGGACTCGACCGGCGCGGATGGAAACAGTGGATGTACGAGAACTCCCGCCCCGAACCGCTTTAGGCCCGGACCCTCAGCAGGCCCAGTTTACGCAGAACAAGATATTTCAGCGCCGCGCAGAGCACCGGACGGGTGTCGGGCGTGCGGAACAGCGTCCAGAGCGTTTTAAGATGCTGCGATGAAAGATAGCGCCTCAGCGACCGTTGTCCCGACGCCGCCGTTGTGGGACCGGCAGTTCCCGCCCCTTCCCGATGCCGCCGGTTGTCGAAAAGGGTCCTGTGGGCATCGGCAAGCCACGCCACGCGCGGATCGGCCACATGGGGGAGCGTTAAGCGGCTGAAAAGTTCGTCGGTCGCCTCACCGCAGGAGACCGATCCGGATTCCCGGTCGACCCGCAACGGGACGAGCGACCAGACGACCCCGCTCCCCGACAACTCAAGAACGACCAACGACCCCTTGTCGGTATCGTCCCGTTTACGGTGCGGCGGGATATCGAACATGAAATTCCCCAGAGAATAGAACACCGGGCGCCCATCGACCACTTCATAGCCTTGGTAGACATGGGAATGGTGCGCCACCACCGCGTCCACCGGCAATGCGGCGAACCGGCGAAGCAAGTCCCGTTTGGCGGGCATCGGGATACGCGTGTATTCCTCGCCGCCGTGATAGTTGATCACAATGCGGTCGGCCTTGCCGACATCCCGGAGATACGCGATCCGTTCGCGCAGGGCTCCGATAGACCGAAAGACCGCGGTACCGGCCCGTTGTTTTCCGGCGGCGGGACTCAGACCATCGGTGACCGAAAGGAGCGCCACACGCAGCCCCTCTTTTTCCACCACCACAGTATCGAACCCGTTGTCGCCAAGCCGCCCCGCACCGAAATGAAGAACGCCGGCGGCCTGTATGTTTCGTACCGTATCGGCATATCCTTCCTCTCCGCAGTCGAACAGGTGGTTGTTGCCGAGATTGAACACCGTGATGCCGCGCGCCGCCAGATAGGCGACCGACGCTGGCGCGCTGACCACCTCGAAACCGTAATCGGTCGACGCGCGAACGGCGGTCGCCGGTCCCTCGAAGTTGGCTACCACCCGGTCGCAGCCGCTCAGAATATCGAGAAGTTCCTCCGAGAACACCTCCTCATTGCGCGCCATACGCTCGCCGAACCGGCCGGTAGCGCTGAGATCGCCGGTAAAGGCTATCCTCATGCCGCCTCCGGCGCTTCGGCGGCCTTCAGACGACGATAGGCCGCAAAACAGAGTGCCGCCATAACGATACGCGTGATCGACACCGTCACCGCGGCTCCGTAATGCTGGAAGAACACTATCCCGCCGCAGAGCAGGACCAGCCCGCCCAGCGAAGAATACATGATGATGCGCATATACAGTTTATCCTGTTTATGTACCAGCAGATAGTTGGAACCGTACGCCCCCATCACCCCTATGGTCAGCGGACTGACCGCGAGGAGCCGCAGGATCAGCGCGGTATCGCCGAAGGCATCGGTGAAAAGTATCTTCACCGCGATATCGGCCAGCAGCAGAAAAGCGACCGTCATCAGCAAACCGGGCAAGAGCAGATACTTCTTCATGGTCTGGAAAGCGTGGCGGTTGCGGTTCATATAGGGATAAATGGTCCGCGCGATGATGTACATGAACGCGTTCCCCACCTCGATGAGCTTTGCTCCGGCGGTGTAGTAGCCGACGGCGGTATTCGACGCAAGTATGCCCAACAGGAAGGTCGAAGAATTGTGATACAGCGAAGGGGTGATATTGGCGATGAAGATATTCCATCCGTCGACGAACAGATGCCGGACCATCGCAACGGGCGGAACAAAGAAACGAATGGAAAAATAACGGTTGACCACATACAGCGAGACCAGACCGACCGAAACGAACCCGATCCCGTTCACTAAAGGAACCAGCATGACATCCTCGGGACCGCGTACCAGCAGGAAGACCAGGCAGGTGAATATCAGCTTCGCCGAAATGTTGAAATAGGCGATGAACTTCATCCGCTCCATTCCCTGAAAGAACCAGACCGGGATGAGAACATCACCCATGACCAGTCCGAAGGAAAAGAGATGGACCATCCAATAGTCGCGGAAAAGAGGGAAAACGGCGATGGTCGACAGCAATATCAAAAAACAGACGGCTGCCAACAGGAGCTTCACCGTCATGACCGACAGGAATATCTCGTTGATCTTCTTGGGATCGTCACGATTGAGCGATATCTCCCGCGTCGCCGACAAAGTGAATCCATATTGGGTGATCAGGATGAAATATTGCGCGAAGGACTGCGCGAACGAAACGATGCCGAAATGTTCGACCCCGAGGACCCGCACCAGATACGGCAGGGTGATGAGCGGAAGGATGTAATCGAAGCCCTTGAGCGAGGCCAGCGAAAGAAAATTACCCCAAAGGGTCTTTTTATCAGCGGAGGAAACGGCCGTACTCATGGGAACCGTCGGTATCCTTTGGAAAACACTCAAGGCAGAGCGAAACTATCAGATACTCACGGCAAGTCAAGCAAAAAAATCTTTACTTCCCCCCGATTTCCATGAATAATCGGCCGTTCAACGCGTCTCGAAAGGACCGCTGTCACGGGGAGGGCATATGATCATCGGCGTGCTTAAGGAAATCAAGAAGGACGAGAACCGCATCGCCCTGGTCCCTGCACAGGCGAAAACCCTCGTCGAACGCGGGCACACCGTCCATATCCAGACCGGCGCCGGGAACAATTCCGGGTATTCCGACGAAGACTACCGTGCCGCCGGCGCCATTATTTCCGATAAAAAGGCCCTTCTTGCTAATTCATCCCTCCTCCTGAAGATAAAAGAACCGATAGAGTCGGAGATCGGCGATTACGGCCCTGACCAGACCCTCTTCACCTATCTCCATTTCGACGGCAACACGCCGCGCGCCATGATAGATCGCCTCATCGAGAGCGGATTCCTCGGGATCGCCTACGAATGGGTCGAAGAGAAAGGGCATCATCTCCTGCTTGAACCGATGAGTCGCCTGACGGGCTATTTGTTCGCCTTAAAGGCGGTCGAATTATGCACACGCTATAAAGGCATCATCTGCGGCCGGCATGAAAAACTCCTCCCCGGCGCGAAGGTGCTCCTCATCGGCATCGGGACCATCGGCTCAACCGCATTGAAATACTTTCTGGACATCAACGCCGACATTACCATCGTGGACAAGCATCCGGAAACGCTTAACGATCGCATCAACAAGCGTTTCGACATGACCGGCGATCATATCGCGGCCCGCGGCATAAAGACGATCCGCTTCGACACTGAACACCCCTATGCCATCCGCGATATCCTCGCTCCCCTCATGCCGACCTTCGACATCGTCATCAACAGCGCGTTACGCCGCGCCGATCTGCCCCCCGAACGGCTTGACCACCTGATAACCGCCGATATGATAAAAACCATGCGCCCCGACAGCGTGGTCTGCGACGCGACCGCCAATATCCGCGATCTCATCCAGACCGCCTACCCCTTCGAGGAACTCGATCATTTCTACCGCGAATACGGCGTCATCCACTACAACAACGACCATATTCCTTCGACGGTCGGCCGCACCGCCACCGATATCCTGACCGCCGCGACATTTCCCTTTGTGCGGGAGATGGCGGAACTCGGCGTACACGAGGCGATCCGGCGGAACGCCGCCCTGCGCGCCGGGGTATCCTGCTACCGCGGACGGATAACCCATGACTACACCGCCCGGCAAAAAGGCTATGACCCCCTACCGATACTACAGCTTCTCTAAGTCTCTACGGGAGTATCCCTGATGAAGAACCCCCATCTTTTCAAACTCAAGCAACATCTCGCGCAATATCCCATCGTCGAATGGTATCGCCGCCGGCACCTCGACAGGAAAACATTCAAGCCCGAGATGCTCGACGGCGCCGATACGGTCGCCATCGACTGGCCCGTCGACCTCCCCAAGCCGCGCATCGGACTGGTCAAGGACTGCGGCAAGATGCTCTTCACGCAACCCTACGCCTATTGGCCGCGCTATGAACGGTTCCTGAAGAACAACGGCTTCGCCTACGAATTCTACGATATCCGGCGATCCGACTGGATGGCGCAGGCAGACCGTTTCGATGTGGTCGTGTGGCGCACCGAAAGCGACCCGGCGAGCCAGTACGAGGCGGAAAACAAGATACGCATCCTCGAAATGATGGGAAAGAAGTGTCTCCCCTCCTTCGATCTGGTCTGGTCGTACGAAGACAAGATCCGGCAGGCACACATGTTCGCACTACACGGCGTCCCGACCGTCCCGACCTTCATATCCTACGACCGCGACGAGGCACTCACCTATGTCGCCTCAGCGCCGCTGCCGATAGTCTCAAAGCTCGCCACCGGTTCCGGCTCGATGGGCGTTGAACTGTTCCGGCATCGCGACGCGGCCGAACGGTTCGTGCGCCGCGTCTTCGCGCCGGGGAATCCCACCTACTGGACCTACCTGCGCCAGAAGGACTATGTCTATTTTCAGGAATTCTTCGAGGACGCCGCCTTTGACCTGCGCGTCATCGTCATCGGCGACCGGATCTTCGGTTACTACCGGATGCGTCCCGAGGACGATTTCCGCGCGTCGGGTGCCGGCAAGGTCGTCAAAAAAGAGATCCCCGAAGAGGCCTTGCACATCGCCGTACGCACGGCCCGCGCCATGGGCGCCCCGATGATCGCCGTCGACATGATACATTCCCCCCGGCGCGGCGGTTTTTTTGTCATCGAGGCATCGATCTCTTTCCAGATAGACACTCATGAACAGTTGAAACTCGGCGATACCCCCGGCTACTACCGGCATGAGGAGGGTCGATTCACCTTCGTTCCGGGCCGTTTCTGGGTGCAGGAACTGGCGCTCCGCCGTTTCCTTGAGACCACTTATCTCCACCGCGGATGAGGACCGTCGCCTGCATACTGCCCGATCTCCGCGGCGGCGGCGCCGAACGGGTCATCGTCCGCCTGCTTAACGCTCTTGACCGGAAACGATTCCGGCCGGTCCTCATACTCATCGAAAAGAACGGTGATTATCTTGACGAGGTGGCATCCGATGTCGAGATAGTCGATCTGAAACGGTCGCGCATGCTCACCGCCCTTCCCGCTCTTTTTTCCGTCATGCGCCGCCTCCGACCCGATATCGTGCTGGCCACCCACGGCTATGTCAGCCTCCCGCTCGCCCTGCTGATGCCTTTTCTGCCGCGCGGCATCCGTTTCATAGCCCGCGAGGCGAACACCCCCTCACGCTGGAGCGCCCTGCAACCTCCGTTGCGCCGCCGGATATTCTCCTTTCTTTACCGTCACCTTTTCCGCCGCTTTAACGGCATCGTCGCCCAATCCGACACGATGCGCCGCGATATGCTGTCGTTCTGCCGCCTGCCGGAGGAACGGATAACGGTCATCCATAATCCGGTCGATATCGCCGCCATCGACCGCCAGTCGGCCCTGCCGTCGGCGGTGGCCCTGCCTGAAGGGGTGAAACGGATCATCGCGGTCGGGCGACTTCACCCGCAGAAACAGTATCCCATGCTCATTGAGGCCTTTTCCCGGCTCAACGATATCCCGGCTCACTTGACGATACTCGGTGACGGCCCCGACAAGGAGACCATACTGGAGAACATACTGGAACGGCGACTTGCGGCGCGCGTCCATCTCGCCGGGTTCATCAAGAACCCCTACGCCGTTATGCGGCGCGCCGACCTGCTGGTCCTCCCCTCCGCCTTTGAGGGCTTTCCCAACGCCCTTATCGAGGCGAACGCCTGCGGGATACCGGCGGTCGTCTTTCACGATATCGGCGGCGCTTCGGAGATAATCATCGAGGGCGTCAACGGCCATCTGGCCCAACAGGGCTCGATCGACGATCTTGCCGCAAAGATGCGGGCGGCGCTGATCGGCGACTGGGACCGGGAACGGATACGGGCCTCCGCCTATGATCGCTTCGGTCTACCCCGTATCGTGGCACAATGGGAGGATTATTTTTCCTCCGGCGGTACCGATTAAACTTGTAATTTCCTCTCTAAAAGCATACAGTACCGCACGCCTTTTGTGGCGACCGGTGGAACGGTAGGACATGAAAGTATCGATACTTATTCCGACTTTTCAAGAAGGCAGATACATTACCCGCTGCCTTAACAGCATCATCACCAACGAATATGATTTTTTCGGCACCGATTCCGAGATACTGGTCATAGACGGTCATTCGACCGACGGGACCCGCGACATCGTGGCCGGGTTCATCGAGCGCTACCCCTTCGTCAAGATGATCGACAATCCCGATATCGTGCAGGTGGTGGGCCTCAATGTCGGGCTCAAGCTGGCGACCGGCGACATTATCATCCGCTGTGACGCTCATTCCGAATATCCGCGCAATTATGTGAGCGAACTGGTCGCATGGCACGCCAAGGGGCTTGCGGCCAATATCGGCGGCTGCTGGGTCACCCTGCCGGGCGACGACAGCATCCGGGCGCAGGCCATCGCCGAAGTGATGCGTCATCCGGTCGGCGTCGGGCTCACCTACCGCACCGCGCCGGAGGGAAAGGAACGGTTCGTCGACACCGTCCCGTTCGGTTCCTGGAAACGGGAGACCATCGAATCGGTCGGTCCGTTCGACGAGGAATTCATCCGGGCGCAGGACCTTGAACACAACATGCGGCTCCGTGCACGCGGCGAAAAGATACTGATGCTGCCGTGGCTCCGCATCCGCTACTATGCCCGCGAATCGTACGACAAGGCGGCGAGTATGTTCTACCAGTACGGGTACTGGAAGAACAAGGTGAACCGCAAATTCGGCACCATCTGCAGTCTGCGCCAACTCATTCCACCGCTGTTCGTTCTCGGACTCATCACGCTGGCGATAGGCGCCTGCTGTTCTCCCGTGATCACGGGCCTGCTCATCGCCTACCTCGCCCTTTATATCGTCCCGATACTCGCCTTTTCGTTGCTCATCATCTTCCAACAACCGCCCGAACGGCGATCGTTCGGTTTCTTCCTGCTGATCGCCATAGCCTTCTTCATGACCCATTTCAGCTACGGCTTCGGGTACATCATGGGTTTCATCAATATCATCCTATTGCGCCGCAAGGATCTCGCCAAGAATCTCACGAATCACACCCGCTGACCGGCCCCTCTTTTCTTGACCTAATCCCTCAAATCGTTAAGGTAGGGCGACACTGTTCGCGCGGCAAATGGAGGCACGCATGAAGATCGCTGTTGTCGGTTCCGGCTATGTGGGGCTCGTTTCGGGGACCTGTCTGGCCGATTTCGGCCTTGATGTCATCTGCATGGATATCGATGAGAAGAAGATAGCGGCGCTGAAAAGCGGGAAGATGCCCATTTACGAACCGGGTCTCGATACCCTCGTGGAGCGCAATGTGGCCAACAAGCGGCTATCGTTCACCACCGACATGAAATATACGGTCGAGACCGCCACCGTCATCTTCATCGCCGTCGGCACGCCGCCCAAGGACGACGGTTCGGCCGACCTGCAGTATGTTCTCGCGGTGGCCGAAGAGATCGGTCGCTACATGAACAAGTACACCGTTATCGTCGACAAGTCGACCGTCCCGGTGGGGACCGGCCAGCTGGTCAAGAAGACCATCGCCGACGAGTTGAAGAAGCGCGGCGTTTCGTTTGAATTCGATGTCGTCTCGAACCCCGAGTTCCTGCGCGAAGGACACGCCATTCACGATTTCACCCATCCCGACCGAGTCGTCATCGGCACCGAGGGGAAAAAGGCCGAGGAGGCGATGCAGAAGGTCTACCGTGTCCTCTACCTCAACCAGACGCCGTTCGTCTTCACCACGATAGAGACCGCCGAAATGATAAAGTACGCCTCGAACGCCTTCCTCGCGGCGAAGATATCGTTCATCAACGAGATGGCGCTCCTCTCCGAACGGGTCGGCGCCAATGTGCAGGATATCGCCAAGGCGATGGGAATGGACGGCCGCATATCGCCGAAGTTCCTCCACGCCGGTCCCGGCTACGGCGGCAGCTGTTTCCCGAAGGACACCAAGGCGATCTACGACATCGGCAAGAAACACGGCGTCGAGCTGATGGTGGTCAAGGCGGCCATCGAGGCGAACGAGAAACAGAAACAGAAGATGGTCGAAAAGATAACGACCGCGATGGGTCCGGTGAAGGGCAAGACCTTCGCCGTCCTCGGACTCACCTTCAAGCCCGACACCGACGATATGCGCGACGCCCCGGCGCTGACCATCGTCCCGGCGCTCGTGAAGGCGGGCGCGACGATACGGACCTTCTGCCCGCAGGGCTTCCACGAGGCGAAGTGGCGGCTGGCAGACCATGAGAAGGCGATCACCTACTGCGCCGACAGTTACGAGGCGGTCACGGGGGCCGACGCGGTGGTCATCCTTACCGAATGGAACCAGTTCCGCGGCATGGATCTCGCCCAGATACGGTCGCTGATGAAGGACAAGTTCTTCTTCGATCTGCGCAATGTCTATTCCCGCGACCCGCAGGTCCGCGAACTGTTCACTTACTCCGGCGTCGGCCTGCCTCACTGAGGCGTGACGCCCTCCCCGAAAAGTCGTTCAAACACAAATTTTTTCAGCCGCCGGATGTCGTCGCGTTCCTGCGCGGCATAACACTTATCGCCGCCGTCGGGCAGATGCTCTTTCAGAAGATCGCGCTTTGAGTAAAGCACCTCGACCGATCCCACCGCCACGCCGCAGGCGTCGAGCAGTTCATCGACATAGCGTTTCTTAACGCGCCATTCGCGGTCGGTCGGATCGACCACCTGCAGGATGAGCGTCGCGTTCAGTATCTCGGTGAAGGTCTGCTCGAAGGCGTCGAGCGCCCCTTTTGACATACCTTCGATGAAACCGACCGTATCGAGCAGGAAGAGTTTTTTGCCGAAAAGCGACACGAGCCGTATCTTGGGGTCTATCGAGGAGAAGAACTCGCCCGATTCGCGCACCACCTTCTCGCCGACCAGCGCATTGAAGAGGGTCGATTTCCCCGCGTTGGTGTAGCCGACGATGGCCACGGTCGGATGGTTGGTCTTGGCGCGGAATTTCCGTTGATTCTCGCGGCGGCCGCGCTCTTTTTCAAGCGCCGTGCGGATGAGCCGCTGGCGCACCTTGAGCGACCGCTTCCGTTCCTCCTGCACCGTTTCGCCGGGGCCGCGCGCCCCCACCCCGCCGGTGATACGCGACAGACCGTGCGACCGTTCGTGGTGCTCCAGCCGTTCGCGCCCCGTGGCCGAAGCGGCCGCCTTGAGCTTGCCGCTCTGGCCGTCGGCCCGTTTTTCGAATATCGAGACGATTAGATCTTCGCGGGTGATGATCCGTTTGCCCGAAAGCCGGGAAAGCGTCGCGATGGCCCGCCCGCCGGGATCGCGGGCGAAGATGACGGTATCGAACCCCTCCGCGTCGGCAAGCCGCTTGCCCAGCGTCTCGGCGCCGGTCCGCGTGAACATCTCGGTGCGCAGCATCTCGGTCGCGGTGATGCGGTAGCCGGCGTCGGCCGCCAGTTTCATCGTTTCGCGGATGAAGGATTTATCCGTGGTACCGTTGAAAAGAAGGAGCGCCGTATGAAGACCGCGCGGTACCGGCAGAGAGAACTCTTCCGGCATCAGGAAAAAGGGATATTTCTTGTGCCGCGCCGCCGTATCGGTCCGCAGATGGACCGTCGCGGTGGTCGGGATGCCCGACTCATCGCGCGCCACCAGCATCAGCAGATCGACCAGACACTCGTTCAGGAGTCCCTGCGGATCGGGCAGGGCCAGTTCCTGCCGTGACGCGACGATAAGTCCCCGCACGCGGTTCGCAGGACGGAAACGCTGGAAATGTTCGGCGACCGCCCATTCGGTCGGATAATGGGCGCTTTTCAGTATCGCGTCGGCCGAAAGTTCCACCACCAGATAGTGGTCTGCCGGCGTAGCGAGGATGAGTTCGGTCAGTTCCGGTTTAGTTACCCGCACGCCGCTTCTCATCGATGAGGACCGCTATCTCGGCAAGCACCCGCGCCTTTTCGGTCGAAACGCCCCCCGCGATGAGTCGCCGCTCCGCCTCGGCGACGGTCGCCGGATCGGGCGCGGGCCGCGGCGGACGGGCCGGCGGACGCCGTTTCTTCTTCTCGAAATGCCGCGGCTCGACCGACAGCGCGATCCCGGCCACCCGCGCCTCGGGGAGCAACCGCGCCATCTTCTCGACGATGAGCGGCAGGAGCGGTTCGTACTGGGAACGGACCATCGAATTGGGTACCGCGACCTTGAGCAGCCGCTTACGCCGGTCGAATTCGTACGGGAACAGCATATTCCGGCTCTTTTTGCCCACGATGGCGGTCCACTGAAAAAGAACGGCCGTCAGCAGTTCACGGTCGGCGGGGATATCTGAAATTATCTTAGTTATTGCCGGCATCGAGCGCCGCCATCATCTCCGCCTCGGCCACCTTCTTGCCGTCGACCGACGCAACCCCCTTGAACTTGAGGATGCCGCCGCGCTGCTGGACAACCTCGACATCGAGGATGAGCTGATCGCCCGGCCGCACCTCTTTACGGAAACGGCAGGCGTCGATACCCATGAACAGCATTTTCTTGCCCGAATTACCGGCATCGCTGAAGAGTATCCCGGCGCTCTGCGCCATCGCCTCGACGATGAGGACCCCCGGCATGATGGGATAGAACGGGAAATGGCCCTGAAAGTGCGGTTCGTTCGCCGTCACATTCTTGAGCGTCTTTATCCGTTTGCCCGGCTCCTCTTCCAGCACCCGGTCCACCAGCAGGAACGGATAACGGTGCGGTATCGCCTTCATGATAGCGTCGATGTCTCTCATCCTTACCTCCCCTGTTGCATACGATGACATTCGATAAGATTGCGCAGCATCACGGCGTTGGTCACCACTCCGGCGCCGCCCGGCACCGGCGAATAATGTATCCGATCCGCCTCTTTATCGTCCTGCGGCGCAAAATCGCCGCAGAGATTTCCGTCGGGCCCCACATTGATGCCGATATCGACCACCGCCGCCCCGTCATGCACATCGACCGAGCGGACGAGTCCCGCCTTGCCGGTCGCCACGGCGATGACATCGAACCGGCCGACGAGCCCCGAAAGCCCCGGCGTCCGGCTGTGGGCCACCGTGACGGTCGCGTCGCGGTTAAGCAGCAGTTTGAACAGCGGCATCCCGACGATGTTCGACCGCCCCACCACGAGCACTTGGCGACCCGCAAGCGGGACCTGATAATGCTCCAGCAGGAGTACCGCCCCGAGCGCCGTGCAGGGAACGATCCGTTCCTCGCGGGTGGCGTAGAGGAGCCCCTGAGTATGGTAGGAAACGCCGTCGACATCCTTTTTCGGGTCTATCCGGAGATTCACCTCATGGGCTGGTATCCCGCCGGGAAGCGGCAATTCGACCATGATGCCGTGGATGCCGGGGTCGCGATTCGCCTTGTCGAGCGCCGTGAAAAAAGCGTCGGCGGAGGCATCTTTGGTCAGTGAAACGAGCTCCATCGTGAAGTTGAGGCGGGCCAGCGCCTTCTGTTTCGCCTTGAGATAGCTTTCGGCCGAGGCGTCGCCCGCAGGGTGAAAAACGGCCAGTCTGAGCGGCGACGTCCCGTACGCGGAAAGTTTCTCGATAAGCGCGTCGGCCGCCGGTTTACCTTTGAGTAGCATCAGTGACCTCGTCACAGTTAGTGGCCCGCCGAGTATAGCAGAACGGCGGCCGAATGCAAGGAGCGGCGAAGCGATGAAATAATTTACGGGGCGCCTCTGTTTGAGTAGACTGTGGCAAACGAACGGAGGTCCGATGTCCCGCTCCCCGGTAGACATGAAACAGGTGCTGACGGCCCATCTCGATCTGATGTTCAGCTACAGCCTCTTCATCACCGGGAACCGCGACAAGGCGCTCGACCTGATGCAGGACACCATCGCCAGCCTGCTTACCAAAAAAGGGGCCTACGAAGAGCGCGACGCCTTCCGGACCTGGATATTCCGCGTCCTCAAGAACAACTGGCTCAACCGCGTCGCCAAAGATATGGCAAGCCGCGAGGTGACCGAAGCGACCTTCCGCACGGAGGACGACGAGACGATCGACTTCGCCGACCCCCAGACCGCTCAGCCGACCGATCCGCTCCTGCGCGAACGGCTCCTCGACGCCTTCGCCCAGTTGCCCTCCGACCAGCAAGAGGTCTGCTATCTGGTCGATGTCGAGGGGCTTTCCTACGACGAGACCGCCAAACGGCTCGCGATACCCATAGGCACCGTGATGTCGCGCCTCCACCGCGGCCGGGAGTTCCTGAAAACGAAACTCCGGCGCGAGGCGGCCGAACTGCGCATAGTACCGTTCCCTGACGAGGTGAGTGATGAAAAACGAAAAGCCGTGTGAGATGAACCCGCTCTTCATCGAGCAGTTCGCCGACAGCGAACTCTCCTACGCCGAGAGCGCCGAGATGTCTGAACATCTCAAGACCTGCGCCGCCTGCCGCCGCCTCTTCGACGAGATACGCGGCATGAAAAAGGCTCTACGCGCCGTGAACACCGCCGAACATCTCACCGCCATCGAGCGGGCCGGTCTGGAGAAACTCATCGCCGACACCGGCGAGCGCCGTCCCTTCCTGCCGCCGCTCCTTTCGTTCTTTTTCTCGGGAACGCGACTCGCCGTCACCGGCGCGACTCTGGCGGTCGGAGCACTCGTCACGGTCCTTTTTTATCAGATATTCACCATCGAACGGAGCGCCGACCTGCTCATCAGCGAAATACTGAACATCCACGAGAATTCCCTGCCCGACGAGTTCGCCGGCGGCGGGAATGTCGATCAGGTCATCGAGAAGAACCTTCAGATACCGGCGCCGAAACTGAAGAAATTCGTGGCGAACCGGCCGGTATCCAAGGCCCGTTTCGCGAATCTCGGCACCCATCCCGCCGCCTCGGTGCGGCTTGCCGACGCCGGCGGCGACGGCACGTTGGTCATGACCCGCAGGAACGACGATATCAAGCGGCTTTTTACCGATTCGGAGTGTGTCCGCGAGGTCAACTGCCGCGCCCATAAAAAGCGGATGAACGGCCGCGATATGCTCTTCTGGCAGGAGGAAGGGAACGATTTCCTGTTCGTTTCGGGGAATCAGCGGATGACCAACGGTATGGTCCAGCTCATCAGCGCAGAGTAAAACCCCCGAATGACCTCATCCCGACCTTCTCCTTGCAAAAGGAGAAGGAGTATTTTGGTTTTACCCTCGCCTTTTACAAGGAGAGGGCGGCGCAAAGCGGCAGGTGAGGTATTATTCCGACGACAGGACGAAGGGTATCGTCACCTCAGTGAGGGTACCGTTGAATTCGGGGAAGACCCATTTCTTCTTGATGAGATCCTTGACGCACCGCTCAAGGTTGGTTCCTTTGAACTTCTGGGTATTGGTATCGACCTTGGCGACCCGGCCGGTGCCGAGTACCGACAGCGTCACCTCGAGTTTGCCCGACAGCGACGCATCGAGTTTGAGCGATTTGTTATAGCAGTAGGCGATGGTGTTATTGGAGTTCTCCTTGACCACCTGCGCCACCTGCCGCGACGAGAGTTCTTCGGGTATCGCCGCCATCTTCGCGGTATTGTCCTTGACCACGGCTTTCTTCGATCCGGTGTAGCCGCCCCCCTTGGCCAGCAACGACCGGCGGAACTGCTCGACCTCCTCGTCGGAGACCTTGTCGAAGATACTCGCCGGCTTTTTCTTCACCTCGGTCTTCGCCTCGGCGACCGGGGTCCCCTTCTCTTTCGGTGTCTCGGGGGCCGCCTGTTGCGCTTCCAATGCCTCTTCCCGCTTCATGTCGGCAAGTATCTCGGCGAGCAGGTCTTTTTCTTTCTTCTTATCGACCTTCTTGATGGATATGCCCTTGACCTCGTCTATCTTGGTGACGCCCGAAGCCATCCGTATCCGTTCGATGTCGATGGTCTCGACCTGCTCTTCGATAACCGTACCAAGAAGCGCCTGTCCTTCCTGAGTATAAAAGAGGGTATTCAGGAACTTGACGGCCGAGCCGATCATGGCGACACAGGCAAGCGCCGTAATGGTCCACCGCAACCACGGACGCCGCTCGGCGAAAAGCGCCTGCTTTTCCTGCGATGCGCTCGAAAGCGCCCCACGGAGCTCCTTGCGCTCCAACGATTCGGCATCGGTACCCATCGCCTTTTTAAGCGCCTCTTCCGCCTCGACCTCATAGGCCGCGAAGACCTCGTGGAAATCGGGATAGTCACGCAGTTTCACCCAATCAGGCAACGCCGGCTCCCAGATGAGCGATTCTTTGACGAGTTTGCCGGTGACTATCTTTTCTGCGATCTCTTCAAAAGAGTATACATTGTCGTCGTTGACCAGTCTGAACTTCTGTTCCATCCGGCTTCCTCGCACACAGGGTTCACGCATTGTGCCCGAAATCGTTGCCGATGTCAAACAAATCGACTGCCCCTCCCTTTTGTTGACTTTTCATGCCGGTCGCATAGGTTTAGAACCGGCATTGAGATAACGCTCTATCAGTGGAGACACAGCATGAGTCGCATTCAGGAACACCCGGTACTCGAAACGAAAAAGGAAGCGCGTCAGGTCGCCTTCACCTTCGACGGCGCGCCGATGACCGGACTTGAAGGGGAGATGGTCAGTTCGGCGCTCTTCGCGGGCGGCGTCACCCGCTTCTCGATACACCGCAAGGACGGCGCGCCGCAGGGGATCTTCTGCGCCAACGGCCAGTGTTCGCAGTGCACCGTCATCATCGACGGCCATGCGCTGAAATCGTGCGTGACGCCGCTGCGCGACGGGATGGACATCCGGACGCTCGACCGGCTTCCGGCGCTCCCGGCCGACGACGAACCGCTGCGCAACTATGAGAAGAAGGTCGTCAACTGCGATGTGCTCGTGGTCGGCGGCGGCCCCTCGGGCCTCACGGCGGCCATTGAACTCGCCAAGCTCGGCCTGCGTATCGTGCTGGCCGACGACAAGGACCGGCTCGGCGGCAAACTGGTGCTCCAGACCCACAAATTCTTCGGCTCCGAAGAGGACTGCTACGCCGGGACGCGCGGCTACGAGATCGCCAAAATACTCGAAAAAGAACTGCGCTCATACAAAAATGTCACGATCTATCCCGAGACCTCGGTGGTCGGCATCTACAAAGACCGTAAGGCGGGGCTCTTCGTCGGCAACGCCCGCTATCTGATAGTCAGTTTCGAGGGGCTCATCGTGTCGGCCGGCGCGCGCGAAAAGTCCATCGTCTTCCCCGGCAACGATCTCCCCGGCGTCTACGGCGCGGGCGCCTTCCAGACGCTCGTCAACCGCGATCTGGTGAGGGCGGCGCAGAAGGTGCTCATCGTCGGTTCGGGCAATGTCGGCCTCATCGCCGCCTACCACGCCCTGCAGGCGGGCATCAATGTCGCCGGGATCGTCGAGATCGCGGGGCAGATCAGCGGCTACAAGGTCCACGCCGACAAGATAAAGCGCATGGGGGTGCCGATATATCTCAACACCACCGTCCTTTCGGCCGCCGGTAACGGAAAGGTCGAACGGGTGACGGTCGCCGAGGTCGACAAACAGTGGAACCCGATCATCGAGACGGCGCGCACCTTCGCGGTCGACACGCTCCTCATCGCGGCGGGACTCACCCCGGCCGACGAGTTCTACGACATGGCCGAACGGTTCGAATTCAAGGTGATCAAGGCGGGCGACGCCGACGAGATCGCCGAGGCGTCCAGCGCCATGTTCGGCGGCCGCATCGCGGGACTCAAAATGGCAAAACTGCTCGGCGAGGATGTGGTCATCGACGATACTTGGCTTAAAAAGGCCGAGGTGCTCAAGAGCAAACCCGGCGAGGTCCATCCGCTCGACGGCGTCGAACTGACCGACAAATTCAAGCCGGTCTTCACCTGTATCGAAGAGATCCCGTGCAACCCCTGCACCACCGTCTGCCCGAAGAACGCGATAAAACTCAAGGACAAGATCGGCACCATCATGGATGTCCCCTATCTCGCCGGTGAGTGCATCGGCTGCGGCATCTGCGTGGCGGCCTGTCCGGGGCTGGCGATAACGCTCGCCCGGAAAGTGGACGCGAAGAGCGCCGAGGTCGTATTACCGCACGAATACATCGTTTCGTTCAAGGTCGGCGACAAAATAGCGCTCACCGACATCGACGGCAACCCGCTTGAAACCGCCGAGGTCATGAAGATACAACCGAATAAGAAGTATCGCACGACGCTCGTCACGGTCCGCACCAGCCTCAAGAACGCCGCGACTGCCGCCGGTATCCGGGTGCAGGATGAAAAGGAGACGAAGCCGCTCGCCGTTCCGGTGCTCGATCACATCCCCGACAACGGCATCGTCTGCCGCTGCGAACGGGTGACGCTCGGCGAGGTGGTGAAGTTCATCAAGGAACACAAGGTGCGCGACATCAACCAACTGAAGCAGATACGCGTCGGCATGGGGGCCTGCGGTTCGAAAACCTGTTCGGTCCAGTTCCCGCGCGTCTTCCGGGCGGCGGGGGTCGATTTCTCGACCGTCGCCGAGGGCAGCATCCGCCCGCTGTCGGTCGAAACGCCGATGTATGCCCTCATCAACGAGACGGAGGGAGAATAACCATGAAAACCTACGATATCCTCATCATCGGCGGCGGTTCGGTCGGCGTTCCGGTAGCGCTCTATCTCGCCAAGAAAGGTAAGAAAGTGGCGGTCGTCGAGAAACACGCATCGACCGGCCGCGGCCAGAACCGCGCCGCGATCGGCGGCATCCGCGCGACCTTCTCCGACCCGGCCAAGATAAAGATCTGCCAACTTTCACTCGACATCGCCCGCACCATGCACAAAGATCACGGCATCGACATCGACTGGCATCAGGGCGGCTATCTCTTCCCGGTCTACGACACCGAGCGGGAACGGTCGCTCAAAACGCTGCTGGAGGTCCAGCATAAGTTCGGGCTCAACATCGATTGGGTGGACGCCGAGAAGGTCCAAAACCTCTGCCCCGGCATCAATCCGCGCGGTCTGCGGGGCGGCACCTATTCACCCGAGGACGGCTTCGCCTCGCCGCTCAAGACCACCGGCGCCTTCTACAAACTCGCCTGTGACGCCGGGGTCGATTTCTATTTCTACGAAACGGTCCTCTCGTTCGAGAAGAAGGATACGAAAATAGTTTCGGTCAAGACCGACAAGAACACCTTCTCGGCGGGGCTGGTCATCAATGCCGCCGGCGGCGACGCGCGCAAGATCGGACAACTGGTCGGCGCCGACCTGCCGGTCTATCCCGACAGCCACGAGGGGGGCATCACCGAGCCGGTCCAGCGATTCTTCGAGCCGATGGTGGTCGACATCCGTCCCGACGGCCACAGCGACAACTACTACTTTTATCAAGCGGCGGGCGGTCAGATCATCTTCTGCATCACCCCCAACCCGAAATTCTACGGCAAGGATATCGACAATACCTCCGAGTTCCTGCCGCTCTGCGTCCGCCGGATGTTGGAGCTCTATCCGCGGCTCCGCAACATCCGCGTCCGCCGCACTTGGCGCGGCCTCTACCCGATGACACCCGACGGCTTTCCGATAGTCGGCTACACCAAAGAGGCGGAGAATATGCTGAACCTCGTCGGGATGTGCGGTCAGGGCTACATGCTCGGCCCGGGACTCGGCAAGGTTATCGCCGAGACCATCTGCGACAACAGCAAAGACTACAAATTCATCTTCGACCAACTCTCCCCCTACCGCGCCTTCACCGGCACCGAGATGCTCAAGTAGCATGACGGGATACGCCGATATCCTCGACCGCTTCAATCCGAAAAAGAACGCCCGGACCCATGCCGTAGAACTGGTGACCGATATCTCGCGCCGCGACGGCATCAGCCCCGAGGCGGTTCTGGAGAAGGTCGGCGCTTCGGAACTGCTTGCTCGGCCCGGCCATTCGCTGGAGAACTTCGACGAACTGGTGAAACGACTGGAGGCGCTCCGCTATCCGCTCTGGACCGCGAAAAAGGAGCGTTTGAACGCCCTCTGCGCCCGGCTGGCGGCGAAAAGCGGCGTGACCGCCACCTACCCCTCGTTCGCCGAGGGCGACACCGTGACGCTAACGCTCAAGGTCAAAAGCGCCGCCGACCTCACCGACCGGCTGGCGGCCCTCGACCGCGAAAAAGATACCGTTGAGAAGATACTCAAAGAGTTGGGCGAGTAAGACTTCCGTTAATCAGAATCTTTTTTCTTGATATAGTTGTGAGGAAAGAAAAGCCCCCCTATTGCTGCAATGGGGAACGCAATGAGCCCGCCAACAAAAAAAGCAATAATAAAAAATGGGTCAAGATAACCTTCATAAAAATACGCTGCTATTCCGAAAACCACATTGCCGACAATCGTTGCGCAAAAAGAAGCGATAAGATGACGATGAATCAACCAATGAAAGATTGCTGAAGAAATCAGAACAATACCGAGGAATACGAGAAATCCTACCAATCCTTCATCCATACGACTTCCCCCATTGACATCGCCATTGTGCCGGATGGCATCGCCTTTGTCAAGACAGCGCTCGGCCAACAAGAAAATACACAAGAAACGCAATAATCAACAAATTTCTGTTGATTTTATCATTTTTCATGCTAATATCGCCTTGTGATTGACTGTCGCCGACCATCCGTCGGCATCGGAGGAACCATGATCATTTCATTCAGTTTTGAGAACTTCTTTTCCTTCCTTGAACGGACAGAGGTGTCGTTCCTCGCCGGGAAACAGGACCCCGACACCGCCCACTACACCACCACCGACACCGGCCTTCGCCTATCAAAAATGATGAGCGTGATCGGGGCGAACGGGAGTGGCAAAACAAACATCCTTCGCGCTTACAACTTCCTCATGCATGTCATGCGCGATTCTTTTAAGTTCAATCCGGATCAGGAACTGCCTCTCGATCAATTTCTCTTTACCGGAGAACCGCGCCAAGAAACCTCTTTTTCTCTACTCTTCGAACTGGACAAATTCCTTTACCGTTACGAACTCTCACTTACCAAGAAACAGATAGTGAACGAGGTTCTATCGGTTAAAACCGAAAGTAATTTTCGCTATCTGTTTAAGCGCACATTGGATAAAGAAAGCGGCACATACACAGTACGCGAGCAAGATTTCGGAAAAAAAGTCGAAACCATCGCATCGGGAATATTGAACAGCCGCCGTAACGCCACATTATTCTCAGGCCTCATCTTTGCCAACTATGAACCGATCAAACCGATAGCGGACTATCTTCTCGGCCACACAACGAATGTCGGAAGGATGGGAGTAATCGCGCTACCTTTCTTGACGAACCCCGAAATGGTAGCCTCTCAATGCATGGCGTCCCCTGAAATACGAACAGCCATCGAATCGCTTATGGCGCGCATAGACCTCGGCATCAGTGGAATAGACATTCGGGAGGTACGATTCCCCGAAGAGGCCAAGAAGCAGATGAACGCCGATAAATTCTATACTCCGTTCGCTAAACATACGGTAAATGGCACCGAGTATACACTACACTTCAGCATGGAGTCGGGCGGCACACAGAGTCTCTTTGTCTTGCTATACCATATACTCACTGCTTTATCGAGGCCGGGGATAGCGGTCATGGATGAATTAGAGGCCAGTCTACATCCCCATATGATACCGGCGATACTCGATCTTTTTATCTCTCCCGAAAGCAATCCTCATAACACACAATTACTGTTCACCTCGCACAGCCTCGAAGTTCTCAACCATCTTGACAAGAACCAGATCGTACTCGTCGAGAAGAACCCCGAAACATTGATGAGCGAGGCATGGCGGCTCGATGAAATGACCGGCGTTCGTCGCGACGACAATCTCTACGCCAAATACATGGCGGGCCGCTACGGCGCCGTCCCGCGGCTGTAAGGAGGCGGACGATGTCACGCACCGACCCACACAAGAAAAAACCGCGCGCACCACAGAAAACGCTTCTCATCGTATGCGAAGGATATACAGAATATGCTTTTGTGACATATCTGAAAGGAGCGTATACCACCCGATCAAGCGGACATATCCACATTCAGAATGCCTACGGCGGAGACCCGGTTTCCATCGTGCGTGTCGCCGAAAAAATGCTCGCATCGCGCGACTTCAACCGTTGCTTGCTGGTGTTCGACAGCGATCGAATGGGAACAACAACGAAGCCAAAGAACATCCATTGCGATTCCGTTAAACACATTATTCCAGACCCTTGCATTGAGAATCTCTTTCTTCGCGTCTTGAACAGCAAATTCATTCCAAGAACAACGGACCTATGCAAAAAAGAATTCGACAAAAAACACCTGGGCTCGCATAAAAAGACCGAACCAGCGACCTACACCATTCTTTTTCCCAAGATACTACTGGAAAAAAGACGAGGCTCAATCACCGAACTCGACCAGCTTATCAGTATTATTAAAAACTGTGGATGGTGAACGAGTGACCATCGCCCGCATCGTTGCCGACAAAAGTCTTACCAATCTGACGCTGGCCGGGAAGGCGGCGGCTCGTTACGGGCTGACCATCGAGCGGCTGACCAAGGATGAACTGGTCGCCGAGATAACCGCCCTGCCGCTTGAGGAGCGTTACCGGCGGGCGAAGCGGACGCTGTTCTTCACCACCCGCAAGGGTCCGTTCCTCTCCACCTGCCGCTGTCCCTCCGGCGCCGACTACCGCTGCTGCGGCTACCATACCATTCAGAGCGTGTCGGGCTGCCCGTTCGACTGTTCCTACTGCATTTTACAGCACTACATCGGCAACAACCCCTTCATTTCGATATTCGTGAATCGTGAGACGATAGAAACGGAGATGCGGGAACACCTTGTAAAACACAACCATATCCGTGTCGGCACCGGCGAACTGGCCGACAGCCTCGCGCTCGACGACCTGCTCGATGAATCGGGCTTCTTCCTCTCGATGATCGCCCGGAACGGCTGGGAGAAGCGCGTCACCTTCGAGTTCAAGACCAAATCGGACCGTGTCGACACCCTCATCGCGACGCACCAGCGGCATCCGGCCGTTGACTGCGTCGCCGGATTCACCCTGACGCTCGACCGTTTCCATGCGACCGACGAGATCGGCACCGCCCCGGTACTGGCACGACTTCACGCGGCGGCCCGCTGTGCGGCGGCCGGAGTGCGGGTGGCGTTCCATTTCGATCCGCTGGTGATGCAGGAACAGTTCCTCGACGATTACCGGCTCCTCGCGGCTCAGGCACTCGATGCGGTACCGCACGAAAAGATCGCGTGGATAAGCCTCGGCGGCCTGCGCCATACCGTTTCGATGACCGACCTCATCCGCCGCCGTTGGCCCGCTTCAACGCTCACGCTCGGCGAGATGTTCCCGTCGGCCGACGACCATAAACTCCGCCCCTTCGCGCCGCTCCGCGCCCGGTTCTACCGCGCCATCGCCGAAACGATACGAAAACATATCCCCGAACCGCCGCTCTACCTCTGCATGGAGAAAGAGTTCATGTGGGAACGGGTGGGAGGACTGAAATGGAACCATTCTCGATCGATCTGAAACGGTTGGCGGCCGAATTGCCGCTGCCTTTCGACTTTGACGGACCCTCGCCCGACCCGACGCGCACCGCGCTCATCGCGCTGGGCAAATCGGCCCGTTTCATGCTCTCCCGCTTTCTGGCAACCCATCCGGCTTACGCGACGGCTCACAGCATCGCGATATTCCCTGAAGGGCTGACCGACGATCTCGCTCTGCCGTCGCAGACGCTCCTCATCCCCTCGACCCATCCCCGGCTGACCGAAAAGAGTTTCGTCGCCGGGAAAGCGCTCATGGATTTCGTCACGACCCACGCGCACCTCGACCGGTTCATCTGCCTCCTTTCGGGCGGCGCCTCGGCGCTCGTCGAACAAAGCGACGACCCGGCGGCCCACATCGCGTGGTGGCATGACCTGCTTCACGCGGGGCTTCCCATCGAGGAGATGAACCGCCGCCGGATAGCCCGCTCGGCGATAAAGGGGGGAAAACTGACCGACTTTGCGCCGCACAGCCGCTTCACCACCTTCGTGATGAGCGATATCCCCGCCGAGACCGGCTATCGGCTCGCCGGGTCGATGCCCTTCTGGCGCGACGGCGACGAGCGGTTGACGCTCCGGTGCATTGCCGACTGCACCACCCTCCACCGCTGGTACGAGGAACAACTCCGGTCGCAGGGCTATCGGGTCGCTTTCTCTAAAACCCGTTTCGCGGGGACCGTGGCCGAACTTACCGCTTTGATAACGGCCGAAAAGGGGCGGTTGACCCCCGGAGAAGCGCTCCTGATGACCGGCGAACCGATCCTCAAGGTCGATATCCCCCACCCCGGCCACGGCGGCCGGATGGCCCATCTTGCCCTTCTGCTGGCCACGGAATCGCGCGGGGATGAGACGCTCTATGCACTATCGAGCGACGGCATCGACGGCTCTTCCGACTATGCCGGGGTCGTCGTGACGCCCGAAGCGCGAAAACATTTCGACCTCACCCTGCGCGACGATCATCTTGCGCGATTCGACGCCTATCCCTTTTTCGAACGGTACGGCTGTGCGGTAAAGACCGGCTACACCGGCATCAATCTCAACGACGCGGTGGTGATCACCATGCCCATTCGATAAGGGCGCCGCACAGTACGATAACGACGAACCATCCCAGCAGTACCCACACGATACGGCCATGCCAAGGCAACGGCTCCGTATGCGCGGAGACGGGCTCAACCCCTTTTCCGACGGCAAGCGCCGCGAGAGTGCAGACGGCGAATCCGACGAGGTTCCACCACATCCAGCTGACCTGATCGCCGTGCCGGAGCCAGAGATAGAGGTTCGCGGCAACACCGGCGGCAAGACCGAGGAGCGCCCCCGGGCCGCTCACCCGCCGGAACAGGATGCCCAGAATGAATACCGCCGCCACCGGCCCGTAAAAGGCCGACCCGATCTTGTTGACCAGTTCGATGACGGTATCATGCCCCCCGCCGAGCCACAGGGCGAAGAGTATCGAGATACCGCCCCAGAAGGCGGCGATGAGACGCGACCAGCGGACCTTCGCGCGGTCGGCGATGAGATCGAGCGACGGCCGGAAGCGCACCAGAAAATCGTTCCAACTCGCGGCGGAGAGCGAATTGACCGCCGAATCTATCGACGACATCGACGCGGCAAAGACCCCGGCGATGATCAGCCCCAGAAAACCGGTCGGGACATGGTGCAGAAAAAAAGTAGGCATCAGATAATCGGGCGGCAGCGCGGCGACCTGCGCGCTGAAATAGGGATGCGACGCCATGAACGGGAGCATCAGCACGCCGAGCGGGCAGTAGGTCAGGCCGAGCGGGTAGCGCAGGATACCGTTGAGCGCCAGCGCCTTGGCCGATTCGCCGGGCCCTTTGGTGCTCAGCAGCCGCTGGGCCTGCGTCTGGTCGCAACCGTAATAGGAAAGATAGAGGAACAGGCCGCCGAACAGCATCGGCCAGAAGGAGAAGGTCGCCCCGTCCACGATGCCGTTCCGGGAGAACTCGAACACCGAAAGCCGCCCCTGCCATTGGGCGAATTCCCACCCGCCGACGGGTATCTGGAGGGCGATGATGACGCCGCAGACCAGCGCGGCGAACCATAACACCCCCAGTTGGATGATGTCTGAGTAGATGTCGGCCCGTATGCCGCCCCATATCGTGTAGAGCACCGATACCGCGCCGACCAGCACGATGGTCATGGTCAGGCCGATGTCGAGACAGACCGCCGTCACATAGGAGGTGGCGAGGAGCGCAACGCCGGTGCCCATCGAGCGGCTGAGAAGGAATATGGCGCTTACCGCCAGCCGGACCGCGACGCCGAACCGTTCCTGCAGATAGCCGTAAATGGTGAATCCGCGATTCTTCCAGTAGGCCGGAAGGAGGATCGCGATGATCGGTATCATCGCCAGCGGCACCGCCATCTCGTACTGGAGCCAAGTAAGTCCGCCGCCGCTTTTAACGGCGATGAAGGCGGGTGCGCCGATAAGACTGACGGCGCTCACCTGATTGGCGACCAGCGACAGCCCCACCTGCCACCACGGTATCGTTTCACCCGCGATATAATATTCCTTCTGGTCGCGCTGGCGGCGACCGATAAAGAACCCCATGCCGAGAATGACCGCCAGATAGACGGCGAGTATCGCCCAGTCGAGCGGCTTCATCCGTTATGCTTTTCCACGATGGCGAACAAGCGGTCCTGCAGGTCGGGGATCGCCGCGCGGACCCGCACCCATGCCGACATGAGCGGTATGCCGACCGGGTCGCGGGAGAATTCCTCCTGCGCCCGTTTGATCGAGCCGACGAACACCTCGGTCGCACCGACCTCGGCGTTCCGGTCATAGGTAAGGCCGTTGAGCGATGCGAGCCCGTTGTATTTCTCTATCGCCTTGCGCGATTCCTGAATGTAGGTCGAAAGAAGCGTGCGGAAGAAGGAATCGGACATCACATAACCATCCTGACTGAGCACCCGGAACAGCGCCTGCGCGATGTCCTCGGCCATCCGCGACAGACCGGCCGAAGGATCGTCCTTTGAAAGTTCGCGGTGTTTGTGCTCGTAGGTGTCGAGTATCTCGACCTGACAGACACGGTTGACATTGGTCTGCTGATAAACCTCCGAGAGCATTGAGACCTCGAGCCCCCATGTCGGCGATATGCGTATGGAGCGGGCCAGTTCGCCGATGCAGGCGAATTCGCCCGACAGCGCGTAACGGAACGAATCGAGGAAATCGAGGAACGGCCGGTTGCCGAGTATCTTGGTGAGCGACCGGAGAAGCGGCGTGTAGAAAATGCGGGTGACGCGGCCGTAGAGCCGGTCGGTGGCGCGGGCGTAATACCCCTTGCTGAACTCGAAATTGAGCGCCGGGTGGACGATGGGATACACCAGCCGGGCCAGCAGTTCCCGTGAATAGTTGACGATATCGCAGTCATGCAGCGCTATGGCGCAGGCTTCGGTCTCATGATCGGCGAGAATATAGCCGAGCGACAGCCACACCGACCGGCCCTTTCCCGGTATCCGCACATTGAAGCCGGCGACATCGAGTTCGTCGTAGATCGCCTTGATATCGGGACTGTCCTGCCACAGAACGCGGCATTCCGCGGGGAGACCGTTCATGATGCCCCGCACCCGATGGAACTGCGCTTCGTCGGCCTTGTCGAGCGACAGCACGATCTTTTTAAGGTACGGAACACCGCGTAGTTCCTCGATGATACGCGGCATGGCCGGCCCCTCGAATTCACTGTAGAGGGCCGGTAAAAGCAGGATCACCGATCGTTGCCGCGAAAAATCCCGCAACTCCGCTTCGATCTCGGCGACCGGCCGCTCGCCGATCCGCTGGAGCGTCGCGATGACGCCGTTCTGGAAAAAATCGGTCATGATGCGCCTCCCCTCTCCCATTTCTCTATCAGGTACGGTTTCATTTTCTCAAAGAGCGATGCCTGCTCCTCGAAAAAGAGCTCGGCGCCATCGCCGTCCCGGTCCTTGAGGGCATGCACCAGACTGGCGACCCGGCCATAGTAAAGCGGCACCATCGTGCTCAACAGTTTGAACCGCTGGACCGGCGTCGCCCTCAGAGCGCAGGCGTAGTCGTACACGATACGGACCCACGCCTGATCCGGAAGCCGCAGCGGACAGCAGTCGCTTTCGGCCAGTTGTTTGACCGCCGCGAAGTCGTCGGTCCCGATGATCCGCTCCCAGACACCGGCGAAGTTCTGGTATCCCACCTTGAAATATTCGATAAGCGCCGCCTCATTGATCTCGAAAGGTTTCACCTCGGCGCCGACGAAGTTGCCGAACGACGGCACCTCTATCTCAGGATGCTCTTTTTTCCAGAAATCCTCATGTTCCTCCATGAGTTGGAACACGGTGCCGACCACCTCCCGGAACATACCCGACAGATCGGAGGAGGGATCCTTCTCGCCGTGCACCTTCGCCCCGAGCCGCGCCTGACAGGCGAGAAAACCGCCGGTGACCGCGGTGATCGTCATCCAGATATCGATGCCGAAACGGGCCACATCGGTCTCCCACACATCCTGATCGAGATAATGTTTCGCCAGTTTGCGCGACACGGCGAAATCGCCGCCGATCGGCTGTCGGATGCGGGCGCCGAACAGGGCGCGCGTAAGGTTGTAGACGATGGTATTGGTGATCGTGCCGTCGAATTTATAGCGGCGGTACTGCGGTGCGACGAAATCGTAGCCCGAGAAGACCGGCCCGGCGAGATTCTGCACCCATTCGGGGTTTATCGACTTGAGATCGCTGTCGAAGAAGAGGATCGCCTTCGCCTTGAGAAAGGTCCCCGCCTCGAGTATCTCGCGCATCGCCGAGCCTTTGCCCGGTATGCCGCGGTAGATCGACGACACCTTGTGGACATTGGGATAGTTCAGAGCGACCTGCGCGATGGTCTCGCGGGTGTCGTCGGTCGACCCGCCGTCGGAGGCGATGATCAGCGCCCGCATCCCGCCGAAATAGCGGTTCAGCCCCGCCGCCGCCATCCGGATGACATGGACCACCGATTCTTCGCTGAAATAACAGGGTATCCCCACGACAATGTCGACTTGGCCGAGCTGTTCTATCTCGCGACGGGTCGATTCTCGCATCGCCGAGAAAAAGCGTTTTTTTGTCATGGGAAACTCCTATGGGTTATTCAATAACATTTCAACGCTCTCCACCCAACCGCGCGGCGCCGGATGTTCCGCCCGCATAAGACGCGGATGCTCGAACGGCTCGTGCGGCAGGCCGGGACGCGGGATGAGCACCGCGACATCGGCCCGCGCGAGCATCGGCAGGTCGTTCAAGCCGTCACCGAGCGCCACCACCGGACCAAGCCCGGCATCAAGATGCCGATAACGCGCGATCAGCCGGTCGACGGCGGACCCCTTATCGACGCCGACACCCATCAAATGGTGGAATCGCCCCCCCTTGGTGACCGACAACCCCGCTTCGGCGGCCCATTGGACGATAAGGGGCAAATAACCGGGCTCCTTCGGCAGGAACGGCTCCGAGAACATCCGCTCTTTTGCCGCCGTTGCCGCCTCAAGCGAAAGACCGGTCAATTGCGCCACTTCCGGCGCGGTCAGATCACCGAAGCCGGTCAACCGTCCCTTCATGCGACGTGAAGCGATGAACCGCCGTATCGCGGCATAACTCGGCCCGAGTGGTTCAAGAAGATATCCCTGCCGCAGCGGCTCCAGAGCCTCCTGCGCCAGCGGATGAGCCGTCGGGATGGCGATGCCGCCGCCGTTCTCTACGATGAACGGCTCGGTCAGACCAAGTTCCCTATGAAGCGGCGTCGTCTCGGTGAAGGTCTTGGAGGAAACGAGCACCACCGGGATGCGGTGTTCGATCAATCTGCGCATAAGCGGCCGCACCTCTTCGTACCGGTAGTCGTCATGCCCTATCAGCGTGGCGTCGATATCGGTGAAGATGATCATGCCGCTCCTCTGTTCAAGAAACCGGAGGGTCCTCCTGTTTGACCGCCACCAACTGGTCGAGTTGCTGCTTGACGAAATTGTTCTGGTCGAGGAACCACTTCTGAAAATCGCCGGTGAAATCGATGGTCATGTTAAGGATCTTGGCCCGTTCACGATTACTCCGGTAAAGTTCAAAAAGATCGTCGCTCAGATAGAAAGTGACCTTTTGAGATGCTTTTTTCCGCTTCGGAACCAGACTGGCCATGAAAACTCCTCCTTTTTCCAACGAACATCCCGTTGCATCATACCGGAAAGATGATTATTGTCAACAGAATATGCAATGCAATAGATGTTATATCTATAAGTTATAGACTTTTTTGTCTATAAGCATTGATTTGAAGATATCTATATGTTATAATCAACACTGTAGGCCATCCTGTGGTCATTGAAAAACTTCAATCGGAGGGAAATGTTATGAGAAACTTAATAAGGCCCGGAGCTGTCGTTCTTTTCCTCCTCCTGCTTCCTTTCCTTTTCTCCTGCGCCACCCAGAAGGTTTCGGCAACGACAGAGGCCGCACCACAACCGGTAGTAACAAAAGAGGTCGAAGTGGCGCCTCCGCCCCAACCCGTTGAGGAGCAACCGGCCGGCTTCACCTATCACACCCTCTACTTCGACTTCGACAGAAGCGAGGTGCTCTATCGCGACAAAGAATATCTCGATCATTTGGCCGAATTCCTTCTGGCCAACGACGACACCCTGCTCACGATAGCGGGACATGCCGATGAACGCGGATCGATCGATTACAATTTTTCGCTCGGCGAACAGCGGGCGCTCGGGATCAAACAGGAACTGCAGAAACGGGGCATCGCCCCCGAACGGATACGCATCCTCTCGTACGGGGAAGAGCGTCCGGCGGTAGGCGGCGAAAGCGAAGATGCCTACTCGCAGAATCGCCGCGCCGAATTCAACGAGATGCGATGACGTATCGTAATTATAGACGGAGGAGCTCATGAGAACTCTGGTTTTGACCTTTCTCGCGGTGCTGTTGAGCGCACCGACGGCCTATGCCGGATCAAAGGTGCTCATTTTTCCCCCGGCATGGGGAAACAGTTCCCTGAAAAGTTTCGCGCAGGAGATGGATGACAACTGCGAAGATCTCCTTCCCGCCATCAAGAACGCCGAGGGCTACTGCGCCTCCAGCGCCCTGTCGGCCGCGGAGAAGAAGAAACTGACGAAATGCAAAGGCAGTTACGTCTGCCTGAAAAAGAAGGCCCGGGCGCTGGAAGAGTACGATCTGGTGATACTTTCCTCTCTTGCGCAAAAAAAACGGCGCCTCCATCTGAAGGTCGCCCTGTACAACACCCGCGGCGACCTGCTGTACGATGAGAACCTGAGCGGCGAGCGCGGCGACGGTCCCGAAGAGACGGCGGCGCTCTATCTCACGGCGCTCCGGAATGCAAAAGATATTTTCTCCAAGCCGGCGAACAAGCACGAGATAAAAGAGGCGTTGCGCCGCGGCTTTGCGCTGTACAAAAAAGGAGATACCGGCGGCGCCCTTCGTTTCTTCGAGAAGGCGGGCAACGACGAGTTGGTACGGACCGCGAGCGATGTCGGCGAGTTCATGGAGCGGGCGACGGTCGAACTGCACAACGGCGATGTGCGCGATGCCATCGGCGATCTCCAACGAGCGCTTGAGAAGGATGAAGAGGTCCGGAAAGCCGGCTTCGCGGTCATATCCTACATCCGCGAGACGAGGAAAACCAAGCGGAGCGAGTTCGATAACGGCGATTTTTACGAAGATCTTCTCAAGGTGCATCAGTCCTTTGAACGGCGCTACGGCGATCTGGACCGGAAACGGAACGAGGAGGAGCGGAAGCTCGTCGAGCGCGAACAGAAGGCGGTGCGCGCCATAGAGAGGG
>ERZ1645192.243-NODE-243-length-42196-cov-32.078261_pt1 | contig 42196 bp, 33 predicted proteins | sample MGYA00575354_ERZ1645192 | MGnify/ENA primary metagenome ERZ1645192 (study PRJEB40844, sample SAMN11349763) | freshwater sediment metagenome | isolation source: river sediment | host: Sediment | place: India: Faizupur Khadar , New Delhi | collected 2017-02-21 ...
ACGACGGAACGACGGAACGACGGACGGCGGCGGGTGACGGAGGAACGGAGAGGGGTCTTGCTCAGTGGGTCCCCTGGCGTCCAGCGGTCATTCAACGATAATGTGCGAAGAGGGTTCGAAGGCACGGCTGCGGCTGCCGATGGCCAGGACCCCGCGTTCGGACTCTGCAGGAGGGTCGGGGGGCTCGCGATGTCCGGGAACGAGGTGGGTGCCATCGGCCAGCGCCTTCTGGACCTGCGTGCGCAGCACCGCGAGGTCCACGAGTTGATCGAAAAGCTGCTCGAGGGACCCTACGTCGATCAGGTCACGCTCCGGCGGTTGAAGAAGCGCAAGCTCCAGTTGAAGGACATGATCAGCCGCATGGAGAGCGACCTGATCCCCGACCTCGACGCCTGACGTCCCGCCGATGCCCCGTTCCCGCCTCCTCGCCCTGATCGCCCTGTCCCTCGCGATCCCTCTGGCCGGGGCCGAGGCGCCGGAGCTGGGGAAACCGCTGCGCGAGGCGGGTCGCATGGCGCAGGGCTGGCTGCCCTTCTTCGCCCCTGCCGAGCCGGCCCAGGCCCCTGCAGCGGCGGGGTTGTCCGGCGCGGTGGCGCGGGGGGACGAGCTCGAGGCGACCCGGCTGCTGGCCGAGGGGGCCGACCCCAACGCTGCGTCGCCGGGGGAGGATCCGGCGCTCGTCGTGGCGGTGCTCCGGCGCAACCTCGCCCTCGCGCAACGCCTCCTGGAGCGGGGGGCGGACCCCAACCGTACGTCCGAAGACGGTGACCCGCCGCTGCACCTCGCGGTGCGGGCCGCGGACGTGTCGATGGTGGGGCTGCTGCTCCGGTCCGGTGCCGAGGTGAACGCGGCGACGGCGCGCGAGGACCGCAGCCGCCCGGAGCGCCTCGGCGATCGGCCGTTGCACGAGGCCGCCGCGCTCGGGGACACGATGCTCGTCGTGCGGCTCGCAGAGGCGGGGGGGGACGTGAACGCCGGCAACCGCTCCGGGCTCACCCCGCTGCATCACGCGGCGGGGGCGGGCCGCGTCGCGATGGTCAAGCTGCTGCTGGAACTGGGGGCGGCGATCGACCAGCCGAGCCGGATCGGGGTGACCCCGCTGCACTGGGCCGTGCGCTACGGGCAGGTGGGTACCACGCGGCTGCTCGCCGAGCGGGGCGCGGCGGTGAGCGCGGCGAGCCGCCTCGGCACCACTCCGCTCCACAGCGCGGTCGCGCGCCACCAGGCGGAGCTGGTCGAGCTCCTCCTGCGCTACGGTGCAGACACCGGCGCGGTTGGCGCCCACGCCGAGACTCCCCTCGCGCAGGCCGAGCGGCTGGGCGATGGCAAGGTGCTGCGACTGCTGGAGTCCGCTGCGCGGGCGGCGCGACCCTCCGCTCCCTGACGCCTCTTTTCAGGCCCCGGACGACTCGCCCCGCGCGCGCCAGTGCCGCCAGGTGAGCACGGCCAGGGTCACCACGGCCAGGGGCAGAACGAAAGCCCCCATGACCAGGCTGTAGGTACTGAGGGCGTGGTGGCGGGTGGCCGAGAGGACGAGGTAGGTCGCGTAGGCGACGTACCCTGAGAGGAAGAACAGTCCCTCCCCGCGGGAAATCCGGTACCCGCGGAAGAAGATCGGCAGACAGGCCACCGCGACCGCTGTCATCACCGGCAGGTCGAAGGCCAGCACGGAGGGGGCGACGGTGAGGCTCCGGGGCGCGGTGAGCGCGGAGGCCCCGAGCACGGCCAGGATGTTGAAGAGGTTGCTGCCGATGGCGTTGCCGACCGCGATGTCCCTCTCCCCGCGCACGGCGGCCAGGACCGAGGTCGCCACCTCGGGCAGGGAGGTGCCGGCGGCCACGATGGTGAGCCCGATGACGAGCTCGCTCACCCCGAGATAGCGCGCGAACGCCACCGAGGCATCCACCAGCCAGCGCGCCCCGAGCACCAGCAGGGCGAGACCGCCCACGACCAGCAGCACCTGTACCGCCCAGTGCCTGTCCCACCCGTCGGGCTCCTCGCCGACGATTTCTTGCGCGTATTCCGCGCGCACGGCCGCCGTCTCGCGCCGGCTCTGGCGGATCACGAACACCGTGTAGAAAACCAGCAGCAGGAAGAACACCGCCCCTTCCGTCCTGCCGACGGCGCCGTCGGCGGCGAACCACCACATGAGCAAAGAGGCCGCGATCAGGATCGGGACCTCCTGGCGTACCACCTGCTGGTGGACCACCAGGGGCACGATGAGCGCCGAGAGCCCGAGGATCGCCAGGATATTGAAGATGTTGCTGCCCACCACGTTGCCGATGGCGATATCCACCTGCCCGGACCAGGCCGACTGCACGGAGACCGCGAGCTCGGGCGCGCTGGTGCCGAAGGCGACCACCGTGAGCCCTACCACGAGCGGCGAGATGCCGATGGAAAGGGCGAGCCGGGACGCGCCGCGCACGAGCAACTCCGCACCCAGGACGAGGGCGCCCAGACCCAACGCGAAGAAAAGCAGAGTCACCGTGTCTGTCTCCTTGTGCAGGCCGCGCCGGTGCGCGGGCCGGCGCAGTCTCGCCGGAGAGGGACCGGTCCGCAAGCCCGCCGGCGCGTCCTTCGGGACGCCCCGGGGCTCGCCTCGGGGTCGACCATCCGGCATCCTGTAGGCCGTCATGGAAGGAGGGGCGGGAGACACCGCCGTGCCGTCGCAACCGCTGTGTCGAACGCTCGCCTGCCTGGTCCTCCTCGTCGCGTGCCCGGTCCGGGGGGCTGGGCTGAAGGTCGAGGTCGAAGGGCTGCCGGCCGAGCAGCGGCGCAACGTGCTCGCGTTCCTGTCGATCGACCGGGAGCGCGAGAACCCGAGCCTGCAGGAGGGGCGGTTGCGCCGGCTCCACGAGCGCGCACCCGAGGAGATTCGTCGAGCGCTCACGCCCTTCGGCCTGTTCCGCGTCGACGTCCAGGGTGAGCTGAGCGAAGCGCAAGGGGTCTGGGTCGCCCGCTATCGCGTGGAGCCCGGAGAGGTCATCCCGGTCGGCTCGGTCGACGTCCAGGTCTCGGGGGAGGGTGCCTCCGAGGTGAGCTTCCCAGCCGCGGGCCTCGCGGCCGGCCAGCCCTACTCCCAGTCCGCCTACGATGCCGCCAAGAGCGGCCTCCGGCGGGTCGCCCAGGACCGGGGCTATCTGGACGCCCATTACACGCGCAGCGAGATCCTGGTCGGCCTGGACCCCTACCGCGCCGACGTCACCCTGCACCTCGAGACCGGCCGGCGCTATTACTTCGGGGACGTGCACCTCGAGCAGGAGGGCTTCGATCCGGAGTTCCTGCACCGCTTCGTCGATTTCCAGCCGGGCGACCCGTACGCCTTCGGCAGCCTGATCGGCCTGCAGCGGGCGCTGCTCGACACCCAGTACTTCCGCGAGGTCGAAGTGGCCCCGCAGCTCGAGCGGGTCGAGGGGCAGCGTGTCCCGATCGACGTCAAGCTCGAGCGCAACAAGCCCAACCGGTACCGCATCGGGGTCGGGTACGGAACCGACACGGGCCCCCGCGTCAGCGCGGACTGGACCCGGCGCTACATCGGCGACCAGGGCCACAGCGCCCACACGCTCCTATCCCTCTCGCCGGTGCTGCAGCGGGCGGAGGCGAGCTACAGAATCCCCCTGGCGGAACCGAGGCGCGAGTTCCTGTCCTTCGACTCGGTCCTCGAGCGCTACGACACGGTGAGCCGCGAGGGTCTCGACCTGGGGGTGGGCGTCAGCCACCACCTGTTCTGGGGTCACTGGCAGCGCATCCTCGGTGTCTCGTACGACTTCGAGGTGCCCGAGGGTGGTGGCGAGGAGAATTTCCACAGCCTCGTGCCCAGCGCGACCTGGGTCTGGAAGGTGGCCGACGACCCGATCGATACGCGTCGCGGCACGCGCGTGGACATGACCGTCCAGGGGGCCTCCGAGTACGCCCTCTCCAGCGGCAGCTTCCTGCAGGGGAAGGTCCGGGCCAAGGCCGTACGCTCGCCATCGGACCGCGTGCGGTTGATCACCCGCGCGGAGCTTGGAGGGACCCTCGCGGGGAGCGTCGAGGACATCCCGCCCTCGAGGCGCTTCTACGCGGGCGGCGACAACAGTGTGCGCGGCTACAAGTTCGAGAAGCTATCGCCGCGGGACGGGGACGGGGACCGTCGGGGCGGCAAGTACCTGCTCACCGCCAGCGTCGAGCTCGAGCATGCTGTCGCCGAGAAGTGGGCCGTCGCGGGGTTCTACGACACCGGCAATGCCTTCGACTCCTTCCGGGACCTGGAGATGGAGCAGGGCGCGGGAGTCGGTGTGCGCTGGCTGTCCCCGGTGGGAATGGTCCGGTTGGACGTGGCCAGGCCGGTCGCCGGCGGGGACGGAGGCGTCCAGTTCTACATCTCGGTCGGGCCGGACCTGTGAGAATCCTCGTCGGCCTCTGGGGCGTCCTGCGTTGGCTCGCGAGAATCCTCGGCTGGGTCTGGCACGGGACGCTCGCGCTCGTGCTCCTGGTGGTGCTCGCCCTGGGGGCCATTCTGGGGACCGAGGCGGGGCTGCGCCTCGCCCTTCAGGTGGGCACCCGCCTGGCCCCGGGGGAGTTGACCGTCGATTCGGTGAGCGGGCGGCTCGTGGGGCCCCTGGAGATCCGCGGGCTTGCCTATCGCGATCCGGCGGTTTCCCTGGAGTTGGGTCGCGTCGCCCTGGATTGGCGGCCTGTCGAGCTCTTTGCCGCCCGTCTGCGGGTCGTCGCGCTGGAGCTCGAGGGTATCCGGGTGGTCCCCGGGGCCACGGCCGCCGAGCCGCCGCCGGAACCCTCCGAGCCCCTGGCGCTGGCGGAGCTGAGGCTTCCGCTCGAGGTGGTCCTGGAGCGGATCGAGGTGCGCGACGCACGACTGGAACAGCCGGGAGTGCCGCCTCTCGATCACGCCCTGCTGCAGGCCAGGGTGGACGCGAAGGGTGGGACCGTGGACGTCCGCGCGCTGACCCTGACCTCGGGCGATGCGAACGTCGAGGCTCGGGGCCGGGTCGGCGAGGCGCTGGACCTCGCGTGGTCGGTCCGGGCGCCGAATCTCGCGCAGCTGCTTCCCGGGGGCAGGGGCTCGTTGGTCGGGGAGGGGCAGGTCTCCGGGACTGTCACCAGCCCCCAGGTGCGTGCGCGGTTGAACGGGAAGGGGGTCTCGTTCCAGGACCACGGCCTCGAGCGCCTCGCGGCCGACCTCGAGATGACCCTGGCCCCGGAGGGACTCTTCCAGGTGGACCTCCTGGCGGCGGGGCTCAAGACTGGGGGCAAGGCCGCCGGGGACCTGAAAGTCACGGGGCGGGGCTCGGGGCGCGAGCACCGGCTGACGCTGGACCTGACCGGCGGGGAGCTCGGTGTGGCCGCTTCCGTGGCCCTGGCCGGGGGGCTGAAGGGCGAGAACGCGTGGGCTGGGAGGCTCGAGCGGGCCAGGCTCGACGCGGGGCCCTGGGGAGAGTGGCGCCTGCAGTCCCCGGCCGACCTCGTCGTCGGGCCGGAGGTCCGGGCCAAGCCCCTGTGTTTCGGAAGCGGTGCCGCGCGCGTCTGTGCCTCGGGTGAGCGGGCGGCCAACGGTTCGTGGAAGGGCGGACTGTCGCTGGCTTCGGTCCCCCTGGCCCTTGCAGGGCCCTTCCTGCCCTCCGATGTCCAGCTCTCCGGGGCTGTTGATGTCGAGGCGAGCGCCTCGGGGGCGACGTCGGGCGAGCTCAAGGCCCAGGCCCGCGTGGCCCTGCCGGGGGCGGCCGTGACCCTCCCGGGGAGCGAGGCGCTGTCGTCCCTCGATCTCTCCCGGAGTACCGTCCAGGCGCGCGTGGACCGCTCGGGGGTACTCGCGGAGGCCAAGTTGTTCCTGGGGGGCCTGGCGAGCGCCGAGGGGCGCGTCCAGCTCCCGCGCTGGTCGCCGGCAGTCGCGGACCTGTCCCGCCAGGCCCTGACGGGCCGGCTGCAGGCAAGGGTGCCGGACCTGTCGTGGGTGCGAGCCTTTGCTCCGGACCTCGGGGCGGTCGAGGGCCGTTTGGCGCTGGACGCGAGCGTGGCGGGAACGGTCGGGGCGCCCCGGCTGAACGTGCAGGGGGGGCTCGACGGGGGGCGGGTGGAGGTTCCCATGGCGGGGCTCGACGTCCGCGACCTGCGCCTGGGGGTCCGCAGCCAGGGCGCCGACCGGCTCGTCTACGACGGGGGGGCCCGCTCGGGGGACGGTGAGCTCAAGGTCTCGGGGGCGACCCGAATCGACCCCGCGCGCGGTTTCCCCACCGAGGTGCGGGTGACCGGCCACGACTTTTCCGTCGTGCGGGTGCCGGAGTACCGGGCTGTGGTGTCTCCGGACCTGCTCCTGCGCCTCAGCGCGGCCGAGGCCGCCGTCGAGGGGCGGCTGCTCGTCCCCGCGGCCCGCATCAAGCCCCGGTCGCTTCCGGAAGGCACGGTCTCTCCGTCTCCCGATCTGGTGATGAGAGGGGAGGAGCGGCGCCAGCAGGGCCAGGGGCTTCCCCTGACCGTGCGCGTGGACGTGCGCTTCGGGGACCAGGTGCTGGTCGACGCATTCGGTCTGCGCGGCCGCCTTTCGGGGCACCTCGGCGTTGCCCAGCAGCCCGGCAAGGACCCCCGGGGGACGGGCCGCGTGGGGGTCGTGGACGGGGTGTATACGGGGCTCGGGCGCGACCTGACGATCGAGCGGGGCTGGCTGGTCTACGCCAGCAGCCCCCTGGACAACCCCGGCCTCGACATTCAGGCCGTCTCCAAAGGGCCGGAGGTGACCGCCGGGGTGAGGGTGACTGGCCTCGCGCGCGAGCCAAGGCTCGAGTTCTTTTCCACGCCCCCGCGACCCCAGTCGGACGTGATAGGGTACCTGGTGCTCGGGCGCCCGCTCGATTCGTCCGCTTCGGACCAGGACCGTCAGGCGGTGAAAGGTGCGGCGGCGATGGCGGGGGGGCGGCTCCTCGCGGGCGAGCTCGGCCGGCAGCTGGGGATCGACCGTCTGAGTGTCGAGGATGGTGGCGCCGCCGGTCCGTCGCTTGCGGTGGGTCAGTACCTGTCCCCCCGGCTGTTCGTGGAGTACCTGAGCAGTCTGCGCTCCTCGGTCAACCGGTTGCGGTTGCGCTACGACCTGACCCGCCGCCTGCAACTGCAGACCGAGACGGGCGACGCCCAGGGTGCCGATCTGTTCTACACCATCGAGCGGTAGCCCGGGACGCAATCGTGTCCAACGCGTTTGCGCGAGAACGTGTATAAGTTATAGGGGTGGTGGTAGGGGTGGTGGGTTGGGTGAGCGAAAGGTCGGACCCGTGGCCAACATAACGAAAAGGAAACGGCGAGGGATCCGGATGGAGTCGGCCCTGGCGATCGGCGGATCGCGACTGTCCCCGGTGCCGGGTCCGGAGGCCTTTCCCCCGGACCAGGACCCGCCCGGGGAACTGCCCCAGCCGGATGCATGGGCGAACGCGCTGAAACGTGCTCCCGGCGACACTCCTGCACCGAAGCCCACCCGGGCGGCTTCACCGAAACGGGCAGGGGGAATGAGGGAGGCTTCTCGGCCCCCGCGGTCCACTCCGGCGCACCGCCGGGTGGCTGAAGGGAGGGTGACCGAGGCGCCCGCGCCGGTCGCGCCCGAGCGCGTCGTCCCCGCTGCGGCGAAGCCCGCTCCGGCGAGGTCTGCTCCGGCGAGGTCCGTGTCGGTGAAGCCCGTTCCGGCGAAGCCCCCCGTTTCGGGAAGACGCGTGCGCCGGCAGCGTCAGGTGGTCATCGCCGCGGTGGCGGGTTTCCTCGCCGGCCTTCTCGTCTACCGCGCGTTCGCGCCCCACGAGGCGCCCGCACCCGAGAGGCCCGCGCCCGCCCAGCGTGCGCCCGCGCCCGAATGGCCACCGGCCCCACCGTTTTCCCCGGTGCCCGAGAGTTCCTGGCCGACGTCCCCGGGTCGCATGGGTCCGGACTCGAGTTACCGTCCGCCGGCCTACCCGGGGGGGCCGTCCTATCCGACCGAGGACTACCGACCCTGGGGGCGGACGGACGGACGCAGCGAACGCCCGCGCGAGACTCCCCCTGCGAGCTCCGGGGGATACCCTGCCTCCACCAGCCCCTACGCGCCGTACGTCCCCGCGCGCTGAGGTGGGTGGCGGTCAGCGTTCCAGACCCAGGCGGCGCATGCGCCGCCAGAGGGTGCTGCGGTCAATTCCCAGGATCTGGGCGGCCTCCGCGCGGTTTCCGCCGGTTCGCTCCAGTGCCTCCAGCAATTCCTGGCGCTGACGGTCGCCGCCTGCGGGCAGGGACTCGGTCCGCGGCGGCTGCGGCGCCTGCTCCCGTTGGAACCGGCAGAGGTCCTGGGGCAGGCTCGCGAGGGTGACCAGGCCGTTTTCCGCGCAGATGACGCTGTGCTCCACCGCGTTGGCGAGTTCGCGGACGTTGCCGGGCCAGGGGTAGTCCATCAGCAGCTTCATGGCCTCGCGGCTGAAGGTCACGCCCGAGGGGTAGCCGCGCGCGGTCAACTTGGAGTGGAAGTGCCGCACCAGCATGGGGATGTCGCCGGGGCGCTCCCGCAGCGGGGGCACGTAGATCGGGATGACGGCCAGACGGTAATAGAGGTCGGGCCGGAAGGCCCCCGCGTCGACCGCCGCCCGCAGGTTTCGGTTCGAGGCACTGATGACGCGCACGTCGACGGAGACGCTGCGGTCGGAGCCCACGGCCTCGAAGCGCCCGTCCTGCAGGGCGCCGAGCAACTTGGGCTGCAGGTGCAGGGGGATCTCGGCGACCTCGTCCAGAAAGAGCGTGCCGCCGTCGGCCACCTGAAAGCGTCCGGGCCGGTCTCGAATCGCCCCAGTGAAGGCTCCCTTCACGTGGCCGAAGAGCTCGGACTCGATCAGGCTGTCGGGGATGGCCGCGCAGTTCAGCTCGACGAGGGGGCCGTCGTGGCGCCGGCTGATCTGGTGCAGGTAGCGCGCGAGCTCGCTCTTTCCGGTCCCCGACTCCCCCTGGAAGAGCACGAAGGCGTCGGTCGGGGCGATCTGTTGGAGCCGGGCGACGATCTGCAGCATTTCGGGGTCCGCCGTGACCAGACCGAACCCGGACTTGCCCTGGAATACGGCCTCCCACTGGCGATGCTCGGTGCGGTCGCAGACGATCAGCACCACCACACCCCGCCCGCTCACGGGCAGGTTCACGAGACCGCGGTGAAATTCGTAGTACCGCGTTCCGTCGGGTCCCTGGACCTCCTCCCGGAAGGTCTGCAGGCGGGTTTCCGGGAAGCTGGAGGACGCCTCCTTGCACGCGGCGAGGACCGGCAGAGGAAGTACGGCGGCCAGGTCCCCCAGCGCCTGCAAGCGCGTGGCCGCAGGCACGCGCAGCAGCGTGCGAGCGGTGTCGTTCAGGTAGAGAAGGCGCCCGTCCTTCTCCGCAATCAGCACACCGCTCTCGGTCTGAGCGGCGAGCAGGTCCAGCACAGGCTCGATGTCTTCCAGCACGCCGCCTCCCCTCGAATTACCCGACCGTTTCCTTTCGTGCCGCGCAACAACGCAACATCATGCAACGAGAGCCCCCCGGGGACCGGCAAGACGCTGTTGCGGCAACGGGTTTGCAGGACATACACGAAACCGGGGGTCCCGATCGTCCCGGATGCTCGTCACTGCCTTAGGATAACTCCGGGCGTTGCGCAACCCGCAACGTGCCGCGTCACGTGTTGTACGGCCGATCAGGGAGTTACGCTCTGGCATGTCGATTGCTGCAAATACAAGCGCAAAACATGCCATACCGGGCCCCCGGATTGACGACCAGTTTCCGGGCGGAGCAAAAAACCAAGCTATCAGGAGAATGCCATGAGAGGACGCGGCCTGGCTGCCGTGGCGGCTTTCGTCGTAGGTATCCCCACACTCGCACTTGCGGATGCAGCAGCGCCCCAGGCGGGTGCCACTGCCGAACAACCCTTCCCGCCCTCCTATATCACGGTCGAAGGCGGCAAGGCTGCGAAGGTCGATGACTGGCAGGACCCGTCGATGTGCGTGGGCTGCCATCCGCGCCAGGCGGCGGGCTGGCAGGGCTCGATGCACTCCATCGCGTTCACGGACCCGGTGTTCCAGAACCTCTGGGCGCTGGGTGACAAGGCGACCAAGGGCGCTACGTTCAACCATTGCGGGGCGTGCCACACGGGACCGGGTATCGCGAGCGGAACCGTGAAGTTCGACCCGGACAAGCCGGTGCACGGTGAGTTCACGGCGCCCGGGGTGGCGGCGAAGGGCGTCTCCTGCGACCTCTGCCACACCATCTCGGCCTCCAACGTGATGAAGACCGCCACCCTGGAGCACGGCAACGCGTCCTACGTGATGTCGCCGGGGCCCGTGAAGCGGGGCCCTCTGCAGGAGTCCAAGTCGCCGTTCCACGAGACGGCCTACTCGGAGCTCCACACCAAGGCGGCGTTCTGCGGCAACTGCCACAACATCTTCCACCCGACCAACCACTTCCCCGTCGAGCGGACCTACGACGAGTGGAAGTATTCCATCTACGCCCAGAACGGCATCCAGTGCCAGGACTGCCACATGACGCCGGTGAAGACGGCGATCAAGGTGGCGGACACCCTGAAGCCTGCGAAGGCCCTGGGTGACAAAGAGCTCGGTGGCGCGGCCGGCATGGGTGGCCCGACCGACCGCTCCCTGGTCCACGAGCACGGCTTCGTCGGCGGCAACGCGATCATCGCGCCCCTGATGAAGGTCCAGGGCGGCGAGGAGCACAAGGCGATCGCGGTCGAGCGGCTGCAGAACGCGGCCGAGCTCGAGGTCAAGGTGGAGCAGCTGAAGGACAACCTGCACCTGCTCAAGGTGAAGGTCATCAACGCCCGCGCCGGGCACCACCTTCCCACCAGCCTCACCGAGGTCCGGCAGATCTGGGTCGAGGCGGTCGTTACCGACAGCAAGGGTCGGGAGCTGATGCGCTCGGGTACCCTCACGGCGCAGAACGAGCTGCCCGCCGACACGGTGGCCTTCAACTCGCACGCGGTGGACAAGGACGGCAAGGACACCGTGCTGCCCTGGGAGGTCAGCCGCTTCGTCGACAGCCCGACCATCCCGCCGAGGGGCTACAAGTACGCCAAGTACCCGTTCAACGTGCCCGCCGACGCCGGGAGCCTCAAGGTCGTGGCGAAGCTGAACTACCGCTCGTACCCGCAGGGTGTGGCGGACATCATCCTGGGCAAGGGCGCGGTGAAGATCCCCACCTTCGAGATGGAGAGCGTGACGAAGGAGTTCCCCGTCAGCAAGGGTAAGGTCGCTGCGGCGAAGTGAAGGTAAGGTTGGAACGGTGAGACAAGGGGGTATCACTGATTTCAATCAGTCGACCCGCGCCCCCGAGGGGGCGCGGGGGCGACAATTCAATAAGTACCCCCTTGGGGTGTACGCGCAGGGGTGACCCCCCTTCCTTATTTGTCCCAAGCCATGGGAGGCTCGAGATGTATAACAAGAAACTAGGTGTGGTGCTGGCCGCCGGCTTGCTGGCCGCGAGCGCCTCCGCAGGTGCCAACGGACCCACCGCGGCGGCGATTGTCGGCCACACCTGCGCGGGATGCCACGGGACCCTGGGCGCGAGCGTCGGCCCCGCCCCGGTCATCGGTGGGCTATCCGAGATGTACCTGGCCTCCACGATGGCCGCGTACAAAGACGGGACCCGCTTCGGTACGGTGATGGAGCGTCTCGGCAGGGGCTACACTCCGGGCGAGATCCTGGACATGTCCAAGTTCCTGGCGGCGCAGCCGTGGGTCTCGGGCAAGATTCCCGTCGACGCGAAGGCGGCCGAGAAGGGCAAGACCATTCACAGCGCCAACGGCTGCGCGGGCTGCCACGGGCCGACCGGCATCTCGCCGATGCCCAACACCCCGCGGATGGCGGGGCAGTATGCGGACTACCTGTATTTCCAGATGATGGACTACAAGGATGCCAAGAAGGCCATCCCGGGCGCCGCGATGATCATGCGCAACATGTTGACCCCGGTTAGCGACGACGACGTGAAGGCGCTCGCCGCGTTCTACGCCAGCGCGAAGTGAGGAGGGAGAACGTCATGAGCACTATGAATCGTCGCGATTTCGTCAAGCTGGCCGGTGCTGCCACCGCAGTGGGCACGGTTGGTTTCCCCATGGTCGGTTTCGGGGCCCCCAAGGCCAGCGTGGTGGTGATTGGTGGCGGATATGCGGGCGCCATCGCCGCGAAGTACACCAAGCTGTACGTCCCCGATGCCGAGGTCACGCTGATCGAGCGCAAGAAGGAGTACATCTCCCACCCGTTCAGCAACGAGGTGCTGGGTGGAGAGCGCGACATGAAGTCGCTGACCTTCACCTACGCGGGCCTCGAGAAGCGGGGCCTCAAGGTGCTCCAGGACGAGGTCCTGGACATCGACATCGTCTCGAAGACCGTGAAGACCAAGGGTGGCAAGAGCCTGAAGGCCGACTACCTGATCGTCGCGCCGGGCATCGAGATCAAGTGGGGTGCCATTCCGGGCTACGGTCAGGAAGCCGCCGAGCTTGCCCCCCACGCGTGGGAGGCGGGTCCCCAGACGCTGCTGCTGAAGAAGCAGATCGACGCCATGCCCGACGGTGGGCTGCTCGTCATCGTCGCGCCGGCCAATCCGTTCCGTTGCCCGCCGGGGCCGTACGAGCGTGCGGCTCAGATTGCCGCGAACCTGACGCACGCCGGCAAGAAGAAGGCGAAGATCATGATCCTGGACGCCAAGGACGCCTTCTCCAAGCAGGCGCTGTTCACCGAGGGTTGGAAGCACAACTACGGTGACATGATCCAGTGGGTCGGTGCCTCCGGGGGTGGCAAGGTGATGGAGATCGATGCCAAGACCCTCACCGCGAAGACGGAGTTCGATGACTTCAAGGCGAACGTCCTGAACGTCATCCCGCCCCACCGCTGCGGTGCCATTGCGGCGAAGGTCGGTCTGACCGACGACTCCGGTTGGTGCCCGGTGAACCAGGCGACCTTCGAGTCGAAGAAGGCCAAGGGCGTGTACGTGGTGGGCGACTCCTGCATCGCCGGTGCGATGCCGAAGTCCGGCTACGCGGCCAACACCCAGGCCAAGGTTGCGGCGGCGAACGTTGCCGGCGCCATCCTCGGTATGAAGATCGAGAAGCCCTTCCTCACCAACACCTGCTACAGCCTGCTGGCTCACGACTACGGGATCTCCGTGGCCGGTGTCTACGAGGTGGGTGCGGACGGTGTGCTGGCTGACGTGAAAGGCTCGGGCGGGATCTCCCCGGTGGGCGCGCCTCTGGATACGCGCAAGCGTGAGTCGGTGTACGGCGTGAGCTGGTACAACAACATCGTCAGCGACATGTTCACCTGAGGTCGACGGCAGGGAAGCCTGTAGTCGGTGGCGCCAGGGATGGCGCCACGGGGTGACCCGGCCTGGCAGTCCATCGATAGCAGTAGACCTGCCTGTCCCCCCGGGGGGCAGGCAGGTTGCTTGAGTCTCTCTGCGGCCGGCAGGCCGCCCATCCCGACCGTTGCTCCGCCTGCTCCGGCGTGAGTCAGGTGGGTCCGAGCGAACGCGAGGGCTTCCCCGGCTGACGCTGCTTCCGGCGGCCCGAGAACCTGGAGTGAATGCCGTGTCCGAGACGAAGGAAAGCGAAGTGTCTCACCGCGCCCACCGCAATTCGGCGCCCGCCACGGATGCGGAGCCTGGGGGGGGCCGGGCCGTCGGCACTGCGGCGAAGGTCGGGATCGTCGGTGTGTTGATGATTGTGGCCGCCGGTGCCTTTCTGGGGATGGGCCTGTTCATGTTCAACATGGGCCGGGACATGACCATGATGACCAAGGCCGTGGTCCAGATGGGCAAGGACGTGACCAGCATGGCCAGCGACATGGGGATCATGACCGCCCAGATGAAGGTCATGGCCAAGAGCATGGTGGACGGGCAGGCAGCGATGGGAGGTGACTTGAACGCCATGCGCGGTGGCATGGACTACATCGCCGCCAACATCGGCAGCATGAGCAAGGACATGCACGCCCTGAACGAGAACATCGGCGCGATGACCGGTAACATCGGCGCGATGACCAAGGCGATGAACCAGATGAATGGCTCGATGGCGACGATGAACGGGTCGATTGGCGTGATGACCGGGACGATGAATCAGATGGCCTTCGACATCAACAAGTTCACACGTCCCGAGAGCATCATGACCCCGTTCCGCTAGAGACTCCGCCGCGCCGAGCAGACCGTTGCGGTCGGGACCCGACCGTCGGCTGCTCGCGGAAACGCGACCATTCTGAATGAGACGGCCGGGCACGATTTTCGTGACCGGCCGTCGTCTCGAAGGCCTCCGCTCAACGCCCGCAATGCCCTGAAGGGATATTCCTCCGGGGATAGGAGTTGTGTGCATGTCGTGGCGGGAGGATTGACCCAGCGCATTCCTTCAGGAATATACGCACGTAAACTCGATAGTCCCTCGGGGAAACGGTCCGTACCTCGCTGCGGGGGGAGGACCGGGACCGGGGAGTCAACGGCCGACGCTTGGGTCGGCCAGGAAGCAGGGCAACCCGACAGGGGGAGCACTCGATGGATTTGACACGGCGAGGTTTTCTCAAATTGACCGCCGGCACGGCGGTCGGGGCCGGAGCCCTTGGCTTCGACACCCGACCGGCCGAGGCAGCGGTGCCGGCACTGAAGGTCAGCGCCGCGAGGGTTTCGAAGAACGTCTGCGTCTACTGCTCGGTGAGCTGCGGTGTTCTGGTTTATTCGCAGACCGACGGGTCGATGAATGCCAAGGCGCGGGCCATCCACGTGGAGGGGAACCCGGACGACCCCGTCAACCGTGGGACGCTCTGCCCGAAGGGCGCCTCGATCATCGACCAGATCAACAATCCCATGCGGGTCACGAAGCCGATGCACCGCAAGGCCGGCTCCTCGGAGTACGAGGAGACGACCTGGGATTTCGCGCTCGACCGCATCGCCAAGCTGATCAAGGAGACCCGCGACCGGGGCTTCCAGGCGACCGATGACAAGGGTCAGACGGTCAACCGCGTCGTGAACATGGCCACCGTGATCGGGAGCCAGACCGGTAACGAGGAGGGGTACCTGGGCGTCAAGCTCAACCGCGCCCTGGGGCTCGTACCACTCGAAACACCGGCGCGCATCTGACACTCCCCCACGGTGGCCAGTCTGGCCCCGCGGTTTGGGCGTGGTGCGATGACGAATGGTTGGATGGACATCCAGAATGCCGACCTGGTCCTGGTCATGGGCGGCAACCCCGCGGAAGCTCACCCCTGCGGGTTCAAGTGGGCGATCAAGGCGCGGCAGAAGAAGGGCGCGAAGATCGTCGTGGTCGATCCGAGGTTGAACCGCACGGCCGCGGTGGCCGACAAGCACGTCGCCATCCGTTGTGGTTCTGACCTGGCCTTCATGGGGGGCGTCATCAACTACGTCCTCCAGAACAAGAAGTACCAGGAGGCTTACGTAAAGGCCTTCACCAACGCTCCCTTCATCGTCAAGGACACCTATTCCTTCGACTCTGCCACCGGACTGTTCTCGGGCTATGACCCCAAGGCGCGCAAGTACGACCAGTCGCTCTGGGGCTATGAGATGGACGAGAACAAGATGGCGAAGCAGGACCCGACGCTGAGCGATCCGCGGTGCGCCTTCCAGCTGACGAAGAAGCACTACGAGCGCTACACGCCGGAGCTGGTGGAGAAGGTCTGCGGCGTCAAGAAGGAGGAGTTCCTCGAGGTCGCCAAGATGATTGGCGAGACGGGCGCGCCCGACAAGGCGATGACCCACCTCTACGCGCTGGGCTGGACGGAGCACTCCTTCGGCACCCAGCTCATCGGCTCCATGGCGGTGCTGCAGCTCCTGCTCGGCAATATCGGCGTGCCCGGCGGTCAGATCGGAGCGCTCCGCGGCCACGGCAACGTGCAGGGGACGACCGACCTCGGCGCACTCACCGCGGCGCTGCCCGGCTACCTGAAGGCGCCGAAGGCGGAGCACAAGACGCTGCAGCAGTACCTGGATGCGTTCACACCCAAGGCGAACCGTGAGAGCTCGATGAACTACTGGGGGAATACCCCGAAGTTCTTCGTGAGCTTGATGAAGGCCTGGTGGGGCGACGCGGCGACGAAGGAAAACGAGTTCGCCTACGACTACCTGCCGAAGTACGAGACGCCCAAGGCGTACAACGCCATCCTGGACGACATGTACAACGGCAAGATGGAAGGGTTGTTCGTGCTGGGTGCGAACATCCTGACCAGCAGCCCGAATGCGAACAAGTCCGCGATCGGCATGTCGAAGCTGAAGTGGATGGTCAACCTCGACCTTTTCCCGATCGACACGGCGTACTTCTGGAAGACCTCGAAGGACCTCGACCCGGCGAAGATCCAGACGGAGTGCTTCCTGCTGCCCGGTCTTGGCTTCGCCGAGAAGGACGGCACCTTCGTCAACAGCGGACGGACCATCAAGTGGCGCTACAAGGGTCCAGACGCCCAGGGTGAGTGCCGCGACGAGAAGTGGGTCTTCTCGCAGCTCTACCTGCGGCTGAAGGCCCTGTACCAGAAGGAAGGGGGCCCGTTCCCCGACCCGATCCTGAAGCTGACTTGGAACTACAAGAACCCGGGGAGCCCGAGCGCCGACGAGATCCTCCAGGAGATGAACGGCTTCGCCGTGGAGAACCTGGTCGACGACAAGGGCAACGTCGTGGTGAAGAAGGGTGACCGGCTTTCGACCTTCGGGCAGCTGAAGGACGACGGCACCACCTCCTGCGGCATGTGGATCTACGGTGGCGTCTATCCGCCGTCCGGAAACCGCTCGGCGGCGGTGGGTACCGAGGACCCCTCGGGTCTCGGTGTGTTCCCCAACTACGCCTTCAGCTGGCCCGCCAACCGCCGGATTCTCTACAACCGCGCCTCGGCGGACGCCTCCGGAAAACCCTGGAGCGAAAAGAAGAAGTACCTGTGGTGGAACGAGGGGACGAAGAGCTGGGTCGGCCACGACGTGCCCGACATCGGCCCGACGCTGCCCCCCGCGACGGGGCCGTTCATCATGAACGCCGAAGGCGTCGGGAGGCTCTTCGCGCCGGCGCTCGTCGAGGGTCCGTTCCCCGAGTACTACGAGCCGTACGAGTCGCCCATCGCCAACGTGCTGCACCCGGCGAACCCGACCAACCCGGTGGTGAAGGTCTACAAGTCGGACCACGACGTGCTCGGAACGCCGGACAAGTTCCCGTACGTCGCCCTGACCTACCGGGTGACCGAGCACTACCACTTCTATACGAAGTTCCTGAAGGGGCCGGCTCGGGCGTTCCCGCACATGTTCATCGAGATGCCGGTGGAGCTCGCCAAGGAGAAGGGGATCGCCAACGGCGACCGCGTTCGGGTCAGCTCCGCCCGGGGCTCGCTCGAGGCGATGGCCATGGTGACCCGCCGGATGAAGCCCCTCACCTGCGACGGGAAGACGGTGTACCAGGTGGGTATCCCGATCCACTGGGGTTTCCAGGGGCTTGCGAAGGGTGGCCTGGTGAACCTTCTGACGCCGTTCGTCTGGGATCCCAACGCGCTCACTCCTGAGTTCAAGGGGTTCCTCGTCAACGTCGAGAAGGCGACGGGAGGTGCGGCATGAGCTACCTGACCAGCGGCAGTACGACGGGGCTCGCCATCCGCAGGATGAGTGCCACCAAGGAGCCGGTGCTCGACATCAAGGACCAGGAGCAGCTGGGGATCCTGGTGGACATCTCGAGCTGCACGGGCTGCAAGGCCTGCGAGGTCGCGTGCATCCAGTGGCACGACCTCAACCCGCCGATCGCGACCGAGGAGGAGCTGCGGGAGAACGGATTCAGCTACCAGTCGGCACCGGACCTCGCCGCCAACCTCTTCATGCTGATGAAGTACCAGGAGGCGGAGACGGATCGCGGCTGGACCTGGTTCATCACCAAGCGTCAGTGCATGCATTGCGACGACCCGGGTTGCCTCACGGCATGCCCGTCGCCGGGCGCGATCGTGCAGTACGCCAACGGTGTGGTGGACTTCGACCAGTCCAAGTGCATCGGCTGCGGGATGTGCCGGACGGGATGCCCGTTCGACATTCCCCGTTACGATGCCAACGACCATCCGTTCAAGTGCAACTTCTGCCTGGACCGGGTGGGCAACGGATTGGTGCCGGCATGCGCGAAGGCCTGTCCGACCAACGCGCTGCACTTCGGTACCCGGGCCGACATGGTGGAACTGGGCCACAAGGTCGTGGCGGGCCTCAAGGATCGGGGCTTCCCCAACGCGGCGCTCTATGACTCCGCGGGGGTCGGCGGCGCGGGCTACGTCTACGCCCTGCCGCACGGGGACAAGGTCGAGCACTACGGTGACCTGCCGAAAGACCCGGCCATCTCTTCTCTGGTCCACCTCTGGAAGGGGCCGTTGAAGTGGATCGGTGGCGCGGCCATCCTCGGCTCGATCGCTGCGATGTTCATGCACCTGGTCACGGCCGGGCCGAAGACCGTTGAAGCCCACGGGAAGGAGGAATGACCATGGCCAACGTGATGATCACGCGTCTGACGGCCTTCGACCGACTGGTCCACCTCGGCACCGCGGCGAGCTTCGTGTACGCGTTCCTCTCCGGTATCGGGATCGCCTTCCCGAAAATGCACTGGCTGCTCACCGTCCTGGGGGGTGGCGAGTTCGCTCGCTGGCTGCACCCCTGGGCGGGGGTCGTCTTCAGCGTCTTCGGGTTCCTGATGATCCTCTCCTACGTCAAGGACATGTTCTTCGACACGGACGACATCAAGTGGATGGTGGGGATCGTCCACTACATGACCAATCACGAGGAGAAGCTTCCCGAGACCCGGAAGTACAACGCGGGCCAGAAGATGTACTTCTGGATCACGGTGTTCTGGGGGACGATCATCTTCCTCGTCTCGGGGTTGGCCATGTGGTTCCCGGACGCGTTCGCGGCGCAGGTGGCTCCGTGGGTGCCGGGTATGGGGGTCCGTGACCTGGTGCTGCTCGCCACCGTGGTGCACGAGGTGATGTTCATCGCCGCGGGCGCCTTCTTCATCGTCCACATCTACATGGGCACCCTGGGCATGCCGGGAACCCTGTCGGCGTTGGCGACGGGCAAGGTGACTGCGGAGTGGGCGAAGGCCCACCATCCCAAGTGGTACCGTGAGATGGTCAGGAAGGCGTAGGCGGCATGGAGCTGAACGGCATCGAGAGGTTTCGTGCCGAGACGGGGGCCGCCCTCGGGCGGCTCCCGTCGCTCAAGCAACGACACCCGGAGGTCGAGGCGATCCTCGATTTCTATGGGCAGGTGCTCGAGCGTCAACTCGGCATGGTGCAGGAGGGTAGGCCGGACGCCAGGCCGGTCGCGGAGATCCCGTGGAGGGAGCACGTGCGGTCCCTGCGGGCGTTCCTGGAGCTCTGCTCGGGTGCGCCGGCCGCCGAGCTTGCGGCTGGCTCCCGGCGGATGCTCGAGACGGACGACGAAGGTCTCGAGCGGCTCGTGCAGTCCTTCCTCCGGGACAAGCAGGCCCCCCCGGTGGAGCGGTTCGCCCTGATGGGTTTTCTCGGTGGGGCGCTCGTGATCCCGGCCTCGTTCGCGGGGTATGACCGTCACCAGTGGTTGAAGCCGGTCTGCCCGGTGTGCGGTTTCCCTCCGGTCGTGTCCTATCTGGCGGACGAGGAGGACATCGAAGGTGGGCGCTTCGCCCGCTGCGGTGTCTGCCACTCGGATTGGTATTACGGCCGGGCGAGCTGCCTCTCCTGCGGTACCACGAACGACCACGAACTGCACTACTACATGTCCGAGGGCGTGCCCTCGCCGTTGACGATCCAGGCCTGCTCGGCCTGCGGGGGCTACATCAAGATGGTCGACGCCCGCCAAGGCTCCCGTACGCCGGAGCTCGAGGACGTGGCCACCATGACCCTGGATCTGTGGATCCAGGAGAAGGGGTTCCACAAGATCTCGCCGAACCTTTTCGGCTTCTGAATTCTCCGGGTTGGCGGAACGGCTCGAGCGCTTGGTCGAGCGTTTGGGAGTTGGCGGAAGAGAGTGGGAGTCGAACCCACCAGGGACCGCCTGCGGCCCCTACCGGGTTTGAAGCCCGGCCGCCCCACCGGGAGCGATCTCTTCCTTTGTCTTCCTATCGGTCTCGCGCGCAGGTGGCGCCGCGAGGACACGAGCATACCCCGGGGCGACCGCCGGGCGCGAGTGGGTCACGACCCGCTATGGCGACCCGGCGAAGAGCTCCGGTTGGGTCACGCGATGCTGGTCTCCGACGCGCCGGGTGAATCCGGCGCGGTCGAAGAATTCCAGGATCTGGATCGCGATCTTGCGGCCCGTGCCGACCTGGTCGCGAAACACGGCGGCGTGCAGCCCGGATTCCTGTTGCGAGAGCCGCAGGGCGATGGCTGCGAGCTCCTGGAGGCTGACCGGCAGATAGAAGTGGTCGTGGGCCACCTGGTAGGCGTCGCCCATGGCGGCCACGCGCCGCAGGGTGAGCCGTACGACCGTCTCGGCAACCCCCAGCCGGTGGGCCAGGTCCCGCACTCTGGGCGGCTGGTAGGGCTCGACGCGCAACAAGGGGCGGATCCGATCCCACAGCAACTGCTCGGACGGTGACAGGCGCAGCCGGTGCCCCGGCAGGTGCAGCCAGGGCCCCGAGCGCGCGAGCGCGCCGGCCTGCCGGAGCTCCTCGATCAGACGGGCGAAGACCGCCCGGTCCAGTGCCGGGGAGGCCAGGCGGCGAAGCTGCTCGGCGTTGGGTCCGAGGTTCTCGGGGGTGCGCTCGTGCTCGGCGGCGAGGGCATCGAGGACAGCCTGCTTCAGGCGGTCCCAGCGCGTGCGGGGCAGCGCCATGCGCACTCCCGCCGAGTCGACGCGCACGGCGTCGAGCGTGCCGAGGAGGCCTTCCAGCTCCTCCGTCCGCAGGTTCCAGGAGAGGGCAAAACGGTCGAGATCGATGGCCTTTGTCGTCGCCTGGAGCATGCCCGAGAGCGCCGCCACCGGGTCGTCGCGGTCCAGGGCGCCCAGCAGGGCGAGGCGCTCCGGGGCCCGGCGCCCCCGCGTCGGGGGGAACGGGTCGAGCACCCTGCCGCCCCCGATCGTCCGCGTGGCCGACTGGTCGCGCAGGATGAAACGGTCGCCGTGCAGGGCCCCGACGGGACGGTCGAGGACCAGCTGCACGGGTGCCTCGTTGCCCGGCTCGAGCTCCTCCCCGTCGAGAAGCGCGAGCCTGCCGGTCACGTCCTCGGCCGCCAAGTGGACGTGCACGGGGGCCCAGTGCTTGACCGGTTTCGCTTCGGTGGGCAGGAGCCGCATGCGCCCGTCGAGACGCGGGCTCGGGGCGTGGAGGGCGGGGTCGAGCACCCACTCGCCCCTGCGGACCGCCTCGCGCTCGACCCCGGAGAGGTTCAGCGCGCAGCGCTCTCCCGCCCGGCCCTCGTCGGCCGGCCGGTTCTGGGCGTGAATGCTGCGCACGCGGACCGGGGTACCTGCGGGGGAGAGGGTCAGCCGGTCGCCCACGCGCACGACGCCCGAGAACACCGTGCCGGTGACGACGGTGCCCGCGCCGGCCAGCGTGAAGGAGCGGTCGATGGCGAGGCGGAACCGCCCCCGGGTCTCCCGCGCCGGAGTGGATGCCACCGCCGCCTCGAGGTGGCGGCGCAGGACCTCGATCCCTTCGCCGGTGCGAGCGGAGACGGGAAAGACGGGGCTGCCGGCAAGTCCGGTACCGGCGAGTAGGGCCTCCACTTCGGCCGTCGCCGCTGCCAGGCGGCTTGCGTCCACCAGGTCGGTCTTGTTGAGGGCCACGGCGCCTCGGGCCAGCCCCAGGAGGTCGAGGATCTCCAGGTGCTCGCGGGTCTGCGGCATGGGACCGTCGTCCGCCGCCACCACGAGGAGCACGAAGTCGATGCCGGTGGCGCCTGCGAGCATGTTGTGAACCAGCCGCTCGTGGCCCGGGACGTCGACGAAGCCGAGAACGGTCCCGTCGGGCAGGGGCACGTAGGCATAGCCGAGGTCGAGGGTGATGCCGCGGGCCTTCTCTTCGGGCAGGCGGTCGGCGTCGACTCCCGTGAGGGCCCGGACCAGGGCCGTCTTGCCGTGGTCGATGTGTCCGGCGGTGCCGATCAGCATGGGGCGCTCACCCCGCGAGGGCCCGGGCCAACTGCCCGAGCTGTCCGATGAACGCCGGCTCGTCGGCCGGCTCCAGGCAACGGAGGTCGAGCCGCAGGGCGCCGTCGGCGACGCGCCCCACGACCGGAACGGGCAGGGCCCGCAGGGCCTGCTCCATCCGCTTCAACGCGGTACCTTCGCCCTGGCGCCGGTGCGCCGGCGAGAGGGTGAGGCAGGCGCTCGGCAGGCGGTCGACCGGAAGCGAGCCGCTGCCCACCTGACTGGAGCAGGGCGCGACCTCCACCACCGCGATGCCCTCGAGCGCACGGGCGAGTGCGGGCCGCAGGCGCTCGGCCGCGCGGCGGACGTCGGCCTCTGGGCGCGTCAGCAGGCGCAGGGTGGGCAGGCGCTCGGCCAGCCGGTCCGGGTCCCGGTACAGGCGCAGGATGGCCTCGAGGGCGGCCAACGTCTCCTTCCCGACCCGCAGGACCCGCTTGAGGGGATTCTTCTTCACCCGGGCCACGAGGTCCCTGCGCCCCACGACGAGACCGGCCTGTGGTCCCCCGAGCAGCTTGTCCCCGCTGAAGGTGACGAGGTCCGCCCCGTGGGCGAGGGTGTCACCGGGCGTCGGCTCGGCCGGCAGGCCCCAGTCCTCGAGGTGCACCAGGCTGCCGCTCCCCAGATCCACGACGAACGGGATTCCGTGCCCGTGGGCCAGGGCGGCCAGCTCGGGCTCGGGGACGGAAGAGGTGAAGCCCTGCACCTCGTAGTTGCTCGTGTGGGCCTTCATCACGAGTGCGGTGCGGGGCCCGAGCGCCTCCTCGAAATCCCGTCGGTGGGTCCGATTCGTCGTCCCCACCTCCCGCAGCCGGCAGCCAGCCCGGGCCATGATGTCCGGTATGCGGAAGGAGCCGCCGATCTCCACCAGCTCACCTCGCGATACCACCACCTCCCGGCGCAGGCCCAGGGTGTTCAGGCAGAGGAACACCGCCGCGGCGTTGTTGTTGACCACGGTGGCGGCCTCGGCCCCCGTGATCTCGCGCAGCAGGCCCTCCACGTGGTCGTCCCGGTCACCCCGGCGTCCCCGCTCCAGGTCGTATTCCAGGTTCGAGGGGTGGGCGAGCACGGCGGCGACCGCCTCGACGGCCTCGGCCGGGAGCAGGGCGCGGCCGAGATTGGTGTGGAGCACGGTGCCCGTCAGGTTGAATACCGGCCGCAGCGAAGGCCGGGCCGCTGCCTCGAGGGCCTTCCCCGCCCGGGCGAGGACCCAGGCGGCATCGACGTCCTGTCTCGGGTGTTCCGCTCCGTCCGCCAGCTGGCGTCGGGCCTGAGCGAGGATGGCGCGCACCGACTCGGTCAGCGCCGTGCGGCCAAAGCGCTCGGTGAGGGGACCCGCCTCCGGCAGCGCGAGGACCCGGTGGACTGCCGGCAGGGGAGATGCGGGGGTTGCTGGGCACATGGACCGGATTCTCGCCCGCGAGGGGCCCAGGCGCAGATGCTAGCGCCAGGGAGGGCTTCGTGCCATTGGATTGACCTTGCCGCTGGGTTGACCCCGCTGCAAGGGATGGGCTACCGTCCGCCCACCAACCCCGCGCGCCCCGGACCCCGCCGCCGGCAATCCGGCGGGCCGTTCCGGTCCGTACCTCATGGCGCCCCCGTGGGTGACCCCATCCGCCGCGTGACGGCGGAACCCGGCGCGCGTGTCGCGCAATGAAACGATCGAAGAGAGGCAAGTCATGTCCGCAATGACGCGGTTCTTTGCGTCGCGGTGGGGCATCATCCTGGCCGGGACGGCCATCGGCGTCCTGGCCCCACTGCTGCAATATCTCGGCAATCCCAAGAACATGGGGATCTGCGTGGCCTGTTTCGAGCGCGACATCGCCGGCGCGCTCGGGCTCCATCGCGCTGCCGTCGTGCAGTACATCCGTCCCGAGATCATCGGGTTCGTGCTGGGGGCTCTGGTCGCGGCCTATCTGTTCCGCGAGTTTCGGGCCCGCGCCGGATCGGCGCCCGTCGTCCGGTTCGTGCTTGGCATGTTCGCCATGATCGGGGCGCTCGCCTTCCTCGGCTGCCCCTGGCGGGCAGTGCTGCGCCTGGCCGGCGGTGACCTGAACGCGATCCTTGGACTGGCGGGACTCGCGACCGGCATCGCGGTCGGCGTGCAGTTCCTCAAGGCGGGCTTCAACCTTGGCCGGGCCCAGAGGACCTACGCGGCCGTGGGATGGGTCCTGCCCCTTCTCATGGTCGGCCTGCTCGCGCTCCTCGTCTTCGAGCCGACGTTCACGAAGGACGGGCCGATCTTCTTCAGCAAGAGCGGGCCGGGCTCGATGCACGCGGCGCTGTGGATCTCGCTGGGGGCGGGGCTTGTCATCGGCATCCTGGCGCAGCGCACCCGGTTCTGCACCATGGGTGCGGTGCGCGACGTGATGCTGATGCGCGACACGCACCTGCTGAGCGGGCTCGTCGCGCTGCTAGTGGTGGCGTTTGCCACGAACCTGTACCTCGGCCAGGTGAGCTTCGGCTTCTCGCCACAGCCGGTGGCCCACAGCGACCACTTCTGGAATTTCCTCGGCATGGTGCTCGCCGGCCTCGCGTTCGCGCTCGCTGGCGGATGCCCCGGACGGCAACTCTTCCTTGCCGGAGAGGGGGATGGGGACGCGGCCGTGTTCGTGCTGGGGATGATCGTCGGAGCCGCAATGGCTCACAACTTCGGATTGGCCGGCGCCCCTGACACGGTGGTGGAGGGGGCCGTGAAGGTGGGCGGTCTGTCACCTTATGGCATGGGGGCGGTGGTCCTGGGTCTGGTGGTCACCGTTCTGATGGGATTCACCATGCGCGAGAAGGTGGCCAGGGGAGGTGCACGATGAACTTCATCGAAGTGGATGCCCGGGGCCTGTCCTGCCCGCAGCCGGCGATGATGGCGCGCGAGGCGATCCAGGCGGGTCAGTTTCCGATTGAGGTGGTGGTGGACACGGTGACCTCGCGCGAGAACGTGCGACGCATCGCCCGCATGGCGGGCTGCTCGGTCGAGGTGGAACCGGCAGGGGACGGGTTCAAGCTCACGATCCGGAAATAGGGGAACAGGAGGAGAGGGGTCCGGGCCGCCAGGTGTCCGGCGGCCCGGCGCCCCGCTTGCCATGATCTACTTCGACAACGCGGCTACCTCCTGGCCGAAACCGCCCTGTGTCGCCGAGGCGATGGCCCGGTTTCTGGCGGAGGTGGGCGCCAACCCGGGGCGCGCGGGGCACCGTTTGGCGGTGGAGGCGGCCCGGTTGGTGTACGGGGCGCGCGAGGCGGTGGCAGAGTTGTTTCACGCCCCCGACCCGCTGCGGGTGGTGTTCGGGGCCAACGCGACCGATGCGCTCAACCTGGCCCTCCTGGGGCTGTTGCGCCCCGGCGACCACGTGGTCACGTCCAGCGTGGAGCACAACTCCGTGATGCGCCCCCTGCGCGCGCTCGAGGCGCAGGGCGTGGCGGTGACGGTGGTGCCCTGTTCGGCGGCGGGTGAGCTCGACCCGGAGGCCCTCGAGGCGGCGCTCGTTCCCGCCACGCGGATGATCGTCCTCACCCACGCATCGAACGTCTGCGGCACGCTCCTGCCGGTCGCCGAGGTTGGCGGGCTCGCGCGCCGGCGCGGGCTCTTGTTCCTGCTGGACGCGGCCCAGACGGCGGGTGCGGTGCCGATCGACGTCGAGGCGCAGGCCATCGACCTGTTGGCCTTCTCGGGCCACAAGTCCCTCTGCGGCCCCATGGGGACGGGAGGGCTCGTGATCGGTGAGCGGGTGGACGTCACTGCACTCACGCCGCTCAAATACGGGGGCACCGGCAGCCGCTCGGAGCGGGAGGAGCAGCCGGAGTTCCTGCCGGACCGTTGCGAGAGCGGCACGCCGAACGCGGTGGGGCTCGCCGGACTCGCGGCGGCGGTGCGCTGGGTCCAGGAGCGGGGGGTGGAGCGGGTCCGCGACCACGAGCGGGGGCTCACGGCCGAGTTGCTGGCGGGACTGTCGGCAATTCCCGGTGCGCTGGTGTATGGTCCCGGGGACGCGGGGCGCCAGACCGCCACCGTCTCGTTCAACGTCGCGGGGCTTGCGCCCTCGGAGGTGGGGCTCCGTCTCGACGAGGAGCACGGTGTGCTCTGCCGTGTGGGGCTGCACTGCTCGCCGGCCGCGCACCGCACGCTCGGGACCTTCCCCGGGGGGACGGTGCGCTTCGGCCTGGGGGTCTTCAATACGTCCGCCGAGGTGGCAAGAGCGGTGGAGGGGGTGCGCAGACTGGCGTCGGAGGCGCGATGAGCGAGGGTGGCGCCGAGGGGGAGGCGAGAGGAAGTGGCGACGTGGTCATCCTGGTGCACTCGACGAGCCACGCGGTGCACATCGAGAGGCGGTTGGTGGCCCGCGGCGTGCCCTGCCGGATGATCCCGGTGCCGCGGCATCTGAGCTCGGATTGCGGGGCCTGCGTGCAGGTCCCCGGCGAGCACGCCGAGGCCGCGCGTGAGGCCGTGGCCGCGAGCGGGATCGAGATCCAGGGGATCGTCCCGCTCTGACCGGTGCCCGACACCTGCATGGAACCTGGATTGCCCCTCCGACTCCCTTCCGCCGCCGAGGTGCGTGGCCAGATCGCGGCCGTGGTGCTTGCGGGTGGAAGGGGCCGGCGCATGGGGGGGGAGGACAAGGGCCTGATCCCCCTGGCCGGTCGTCCGATGGTGGAACACGTGCTCCAGGCGGTGCACCCCCAGGTCGGCTCCGTGGTGGTGAGTGCCAACCGCAATCGGGAGCGCTACGAGGCGCTGGGATACCCGGTGGTTGCGGACGCGGTGGGGGAGTTCTGGGGGCCGCTCGCGGGCGTGGCGAGTGCCATGCGGGTCGCACGCGCCCCCTATCTGCTCACGGTGCCCTGTGACGCGCCGCTGGTCCCCGGGGACCTGGCCGCGGTGCTGTACCGGGCGCTCAGGGGCGAGGGCGCCGACATCGCCGTGGCCCACGACGGCGAGCGGATGCAGCACGCCTTCGCCCTGTTGTCCTGCCGGCTCCTCGGCGACCTGTGGGAGTACCTGGCCGCGGGGGAGCGCAAGGTCCAGGTCTGGTACGCCCGGCATCGCCTGGTGACTGCCGACTTCTCGGCGCGGGCAGAGGTCTTCGCGAACGTCAACTCGCCCGAGGAGCGCACGGCGGTCGAGCGGCGCCTGCTGGGCCTGTCGGGCCCGTCGGGCTGAATGCGGTACGGCGCCGGGCCCCCGGCGCGGAACGAATCGGGAGGGAGCGCAAGTGCCAAACGGCCCGTGGGACATCGGTGTGCCCGTGCTCGGAGTCGCGGCCTGGAGCGGCACCGGCAAGACCACGCTGCTCGTGGCCGTCCTGCCCCTGTTGCGCCAGCGCGGCCTGCGGGTCGGACTCCTCAAGCAGAGCCACCACGCCATCGAGGTGGACACCCCGGGCAAGGACAGCTACGAGCTCCGTGCTGCCGGCGCCTCGCCGGTCCTGGTGGCATCACCCGTGCGCTGGGCGATGATGGGCGAGACGCCCACCGGGGCAGACCCTGGGCTCGGAGACCTGCTGGCGCGCTTCGACCCGGGCGAGGTCGACCTGATCCTGGTGGAGGGCTTCAAGCACGAGGCCTTTCCCAAGCTCGAGCTCTACCGGTCGGCCCTGGGTCGGCCGCCGCTCTATCCCCAGGACCCCCACGTGGTCGCGGTGGCCACCGACGGCCCCCTCGACCCGCACCCGCAGGTTCCGGTCCTGGACCTGGGGCGACCGGAGGAGGTGGCGGACTTCATCGCCACCTACGCGGCCCGTCATCGGCCCTAGACCTGGCCGGCCGGGTCCAGGGTCGGCCAGGTCCCTTCTCAGTCGGCCACGCTCTTCGAGGCCACCTCGAACACGTCCCTGGACAGCCCGGGGCGCCCGAGGACGCGCTCGAGCTGGGCGCGCAGGAGCGCCTGGCGGGCCGGGTCGAAGCGCCTCCAGCGGGTCATGGGGCCCAGCATCCGCGCAGCGACCTGGGGGTTCAGGGGGTCGAGCTCCAGCACGCGGTCGGCGAGGAAGGCATAGCCCTCACCCGAGGCGGCGTGGAAGCGGACCGGGTTGCCCTGGGCGAAGGCGCCCACGAGCGCCCGCACCCGGTTGGGGTTGCGCAGGTCGAAGGCAGGGTGCCCGAGCAGGCGCTCCACCTCGGCGAGCGTTCCGGGCAGGCGCGACGTGGCCTGCAGGGTGAGCCACTTGTCGACCACCAGCGGGTCCGAGTGCCAGCGCCGGTAGAAAGTGTCGAGGGCCTCGGTCCGCTCGGGGACGTCGAGGTTCGCGAGCACCCCGAGGGCGCCCACGGTGTCGGTCATGTTGTCGGCCTGGCGCAACTGCGCGACGGCGAGCGCCGCGCGGGCCGGTCCCGGGACCTCCGCCAGATAGGCGAGGCAGAGATTCCGGAGCGCCCTTTGCCCCATCTCCCGGGGCTCGACCCGGTAGGGGCCGCCGCCTCGGTGGGCGTGGTAGGCCAGCGTGAGCGGTTCCGCGAGCTCCGCGGCCAGCGCGCCCCGCAGGAACTCCCGCGCGGCGTGGGCGGTCTCGGGGTCGGCCACCGCCATCTCGTCCATCAGATAGGACTCGCCGGGCAGCGTCAGGGCCTCGGCGGCGAAGGCCGGGTCGGCGGCGCCTTCCTCGAGCACCCGGCGAAAGGCGTGCACCAGGTGGTCGGGGCAGTGGAGCGGGCGCCCGGCCCGGGCGTCCTCGCAGAGCGCGAGAAGCACGCGCGTGGCGAGCCGCTGGCCTGCGTCCCAGCGACTGAAGGCGTCCGAGTCGTGCGTCATCAGGAAGGCGAGCTCCCCGTCGCCCTGCTCGGCGCGCAGGCGCACGGGGGCCGAGAAGCCCCGGAACAGGGAGGGCACCGGACGCTCGGGGACGTCGACGAAGCGGAAGGTCTGCTCGGCGTCCCGCAAGGAGAGGACCCTGGTGGTCCCGCCCGCGGCAGGCTCGCCCGCGAGCCGCAGGGGGAGGTCCTTGCCGCGCGCGTCCAGGAGCCCGAGCGCGACCGGGATGTGCATGGGCCGTTTCCCGGGCTGCCCCGGCGTGGGCGGGCAGCGCTGGGCGAGGGTCAGCTCGAAGGTGTGCGCCGCCGGGTCGTAGGCCTCGCGCACGCTCACCTCCGGTGTGCCGGCCTGGCTGTACCAGAGCCGGAACTGGCCGAGGTCCGCGCCGTTGGCGTCCTCCATGGCGCCGAGGAAGTCCTCGATGGTCACCGCCTGGCCGTCGTGGCGCGCGAAGTACAGGTCCATGCCCCGGCGGAAGCCCTGCTGCCCGAGCAGGGTGTGGGCCATGCGGACCACCTCGGCCCCCTTCTCGTAGACCGTGGAGGTGTAGAAGTTGTTGATCTCGATGTAGGACTCCGGGCGCACCGGGTGGGCCATGGGGCCCGCGTCCTCGGCGAACTGGTGCGTGCGTAGCCGGCGCACGTCGGCGATCCGCTTCACCGGGCGGCTGTTCCTGTCGGCCGAGAATTCCTGGTCGCGGAAGACCGTGAGTCCCTCCTTCAGGCTCAGCTGGAACCAGTCCCGGCAGGTGACGCGGTTTCCGGTCCAGTTGTGGAAGTACTCGTGGGCGATGACGCCCTGGATCCCGGAATAATCCGCATCGGTGGCGGTGTCCGGCCGGGCCAGCACGTACTTCGAGTTGAAGACGTTCAGGCCCTTGTTCTCCATCGCCCCCATGTTGAAGCTGTCGACCGCGACGATCATGTAGATGTCCAGGTCGTACTCGCGCCCGAAGACCTCCTCGTCCCAGCGCATCGCTTCCTGCAGGGAGCGCAGGGCGTGGGCACACTGGTCGGCGTTCCGGGACTCGACGTAGACGCGCAGCGCCACCTCGCGCCCCGATCGGGTGACGAAGCTGCCGGACACCTCGGCCAGCCTGCCGGCGACCAGGGCGAAGAGGTAGGAGGGCTTGGGGAACGGGTCCTCCCAGCGCACCCAGTGGCGCCCGTCGCCGAGTTCGCCGCGCTCGACGGGGTTCCCGTTCGAGAGCAGCACGGGGCAGGTCTCGCGGTCGGCCACGACGGTGGTCGTGTAGCGGGCCATCACGTCGGGCCGGTCGGGAAAATAGGTGATCTTGCGGAACCCCTCGGCCTCGCACTGGGTGCAGAAGAGACCCCCCACCCGGTAGAGCCCCTCGAGCGCTGTGTTCTCCTCGGGTCGGATACGGGTCTCGACCGTGAGCGTGAAGCTCTCGGGAACGTCCTCGACGGTGAGTGACTCGGGGTCCGTGCGGTAACGGGCCGGCCCGAGCGGTACGCCGTCGAGGGCGAGGGACACCAGCTCCAGGTCCTGCCCGTCGAGTACCAGCGGCGTGCCGGGCGGCGTCGACGCGTCGCGCCGGAGCCTCAGGGTGGACCCCACCCGGGTCGTCCCCTCACCGAGCTCGAACCGCAGATCGACGGTCTCCACCCGGTAGGGCGGGGGGGCGTAGTCCCGCAGGAGGGTGGTACGGGGGGTGGCGTCGCGCATGGCAGGGCTTCCAGTTCAGTGTCGTGGATTCGACCTGGCGTCGGTCGGCGGGTTCTGGCGCGGGGGCGGGGCGTCCAGGCCACCCTGGCGGTGGCGGGCCGCCTCGCGGATCACCTCGGCCCCCGCCTGCGGGTGCGCCGCCCCCTCCGTCAGGTGCCTGCGCCAGGCCCGGGCGCCCGGCTGTCCATGGAAGAGGCCGAAGAGGTGGCGCGTCATCCTCGCGAGGGGAACCCCCTGGGCGAGTTGCCGCTCCACGTACGGGAGGAAGGCCTGTATGACCTCCTCGCGGCTCGGCCCGGGCCCCGGCTCGCCGAAGATGAGGTGGTCCGCCTCGGCCAGCAGGTAGCAGTCCTCGTAGGCGGCGCGGCCGATCATCACCCCGTCCACGTGCTCGAGGTGCGCCAGCGCCGCCGCGAGGCGGGTGACCCCGCCGTTCAGGGCCACCCGAAGGTCCGGAAAATCGCGTTTCAGCCGGTAGACCCGGTCGTATTGCAGCGGTGGGATGCTGCGATTCTCCGCCGGGCTCAGCCCGGAGAGCCAGGCCTTGCGGGCGTGCACGACGAACGTCCGGCAGCCGGCGTCGGCTACGGTGGCCACGAAATCGGCGAGCTCCTCGTAGGAATCCCGATGGTCGACGCCAACGCGCGTCTTGACCGTCACGGGCACCGAGGAGGCGTCGAGCATGGCGCGCACGCAATCCGCGACGGTCCGGGGCTCGTACATCAGGCAGGCCCCGAAGGTGCCGGAGCGGACCCGCGGGCTCGGGCAGCCGACGTTGAGGTTGATCTCGTCGTACCCCCAGCGGGCGCCGAGGCGGGCACAGGCCGCGAGGTCCGCGGGCTCGCTGCCCCCGAGCTGGAGCGCCAGGGGGTGCTCCGCCGGGTCGTGGTCCAGGTGGCGGGCCGCATCCCCCCGCAGGAGCGCCCCCGTCGTCACCATCTCGGTGTAGAGCAGGGTGCGGCTCGTCAGCAGGCGCAGCAGATAGCGCGCGTGACGGTCCGTGAGGTCCAGCATCGGCGCCACGGAGAGCCGGTGGTCCGGGGGCGCGGGGGGCATGGCCGGCAGCGGGTGAGCCGGGGTGCCGGGCATCGGGGGGGAGGGGCTCCTCTCCATTCGGGGCCCAGGATAGTCGTGGCACGGGCAAAAAAAAACGGGAGGCGGGCGCCTCCCGGGCAAAGTGGGCATCCCTGCCCCGCTGCTTGCTGCCATCTCCCTGGTCGGTGCGGGCGGAGGGCAGTCCTCCGCTTTGCATATAAGGAAATTCTAATGGACATCGGCTTTCGGAACAAGCCGCCGTGGGACGAGAGGTATTGCCGGCCACCGGGGCGCGCCCCTGCCAGTCTTGCGTTCTTCGGAAGACTGTATATATTTACAGTATTCGGGGAATGTCCTGGGAATATCCGGGGAAGCCATGTCCGATCTGACGCCAAGGCAGCAGGCCGTGTTCCAGTTCATCCAGGATTTCGTCCGGGAGCACGGCTTGCCGCCTACCCGGTCCGAGATTGCCTCGGCCATGGGCTATCGATCGGTGAACGCCGCGGAAGAGCACCTGCGTGCCCTGGCGCGCAAGGGCGTCCTGGAGGTCCTGACGGGGGCCTCCCGAGGTATCCGCCTGCGCGGGGGGATGGGGCTGCCGGTGGTCGGGCGGGTCGCTGCGGGCAGCCCCATCCTGGCCCAGGAGCACATCGAGGCCCGCTACCAGGTCGACCCCCAGCTGTTCCGGCCGCGGGCGGATTACCTCCTGCGGGTGAGGGGGATGAGCATGCGGGATGCCGGCATCCTGGACGGTGACCTGCTGGCCGTGCACCGCACGCCGGAGGCGGGGGACGGGAGCGTCGTGGTGGCCCGCCTCGGCGACGAGGTCACCGTCAAGCGCCTGCGGCGGGAGGGGCGGCGGGCCTGGTTGTTGCCCGCCAATCCCGATTTCTCCCCCATCGAAGTGGATCTGGAGCGCCAGCCGCTCGTCATCGAGGGAGTGGGGGTGGGGCTCATCCGCAACGGTGAGATGCCGTGATGCGGGGCATCCCCCGGGGAGGCCGCCGTTCGCCGGTTCCGGACTGCCGATGACGGGGGCCCTCGACAGCCTTCTCCAGCGTCCCGACCTGTGGCGCGGCCGCCAGGGGCCTGCGGTGTCCGTCGGGGTGGTGCCGACGGGGTGGCCGGGGCTCGATCGGGCCTTGCCGGGCGGGGGGTGGCCGCAGGAGGGGCTGGTGGAGGTACTGGCGAGACACGCCGGGATCGGGGAGGTGAGCCTCCTGCTCCCCGCGCTGGCGCGCCTCGTCGGGCAGGGCCGGCGCACCGCCTGGGTCGATCCCCCCCACGTCCCCTATGCGCCCGCGCTGATGGGCGGTGGTCTCGATCTCTCGCGCCTGCTGGTGGTGCGGGCGGCGGGGGACGTCTTCTGGGCGGCCGAGCAGGTCCTGCGCTCGGGGGCGTGCGGAGCGGTTCTGGCCTGGCCGCGGGAGCGGCCGGCAGACGACCGGACCCTGCGTCGCCTGCAACTCGCCGCCGAGGAGGGCCGGACCCTGGGGATCGTGTTCCGCTCCCAGAGCCACGCGGACAGGCCTTCGCCGGCGCGCCTGCGCCTGTTGCTGGAGCCTTCGCGGCAGGGGTTGGCCGTTCGCTTGCTCAAATGCCGGGGGCGGGGTCCCTCCGGCAGCCTGCTGGTGCCGGTCGAGTGAGGACGTACCGCCGGTGCTCTGGCTCGCGGCCTATCTGCCGGACCTTTCGCTGGACCTGCTCGGCCGGGTCTCTGCGCCGGGGTCGTCCCTCGCCGTGGTGGAAGGCCGGGGAGGACGCCGGCGTCTCGTCGCCGTCAACGAGGGCGCCCGCTCTTTCGGGGTCCGTCCCGGACTGAGCCTGCCGGCGGCCTGGGCCCTGGCGCCGTACCTGCGGGTCCTGGAACGGGACCGGAGGTCGGAAGAAGAAGCGATAAGGAATATAGGTAGTTGGGCTGTACAGTTCACGTCATTTGTAAGCCTTATGCCCGCTTGCGGACTCCTCCTGGAAGTGGGGGGTAGCCTGGACCTCTTCGGCGGGATCGATGCGCTTCGGGGCGCGGTGGCGGTGGGTCTGTCGGGGATGGGGTATCGGTCCGTCCTGGCGGTGGCCCCCACGCCGGGCGGTGCCTGGCTGCTGGCGCGTGCAGGCAGGCCGGAAGTGCTGGTGGACCAAGGCCGTCTGCGGGAACGCCTGGCGCCGCTCCCCCTGGCCTGTACGGAGCTGGCCGCCGAAACCCGGGAGACCCTCGCCGGCCTGGGGGTCCTGTCCCTCGGTGACCTCCTGCGATTGCCCCGGGACGGTCTCGGGCGCCGGCTGGGACGCGATGTGCTCGGCCTCCTGGACCGGGCACTCGGCACGGTGCCCGACCCGCGCGAGCCCTGGGTGCCCCCGCGCACCTTCTCGGCCCGCCTGCGCCTGCCGGGCGAGGCGGCTGACGCCGAGGAGCTCCTCTTCCCGCTGAACCGGCTGATCCTGGACCTCGCGGGTTACCTGCGGGCCGTGGCGGGGGCGGTCGAGCGGGTGACCGTCGTGCTCGAGCACGCCAGGGGTCCCGCCACTTGCCTGGACATCGGCCTGGCGGGTCCCTCCCGGAGCGCCCCTCACCTGCAGCTGCTCCTGCGCGAGCGCGTGCGGCAGGTGCTCTTGCCCTCCCCGGTGGAGGGTCTTGCCCTGAAGGCGGACCGCGTCGTTCAGCTGGCGGGGAGCAGCCTCGACCTGTTCGATGCAACCGAGCGCTCCGAGGAGGGGTGGCAGCAGCTGGTCGACCGTCTCCGGGTGCGCCTGGGCCCCGAGGCCGTCCACGGCCTGTCCGCGCTCCCGGACCATCGTCCGGAGCGGGCCTGGTGTCCCCGCGCGGGGGAAGGGGAGACGGCGGGACCCCGCCCCGGGCGGCGGCCCCTCTGGCTCCTGGACGCTCCGCGGGCCCTGGAAACCTCGGAGGGCCGGCCCCGCTGGGGTGGGGCGCTCGTGCTGCGGGAGGGACCGGAGCGCATCGAAGGGGGTTGGTGGGACGGCGAGGACGTCGCCCGCGATTACTACGTGGCCGAGAGCGAGGCCGGTGAGCGTCTCTGGGTCTACCGTGACCGTTCCCCGCCCCACGGCTGGTTCCTGCACGGACTGTTCGGTTGAGCGATTGCCGGGTCTACCGCAGGGGCGCAGAGGCGCAGAGACGCAAATCAGCGATTGCCGTGTCACTGGGTTACGCCGAGCTGCATTGCCTCAGCAACTTCACCTTCCTGCGGGGGGCCTCGCACCCCGAGGAGCTGGTGGAGCGGGCGGTCGAGCTCGGCTACGAGGCCCTTGCCCTGACCGACGAGTGCTCGCTCGCCGGTGTGGTGCGTGCCCACGGAGCGGCGAAGGCGAGGGGGTTGAAGCTCCTAATCGGCAGCGAGGTGCGGCTTGCCGACGGACCGGCGCTGGTCCTGCTCGCCACCGACCGGGGTGGCTACGGCAACCTGTCGCAGCTCGTCACTTTAGGCCGGCGCCAGTCCGTGAAGGGAGGCTACCGACTGGAGTGGGCGGACCTCGCCGGGGGGCTCCCGGGCTGCCTCGCGCTGCTGCTTCCCGGCCCGGGCACGACCGTGGCCGAGGCCCGGCGGGTGGCCGGGCGTTTTGCCGGCCGGGCCTGGCTTGCGGTCGAGCTCTCCCGGGGTCCCGACGACCACCAATGGCTCGCGCACTGCCAGGCCCTCGCCGGGGCGGCCGGTCTGCCGGTGGTCGCCGCGGGCGACGTGCACATGCACGAGCGGGGACGCCGGGAACTGCAGGACACGCTCACGGCCATCCGTCTGGGGGTGACGCTGGCCGAGGCGGGATACGCCCTGCACCCCAACGGGGAGCGGCACCTGCGCCCGCGGCAGGTGCTCGAACGCATCTACCCGCCCGCGCTCCTGGCCGAATCCGTTGCCGTGGCCGGGCGTTGCGACTTTTCCCTCGACTGCCTGCGCTACGAGTACCCGGAGGAGCTGGTGCCGCCGGGCGAGACACCGACGAGTCACCTGCGCCGACTGACGGAGGAGGGGATGCACGCCCGGTGGCCGGACGGCGCGCCCCGAAGGGTGCGGGAGCTCGTGGAGCACGAGCTTGCCCTCATCGCCGACCTCGCCTACGAGCCCTATTTCCTCACGGTGCACGACATCGTCCGCTTCGCCCGGGGCCGGGGGATCCTGTGCCAGGGCCGGGGCTCGGCGGCCAACTCCGCGGTCTGCTTCTGCCTCGGGATCACCGAGGTCGACCCCGCGCGCTCGCAGATGCTGTTCGAGCGCTTCATCTCGCGCGAGCGCGACGAGCCGCCCGACATCGACGTCGATTTCGAGCACGAGCGGCGGGAAGAGGTGATCCAGTACGTGTACGGCAAGTACGGCCGGGACCGGGCCGCGCTCACGGGATCGGTCATCACTTACCGGCCCCGCAGCGCGGTGCGCGACGCGGGCAAGGCGCTCGGGCTGGCGGCCGAGCAGGTCGACCAGCTGGCGAAGTCCCTGCACGGGTGGGACGGCAAGACGTTGGCGGACGAGCGGCTCGCCGAGGTGGGTCTCGACCCACGAAGTCCCGTGTTGGTCCGTCTGGCCCGCGTGCTCCGCGACCTCGTGGGCTTCCCCCGCCACCTCTCCCAGCACGTGGGCGGCTTCGTGGTCTCGCGGGGCCCGCTCTCGCGGCTGGTCCCGATCGAAAACGCGGCCATGCCGGGGCGAACGGTCATCCAGTGGGACAAGGATGACCTCGACGCCCTGGGCCTGCTCAAGGTCGACCTGCTTGCCCTGGGTATGCTCTCGGCGATCCGCCGTGCCCTCGACCTGGTGAACGGCTATCGCTCCGCCCGGGGCGGAGCGCCGCCCGCGGGGAGCGGGGTGCCGCACCCCCTCGGCCTGTACAACATTCCGGCCGAGGACCCGCGGGTCTACGCGATGATCCAGCGGGCCGACACGGTGGGCGTGTTCCAGATCGAGTCCCGGGCCCAGATGGCGATGCTGCCGCGCCTGCGGCCCGCCACGTTCTACGACCTGGTGATCGAGGTCGCGATCGTGCGCCCCGGACCGATCCAGGGCGGGATGGTCCACCCCTACCTGCGCCGCCGGCAGGGGGCCGAGCCGGTGACCTACCCGAGCCCGGCCGTGCGCGGGGTGCTCGAGCGCACCCTGGGCGTGCCCATCTTCCAGGAGCAGGTGATGAAGCTCGCGGTGGTCGCCGCGGGGTTCACGCCGGGGGAGGCCGACGGCCTGCGCCGCTCCATGGCGGCGTGGCGCCGCAAGGGCGGACTCGAGCCCTTCCGGGTCCGCCTCGTCGAGGGGATGCGCGCGCGCGGCTACGCGGAGGAGTTTGCCGAGCGCATCTTCCAGCAGATCCTGGGGTTCGGCGAATACGGCTTCCCGGAATCCCACGCCGCGAGCTTCGCGCTGCTGGTCTACGTCTCGGCCTGGCTCAAGTGCCACGAGCCGGCGGCCTTCGCCGCGGCCCTGTTGAACAGCCAGCCCATGGGCTTCTATGGCCCGTCCCAGATCGTCCAGGACGTGCGCCGCCACGGTGTCGAGGCGCGTGGGGTGGACGTGACCGCGAGCGACTGGGACTGCACCCTCGAAGGGCCGACGGCATCCGAGGGGCCGGCCGTGCGCCTTGGCCTGCGGATGGTGAAGGGGCTCTCGCGGGTGGGCGCGCAGAGGGTCGTCGAGGCGCGGCAACGGGGGCCGTTCCAGGGCGTACCGGACCTGGCCCGGCGGGCGCGGCTCGAGCGCAGGGACCTGGAGGCCCTGGCCGCCGCTGGTGCGCTCGCGGGTCTCGCGGGCGACCGGCACCGGGCGCGCTGGGCGGTCCTCGGTGTGGCGGAGCCGCCGCCGCTCCTGGCGGGGCTGCCCGAGAGGGAGGTCGAGCCCGACCTGCCCGTGCCCGGGGAGGCCGACGACCTGCTGGCCGACTACGCGAGCCTCGGCCTGACCCTGGGCCGGCACCCCATGGCCCTCCTGCGCCCCTCCCTGGGGAGGAGGCGCCTGCTCCCGGCTGCGGCGGTCAACGGACTGGCGCAGGGCGCGCGCGTGCGGACCGCAGGGTTGGTCACCTGCCGCCAGCGCCCGGTGACCGCCGCAGGGGTCACCTTCGTGACGCTGGAGGACGAGACCGGCAGCCTGAGCCTGGTGGTGTGGCCGCGCCTCGCCGAGCGCCAGCGCCAGGCCCTGCTGGCGTCTCGCCTGCTGGCCGTCACGGGGACGGTGGAGCGCGAGGGGTCGGTGGTGCACGTGGTTGCAAGCCGGCTGGAGGACCTGAGTGCGCTCATCGGCACCCTGCAGGCGCGCTCGCGGGACTTCGGGTGATTCGCGAGAGGGCCTCTCCGCCGGTTAAGATGACCGCCACGCTCGCGACGCGTTCCTGACTCGAGGTGCTCTCACCCATGAAGAACCGCATGCTGGGGCTTCTGCTGGTGCCGCTCGGCCTTGCGGGCTGCGCGGTCCACGAGACGGCGCGGACGATGGATTTCGACCTCACGCTGCGCAACTACGGCTCGGCCCTGCGCTGGGCCTATTTCGACACCGCGGCCAGCGCGATCCGGCCCCGCGCGGGGGACCCACCTCCGCAGCCCTGCGTGCCGCGCACCGACGTGCGGGTGAGCAGTTTCCAGCCCCGCGACGTGCAGTTCTCGCCGAACCTCGACGAGGCCCAGGTGCGGGCGGTGCTGGCGTACGTGGAGCTCGACACCGGCGTCGTGCGCGAGGCGAGCGAGCCCCAGACGTGGTGGTACGACGAGAAGGCCAAGCGCTGGTACGTCGCCCAGGGGATCCCGCGCGTGCTCTGCAAGGCCGAGGGCGACACCCCCCGGAAGCCCGCCGCGCCGCGGCCCTGAGCCGGCCGGCCGGGCACCGGACGCGCCCCCGCCCGCAACGCGCCGCCGCCCGCGGCCCGATGCCCGACGGGGCCACGCCTGGTGCGTCGCGGCCCTCGCTACCCTCAGACCGTCCGCAGCAACTCGTGCACGCCGACCCTGGCGCGCGTCTTCTCGTCCACCTGTTTGACGATCACCGCCGCGTACAGGCTGTACCGGCCGTCCGCCGATGGCAGGCTGCCCGGGACCACGACCGAGCCGGGGGGCACCCGTCCGTAGGTGACTTCGCCCGTCTCCCGGTGGTAGATGCGCGTGCTCTGGCCGAGGAAGACGCCCATCGCGAGCACCGAGCCCTCGCCGACGATGACCCCTTCGGCGACCTCGGAGCGTGACCCGATGAAGCAGTTGTCCTCCACGATGGTGGGGCGGGCGGAGGCGGGCTCCAGCACCCCGCCGATGCCGACGCCGGGGGACAGCGTCACGTTCTTCCCGATCTGGGCGCACGCGCCGACCGTCACCCAGGTCTCGATCGTGGTGCCGCTGTCGACGTAGGCGCCGAGGTTCACGTAGGAGGGCATCAACACGATGCCGGGAGCGATGTAGGCGCCCTTGCGGGCGGAGGCGGGCGGTACGACGCGTACCCCGGAATCCCGGAAGTCCCGCACGTTGAAGGCGGCGTACTTGGAGGGGAACTTGTCGAAGTAGTTGGTGAAGCCGCCCTTCAGGAAATTGTTGTCCTGGATGCGGAACGCCAGCAGCACGGCCTTCTTCACCCACTCGTTGACGACCCAGTCCCGCGATTTCTTCTCGGCGACGCGCAGCTCTCCCCGGTCGAGCTGGTCGATGACCGCGTCGACCGCGTCCCGGAGACTGGCCTCCACGTTGCGGGGTGTGATCTCGGCCCGCCGCTCGTACGCCTTCTCGATGACCTCTTTCAGTTCTTGCATCACGCACCCTCCTGGATGAGCCCAGTATAGGGAACGGGCAAGGGCCGCTCCATGCACCAGCGGGGATACGGGACGGTCATTCGCCGCGCCGGGTCTCGTGCCGGCCGAGGGCCCAGAGCACGTGCTCCCGGACGAGGGCCGAGGGGTGCCCCTGCCGTCGGCGCAGTGCCTCGACGACTCCGGGCCGGGTCGGCGCGTTGCCGAGGGCGACCGCGAGATTGCGCAGCCAGCGCTCGTGGCCCGTGCGGCGTAACGGGCTTCCGGCGGTGCGCTCCCGGAATTGCTCCTCGGTCCACGCGAAGAGCTCCAGGAGGAGGGGGGCGTCCAGGCCGTGCCGTGGCAGAAAGTCGGCCTCCGGGGTGGGCCGCGCGAATCGGTTCCAGGGGCAGGCGAGTTGACAGTCGTCGCAGCCGAAGACGCGGTTGCCCATCAGCGGGCGCATCTCGAGGGGGATAGGGCCCTGCAGCTCGATGGTGAGGTAAGCGATGCAGCGCCGCGCGTCCAGGCGGTATGGCGCCACGATGGCCCCGGTGGGGCAGGCGTCGATGCAGGCGGTGCAGCGGCCGCAATGGTCTGCGCCGGGTGCGTCGTGGGGGAGCTCGAGGTCCGCGTAGATCTCGCCGAGGAAGAACCAGGAGCCGGCGTCCCGGCTCAACAGGTTGGTGTGCTTGCCCAACCACCCGAGGCCGGCCTGTTCGGCGAGGGGCTTCTCGAGCACGGGGGCGCTGTCCACGAAGATCCGGTGGGCGAAGGGACCGGTGGCCTCGGCGATGCGCCCGGCGAGCTGCCGCAGGCGCTTGCGCAGGACCTCGTGGTAATCGCGCCCCAGGGCGTAGCGCGAGACGTGGCCGAGCATCGGGTCCGCGAGGACCCTGGCCGAGGGGGCGGCGACGGCTGAGAGGTATCCCATGCGCGCGGAGATGACCGTCCGGGTGCCCGGGACGAGCTCAGCGGGGCGGCTGCGGCGGGTGCCGTGCCGGGCCATCCAGTCCATCCCGCCGTGGTGGTTCCGGGCCAGCCACTCCAGGAGGCGCGCCTCGGCGGGGCCGGTGTCCAGCCCGGTGAGCCCGATGGCCTGCAGTCCGAGCTCCCGTCCCCAGGCCCGGATCCGGGCGGCCAACTCGGACCCTCCCCCGGGCGGGCCGCCGGGCTCCGGTGCGGGGGGTGGAGCGGGCCTCATCCCTCGTCCGCCCCGCGTGCGCGGTCATCCCCCCGGCGTGGCCCAGTCGCCGGCCCCTGGGGTTTCCGGTATTCTTGAACATTCAAGCGATACCGCGCGCGAGCGCGTCCTCGAGGCACCCGGACACCACGCATGCAACCCTTCACCGAGCTCACCGGCCTGGTCGCTCCGCTCGACCGTGCCAACGTCGACACCGACGCGATCATTCCCAAGCAGTTCCTCAAGTCCATCCGCCGCACCGGCTTCGGTCCCAATCTGTTCGACGAGTGGCGCTATCTCGACCGGGGCGAGCCCGGTCAGGACTGCTCGAACCGGCCCCTCAACCCGGCCTTCGTGCTGAACCAGGAGCGCTACCGGGGGGCCACCGTGCTGCTCGCCCGCGCCAACTTCGGTTGCGGGTCGAGCCGCGAGCACGCCCCCTGGGCCCTGCTCGACTACGGGTTCCGGGCGCTCATCGCCCCCAGCTTCGCCGATATCTTCTACAACAACTGCTTCAAGAACGGCATCCTTCCCATCGTCCTCCCCGAGGACGAGGTGGACCGCCTGTTCCGTGAGGTGCAGACGATGCCGGGGTACCGTCTCACGGTGAGCCTTCCGGAGCAGACCGTGGCGACGCCCGCGGGAGCGGTGCTGCGCTTCGAGGTCGATTCCTACCGCAAGCACTGCCTGCTGAACGGCCTGGACGAGATTGGCCTGACGCTGCAGCACGCGGAGGCCATCCGCGGCTACGAGGCGCGCCGCCGTCAGGAGGCCCCGTGGCTGTTCGCGGACGTGAAGGCGCAGGGTGGGGGGGCATGACCATGAGCAAGACCGTTCTCGTTCTCCCCGGTGACGGCATCGGGCCGGAGATCGTCGCCGAGGCGGTGAAGGTCCTCGAGGCCCTGCGGGCGATGGCGGGGCTCGACGTGCGCCTCGAATTCGCCCAGGTGGGTGGGGCGGCCATCGACGCGACCGGCAGTCCCCTTCCCGAGGAGGTGCTCGCCCGCGCCCAGGCGGCGGACGCCGTCCTGCTCGGCGCGGTGGGTGGGCCGAAGTGGGACTCCCTCGAGACGTCCCGGCGGCCGGAGCGGGGGCTGCTCGGCCTGCGCAAGGGGCTCGAGGCCTTCGCGAACCTGCGGCCGGCGCTGCTCTACCCGCAGCTCGCCGACGCCTCGACGCTCAAGCCGGAGGTCGTCTCGGGGCTCGACGTCCTGATCGTGCGCGAGCTGACCGGCGACGTGTACTTCGGGGAGCCGAGGGGGGTCCGGACCCTGCCGAGCGGCGAGCGTCAGGGCTACAACACCATGGTCTACCGCGAGAGCGAGATCGAGCGGATCGCCCGGGTCGCCTTCGAGCTGGCCCGTGGGCGCAAGCGCCGGCTCTGCTCGGTCGACAAGGCCAACGTGCTCGAGACCACCGCGTTCTGGCGCGAGGTGGTCACGCGGGTGGGCCGCGACTACCCGGACGTCGAGCTCTCTCACATGTACGTGGACAACGCCGCGATGCAGCTGGTGCGGGCGCCGAAGCAGTTCGACGTCATCGTGACCGGGAACCTGTTCGGCGACATCCTCTCCGATCAGGCCTCGATGCTCACGGGCTCCATCGGCATGCTGCCGTCGGCCTCGCTGGACGCCCGCGGGAAGGGCCTGTACGAGCCGATCCACGGGTCCGCGCCGGACATTGCGGGCAAGGGAGTGGCCAACCCGCTCGCCACCATCCTCTCCGTGGCCATGATGCTGCGCCACAGTTTCGCCCGG
>ERZ1645192.244-NODE-244-length-42119-cov-13.483810_pt1 | contig 42119 bp, 34 predicted proteins | sample MGYA00575354_ERZ1645192 | MGnify/ENA primary metagenome ERZ1645192 (study PRJEB40844, sample SAMN11349763) | freshwater sediment metagenome | isolation source: river sediment | host: Sediment | place: India: Faizupur Khadar , New Delhi | collected 2017-02-21 ...
AATCCCAACGGTGAAAAAATGGTGTATGCCCCCCACCAGGGATCACCGAGCTTTAGCGAGGTAATCCCAACTCTAATACTGGGTAGATAGGATCACTGAATCCGAAACTTCTGTATAAAGCCTCACCATCTTTAGATGTATGAAGAGAAACCTTACTTATTCCCCTCCTTTCAGCCTCATTAAGGAGCTCCTTTAAAATCAAAGATGAGTATCCTTTTCTCCTTTCATCAGGTAATGTGTACATATTCAGAATCTCTCCCTCCAGATAAAACGGCCTGTTTATATCTCCCGGAATCCTTTTAATTATCATTCCGCCAAACCCAAGCACCCTGTTATCAATAACAGCCATAAATGCAAAAAATGTATCCGTTCTAATTACTTCAGAAAAATATCGTAATAATTCTGAATGAAGCCTTAACTTGTATTCATCAGATATATCACCTTGCATTTCAGTCAGGTAATCAATTCTGTATTTTGTTAGAATTTCAATATCATTTTGTCCGATTAATCGTATTTCTATACTGCCCATATTCAGTCTATATAAACTTAGTTTTATCTCTCTGTTTTTCCTGACATTATCTTTACATTCTCAAGGTCTCTTTTAAAGAAATTATCAGGAGTCTCTCCAACTATCTCTTTAAACTCTTTGATGAAATGAGACTGGTCATAATAACATCCTTTAATAACAAGATTTTGATAATCAATAATTTTATCAGAGCTTATTAAATCCCATACTCTATTTATTCTGCTAATTCTCTCAAGTCTCTTTGGAGATGTCCCAACCCTCCTGATAAACTGTCTTTGAAGAGTTCTTTGACTTACAGGAAACTCCATCTCAATTTTTGAAATCGCTTGATTATTGTCTTGAGATACTATTCTGTCATAAAGTATATCTATATGATCTTTTTCATATTCTGAACCCTGAAAGTTGTTAATGAAGCCCTCAAAGCATTTTATCCACTCTTCCAGATTGCTGTATATTGACAATTGCTTCCAAAGAGCTTCAAAAGGTATCGCTGGAAGTTCTACATATGAATATTTGCAAACTTGAAGATTGATGTTAAAAATTCTGGTAAAGACGGATGGTTTGCAGGTTACAATAAAGGAGATATTTGTTTCACTAACTCTCATATGCTGAGGTTTAGAAACCACCGGCGCAATAAAATAGGGAGGCAGCTCCCCATAATGAGGATGAAGCATAAACGGAGGATTTCCAAAATGAAAAACAATTGAGAGATCCTCCCTTGGAATAAACTTCTCAAGAATATCCGGACTATCGGAGGACTTAATCATCTCGTATTGTTTGACAAGCCAGGAATAATTTGATAATGGCTTTTTAAAACTCACCTCCATAGGATTTGAATTTTTAATATGATCTTATATCTCTTCCCTCAAACCAATTTATAAATGCAGTATTTACAACTTTATTGCCGCCAGGAGTTGGGTAGTCTCCTGAAAAATACCAGTCTCCGACATGATTAGGTGTCGCTTTATGCAAATTATTGAGTGTCTGAAACACAATTTTTACCTCAGCTTTAACAGAAGAGTTTCTTATCATCTGAGCAATTTTATGGGATATGTCGTTATCGCTGAAGGGCTCGTAAATCTCTTTTACAAAATTTTGTATATCCTCTTTTATGTTGAACTGCTGTTTTTTACACTTTTCATAAACCGCCTGAATTAATTCCTCTCTATTGCACTCCCTTAATAATTCAATTGCAGCGTTAAAGGCAATGAACTCACCCATTCTTGTCATATCTATGCCATAGCAGTCCGGATACCTTATCTGAGGAGCAGAAGATACAATTATAATTCGTTTGGGGTTTAACCCATCCAGTATTCTGAGAATACTATTTTTAAGAGTAGTACCTCTTACAATTGAATCATCAATAACAACAAGATTCTCTTCCGGATTGACTACACCATATGTTACATCATAAACATGGGCTGCCATCTCGTCTCTGTCAGAATCAGATGTGATAAATGTTCTTAGTTTTGCATCTTTGATAACGATTTTTTCAACTCTGGGTTTCTTATCTATAACCCCTTGATTCAACAAAGATTCCATACCCTCTACCATTCCCAAAAATGAGGTTTCAGCAGTATTGGGTATGTAGGTAAGAACTGTATTTTCTGTATCACCATTTACCGATTCAACAATTTGGTGAGCCAGAAGCTCTCCAAGTTTTTTCCTCTCTTTGTAAATCTCCCGGTCATTACCTCTTGAGAAATAGATTCTCTCAAACGAGCAGCTTCTCTTTTCAAACGGCTCCCTGACTTTTAAATCTGATATCTCTCCAGATTTCTTTACTATGAGGGCGTGACCTGGTTCAATCTCCTTAATGCCAAGATCATCAACATTAAAAGCTGTCCTTATTACTGATGCTTCTGATGCAACCACAACTATTTCATCGTCCTGATAATAAAATGCCGGTCTTATTCCCCATGGATCACGCATTACGAACGCATCTCCATGTCCTGCTACTCCAGCTACAGAGTATCCTCCGTCCCAGTTAGAACTGCTTTTTGAAAGGATACTCTGCCAGTCAATATTATTCTCGATTTGGACTGAAATTTCCTCCCTGGAAAAACCGAGATCTCTGTAATATCTGTATTTGTCGTGAATTTCATCGTCCATATAGTAACCCACTTTCTCAAGAATGGTTACTGTGTCAGAATAATTCCTGGGGTGTTGTCCAACTTCAATAAGGCTTTGAAATAATTCATCAACATTTGTAAGGTTGAAATTAGCAGCCAGGGCAAGGTTTCGACTCCTCCAGTTACTGGATCTCTTTAAAGGATGGACCAGATCAATATTATTTTTCCCGAATGTTGAGTACCTTAAATGACCAAGATAAAGTTCAGAAACAAAAGGGAACCTCTCTTTGGCTTCGGTTATTGTCAATCCCGTAAGTAAAGAGGAGTCAACCTGATTGTTTATAGTATTGAATACCTCCTGAATCGGATTTAATCCACAGGATCTCACCCTGTCCATATATTTTAGCCCAGGGTTCATATCAAGCTTAACTCCAACAATCCCCGCACCCTCCTGACCCCGGTTTCTCTGTTTTTCCATTAAAATATAGAGCCTCTTCAACCCGTAAAGAGCTGATCCATATCTCTCTTTGTAATATTCAAGAGGTTTTCTAAGTCTTATTAATGCGATGCCGCATTCGTGGTTTATTATGTCGCTCATATTGCAAAAATAGGTAAATTGATCAGAATTCAAATCTCAAAGAGGCAACAGGCACAATCCCTACACTGTATGACTCTCTTTCAATAATAGAACCTTTGCTGTATGAGAACCTCTTTCTCACAATATTGTGTCTGTTTGTAATATTTTGGATCTCAAGCAATATTGTCAGGGAACTGGCAGAAGTGTTAAGTTTATAACTCATACCTACATCTATTCTTCTGTATTCAGGTAAATTTTTGCCATAGGTCTCACCGATATCATAAACAATCCTTTTCCTGGATTTTGATAAAAGATAGTCTACGGGAGTGTACCTGAATCCTCCTCGCAATAGAGCTTTAACATTAAACCCCAGGAAATTCACCCCTTTTCTTCCAACTGCAAACTCTTTGCCGGCCGTAAAGTTGAATATGTATCCTCCGTTGTAGTAAGTGTTGTATACCTTTCCGTCAGGAGATTTATATTTTGAGTCAAACAGAGAGGCAGACATAACTGTATACCAGTTTTTTGTAAAATCTTTCTCAATCATAAACTCACCTCCGTAGTTATAACCCTTCCCTTTATTGTCGAGGAGAATATCGGGCAGACCATAGGATGCGTTCAGTACTGAATACTGGCTCTTTTTATCTTTTGCAGATGGGACATTAAAAAGATATTGGTAATAGGCCTCTATGGTTAAATTTAAATCATCAGTCAGTTTTTTCCCTAATCCTAAAACAAAATGTAAGGCCTGTGTGGCTTTAAGATCTTTATTTGCAATAACTCGCTCGTTACCTGAAATCTTGACCCTGTAATTATATATAGATAGAGGCTCGAGCCTGGAATGCAATCCTGCACCAAAACTTATTTTTCTATCGCCTGATAAATAGAGTACAGCACCCACCCTTGGTTCAGGAATTAATTGAGATGTAATACCTGAATGGAAGAGATGGAGGCCGGTATTAATCTCAATATTTGACGCAGGTTTATATTTCCATTGTGCATAATAGCTATTATACCAGCCACTATCAAAACTATTAACCAATGTGTCGTATTTGCCATTTGAGACTCTTTTGCGGGCAAACATATCTCCTGAGGTAATATTTATATTAGTTCCAATTCTTAAGCTGTTTGAAGAGTTGAATTTATGGTTTAGCAGAACCGATACTCTTAAAGCCGGATACAAAAACTTCTCGGAGGAATTCTCTGATTTATTTAAAAGAGTGTCTATGGAATTCTCCTGTGATATCAATCTTTGCAAGGTTAATCCGGCCGTTGTCTTTATATATGTCTTTTCATTTGGCAAGGAGAGCAGGTGTTTTACACCCACGACAGCAAAAAGGTGTTTGTCAAGAAATTCATCATTATCGGCTCCTGCAATAAGAGAGTCTCTGTTTTCCGATGCAAGGTCTCCTACCTGACTGGCACCTCCGGCGGAAAAAAACTCAAAAGTCCCAGCTCTCTTTGATACTAAAGAAGCCTTTGCAGCCCAGTCGTATGAGCTTGGTATAATGCCGATTTCATCGCTGCTGATTATACCATACCTCTTTAGGATGTCAAAATTAGCATACCTTAAATTCACAAACCAGGAGCCTGATCCCCCTTTCACAAAAGGCCCTTCTGCAGACGCTTCCGCACCCACAACGCTTAGACCAACTGCAAAAGAGCGTTTAGAACTACTTCCGGTTTTTAGGTTAAGATCCATAACTCCTGATGTAGCATTTCCATATTCTGCGGGGAAGGCACTTGTGTAAAAATCAAAGCCTGAAAGGGAATTTGTAGTAATTACCGAATATGCTCCGCCAGTTCCACCCTCTCCGGCGGAGAGGTGATTGGGGTTTGGAACTTCAATACCCTCAATTCTCCAAAGCATCCCTTTTGGAGAATTTCCACGGATAATTATCTGATTATTATCATCATCATTTCCGGCAGAGACACCTGGTACTGATGTCACCATTCTTAAAGGGTCAAAATAACCTGCAGCAAATCTTGCTGCATCCTGACTCTTAAGTCTCCTGGCACTTACAGATGCCATACTGTTATGAGTCTTTCTTGAATCTGCTCCAATATATGCCTCACCAATCTGCCGGGCTCTCTCTGTAAGCATAATCACTACAGAGACCTCACTTCCTGTTCCAATCAAGATGTCGTTTACAGATTTGGAGTCATATCCCATATATTCAATACTTATGGTATGCCTCCCGGGAGGCAGGTTTAATCTGAACCTGCCGAGTGAATCTGTTACAGTTGTTTTATCTCCATTAGTATGGCTGGCGAGTTTTATCAAAGCACCACTTAGAGGGACTCTGCTCTCAGAGTCAGTTACCATGCCTGTAAGAAGAGAGGAGAATGTCTGACCGTAAAAGGAAAATGAAATTAACAATAATATTGTCAATTGAATTGCATAGAGAATGACCCGTTTATAACAGGATCTCATAATTTACTAGTTTCTGACTAAACCTTTGCTTTTTCTGCCGTCTATAAATATATACAGAGGCTTTTCAAACCTGACTGCCCTCAGGTATTTGCTCTCATATACCGGTTCCATGGAGTTGAGTCTTTCAAAGTCCATAATGCCCTCCTTTTTAAAGGGGTTGATTGTCAGATAACCAATACCAAATGATGTCAGATTCTGAAAGAAATGGGTTCCCTGACTAGGTTCTATCTGAAAATTCTTCATTCCACACTCTATGATCACTTTTGCCTCAGAGATATGCGGCCACTTTACAGGAATCCCAAGCCAGGGGTCGCTTGAGCCCCATCTTCCAGGGCCAATCAGAATGTAACTTTTACCCTCATCCCGGTATTTTTTATTTATCAGATCAATCTCACTCGCCATCTCATTTGTTTTGGCACTGTCAAAATTCTCCTCTCTGACATATACAATATCAGCTACCTTTTCTATCAATCCGGCTCCGAGAGCTTTTTCAGAATATATTATCGAGTCAGATACATCAATCTTTTCCCATTCAAGTGATTTGTTGTCGAGACTTTCTGTGATTGGCCTTATCTGAAGAAAATTAAAAATTACATCCTCTCCGGCAGGGAGATCCATATTAACTGCAAACTCAATCTCTACTGCTGATCTCATCTCTTTTTGACAAATTTCAAGCAGGTCGCTCAGCATACCGGCAAGAGGGATTGTGTCATATTTAAGTATATGAGAGAATGTTATGATTTTTCTGCCATCTTCAAAGTTATTGTCAACTATTCTCTGATTATTCATATCCCAGGTTGAGGCAACCCTGTTCATATTTCTGAAATGTTTAGCATCGTTAATTTTGAACTTATCCAGATTAACGGCATCATCAATAGATGTTTTAAATTTCTCCGGCTTCAGATCAAGGGCATACATCTCATTCTGAGTCTCACTGAGTGCAAGTGTTGGTGTAGAGAGTTGCAGAATATGCTTTGGATGTTTTGGGGAGAATCTCAAAGTCTTTCCTCCCTCAACAACAAGTTTTCCCAGACCGAATGCAAGGTTAACTATCCCATCTTCAGATTTTTCAGACCCAATTGGATAGAAGTTAATAGATCTTGCAACGCCGGATAGGGTGGGGAAGAAGTGTCCGGAATCCTCAGTCCCGCAAACATCCTGCAGAACAACGGCCATCTTCTCTTCACTCAGCAGATTGGAGGTAGCTTGAATATATGATCTACTTGCAGAAAAATAGACAGAAGAGTAAACGCTTTTTATAGCCTTTCCCAAGAGCCTTAACATCTGATCCTTATTGTGTGTAAGTGGAATCATATATGTTGAGTAAATACCGGCAAAGGGCTGATAGTGTGAATCTTCTAATTTTGAGCTTGATCTTACTGCGATGGGGCTTGTTGCGTTGTCAATAAAAACCCTGAGATCCTGGACAAGAGGCTCAGGAAGTCTTGAACTTACAAATTCAGAAAGAATCTCTTCGTCTGAAATATCTGAGTTAATGACATACTGTAGTCCGTTTACCTTTATGAATTCATCAAAATAGTCAGTGGCTATAACGGCAGTCCTTGGTATAAGAATTTTTACACCCGGATACTTGTTCAACAGATTGTACTTCTGGAGCATATTATTAATAAACGCAAGGCCTCTGGCCTTCCCTCCCAGTGAGCCCTCTCCAATCCTGGCAAACCATATATACTTGCTGTAAGATGCCGGATCAAATCTCGCTACTACTCCGTGTCCCAGAAGAATTCTGTAGTCAATAATTGATTGTACTATATACTTCCTTACCTGTTCCGTATCCTTAAAATGGCTCATATCGGCCCGCCTTATCTTTGAAGCCAGAGTAAAAAGCCCTCTTGAATACATCCATTTAGAGAGTCTGTTCCTTGAGCCGTGAAATAGAAGAACCTCCTCCGGGATATCCATCACAAGATCTTGTAAATCTCTCAGATCTCTCGCTCTTCCAATGACCTCTCCGGTTTCAAGATTTCTAAATACAAAGTCTCCAAACAGGAACTCCTCGCTAATATAATCGCTAAGTTCTATCAGAAGAGTTTTGGAGTATTTCAGGATAAAACCAACACCAAGCTCCTTTGCCACATCCCTCATACTCTCCTGAGAAGACTGCATAAGTATAGGCATATGAGGGTCATCCGCCTTTATCATTTTACAGAGATCAACTCCGGCATCCATCTTTTCAGTATGAGAGGGGTCGTTTTTATTAATTACAAAAGCAACATCAGATATTATTCCAAGCAGATTCTTCTTGTATCTTTCATATAACTCAACTGCTTCAGAATAATTGGTGGCAAGTAGGATTTTTGGTCTGGCCCTCTTACGCAGCTTCTGCTGCTGTTCATTAAGTGCCTCTTTGAGAAATTCTGCGCTTTGTTGCAGTACAAGCTTGTATAGGGCAGGAAGATATGTAGAGTAATACCTGACAGAATCCTCTACCAGGAGAATTGATTGTACCCCCGCCCCGAGAATATCATCATCGGCATTAATCCTGTCCTCAAACAGTTTTATAATAGCTAGTATTAGATCTGCATTTCCCTGCCAGCTGAATATATAGTCAATACCTGACTTATCCTGACTGTCAATTATTCGGTATAGCTCTTTTGAGAAATGTGTGAGAAGTACAAAGGGAATATTTGTTCCTCCCTCTTTTAATTGCTTTGAAAACCTGAAAACATCCAGCTCACCCACATTGAACATACTTATTATTAAATCAAAGTCATGTTCTCCTGCGAGTATTTTTGCTGCGGCACTTGAAGATGTAACCCAGGTAAATGATGGCGGATTACTGAGGTTCAAATCTACATACTCTTTATAAATCTGAACCTCAATTCTTCCGTCCTCTTCCAATGTATATGCATCATAACTACTGCAAATCATAAGTACTCTGCGGACTCTTCTCTGCATAAGACCTTTGTAGTTGGTCCTTGTGCTTTTCTGATTTGTGGTGTTATGAGGCATATCTGTTAGTATTTATCGGGAGTAATCGTAGAAACCCTTACCTGTCTTTCTTCCCAGCAGGTTAGCCCTGACCATTTTTCTCAGGAGCGGATGCGGTCTGTACTTTGAATCACCAAATTCATTATAGAGCACCTCCATGATAGCAAGACATACATCCAGGCCAATCAAGTCTCCCAGTGCAAGAGGTCCCATAGGATGGTTTGCTCCAAGTTTCATGGCCTCGTCTATCTCCTCTTTTGTTGCAACTCCGTCTGCAAGGATTGATACTCCCTCATTAACAAGCGGAATAAGGATCCTGTTCACTACAAAACCGGGAGCCTCATTAACTGTTACAGGGGTTTTGCCTGCCTTTTGGGCAAGTTCCATTACAAATGAGTGAACATCATCAGATGTGAGCTGGCCTTTGATTACCTCAACAAGTTTCATAACCGGTGCAGGGTTAAAGAAGTGCATTCCTATAACTCTTTCCGGTCTCTTTGTAGAAGAGGCAATCTCAGTAATTGAAAGCGACGATGTGTTTGATGCAAGAATGGTCTCAGGCTTGCAAATTTTGTCAAGAGTTCCGAAAACTTCTCTCTTGATCTCCATTGTCTCAAGAATAGCCTCAATAACAATATCTGCATCTGCACAAGGTTCATAAGAGGTTGTACCCTCAATTCTTGCAATGATCTCATCTCTCTGGGCAGAAGAGATCTTCTCTTTCTCCACCAGTTTTGCAAGATTCTTAGCAATTATCTTGTTTCCTGTCTCCAGTTCCCTGTCGTTATATCCTTTCATAACTACCGGAAAACCGGCCTGAGCAAACGCCTGTACTATTCCGCTGCCCATTGTACCTGTTCCTACTACTGCAATTTTCATGTTTTTATATGTTTATTTATTTTTTATCTATTTTCAAAAACTGCTTTTCTTTTTCCAAGGAAAGCCTCCATACCCTCTTTCTGATCCCTGGTTTCGAAGCATTTTCCAAAGAGTACATTCTCTTTATGATTTGAATCGTCTGTATTGTTGTCAACTGCAAAATTGATGCACTCCTTTGAGAACCTTACAGCAACTGGTGCCTTGGAAGCTATTGCAGATGCCATCTCCATTGCACTCTGCATAAGCTCAGCCGCAGGTACCACTTTGTTAACCAGCCCAATTGAGAGAGCTTCAGCAGCATCAATTACCCTTCCGGTATATATCAGCTCTTTTGCCTTTGCCGCTCCAATAAGTTTTGTCATTCTTACTGTTCCTGAAAAACCGGGAGTGATTCCCAGCCCAACTTCTGGCTGGCCGAATTTTGCATTATCTGCAGCTATGCGTATATCACAAGCCATTGCCAGCTCGCATCCGCCTCCCAGTGCAAATCCGTTTACTGCGGCAATTACGGGCTTTTTCATCTGCTCTATTTTCCTGAACACCTCTGCTCCCTTCCTTCCGAATTCCTCTCCATCCGGACCGCTTAGAGAGACCATCTCAGATATATCAGCGCCGGCAACAAAAGCTCTTCCTTCACCAGTCAGAATAACTGCATAAATATTATCATCATTTTCTGCCTGATGCGCAACAGCGGAGAGTTCTGAAATTATCTGTGAGTTTAAAGCATTGAGAGATGTGGGGTTATTTATTCTGATAGTGCCCACATGGTTTTCTGCTGAAAGTGTAACAAATTTGAGATTCATTTTAACATAGTATTTAAAGGATAAAGTTAACACTTTTATGTTAATTTTGTAGAAAACACAAGCACGATGGAAGAGTTCACAGAGAGATAACCTCACCTTTCGATTATCTGCTCGATTTGCTGGGATATGAACAGGGACTTATATCTCTGATAATGAACCCGGATAAATGTAAGATAATTCTTAAGAAATTTGCCGTGGGCATTGGTGACCTTGCAGAGGAGATGTGTGGCTGTGATATTGACGCGATTAAGATATCCTCTCCGTTTGCCGGAATGGGTTTTATCTCTCCTGAACACTATGAAGAGTTTGTACTTCCTTATGAAAGGGCAATCATTTCAAGAATCCGCGCGAAGGGAAAACATGTGTACATCCATACCTGCGGACATATTGACGACAGGCTTGAACTTATGAGAGATTCCGGAGCATCGGGGCTCGAGTGTCTCGATCCTGCACCTGTTGGCAATGTTGACCTGAAGAATGCCTTTGAAAGAATTGGCAAGAGTATGTTCATCAAGGGAAACATAGATTCGGTATACTCACTTCTCTATGGAGACGATGCAAAGGCAGAGGCAGATGTGTTGGAAATAATAGAGACAGGCAGGAGAGGAGATGGATTCATCCTCAGCACTGCCTGTTCAATTGCCCCTATGGTAACCGCAAAAAGGATTGAACTCCTCTCCCGCCTGGTCGGTAAGTATGGAATCTATCGGCCTTAAGCCATGAAAACCGATGAGATAAATAGATAAATAAGACCTGATATTATCAGAGTGGCTGGAATAGTAAGTACCCAGGCAGCCACGATATTCTTAGCAGTGGCCCATTTTACCGAAGATACTCCTTTAGTAAGTCCTACACCAATAATTGATCCTGTAATAGTGTGAGTTGTACTTACCGGAATACCTCCTAATGCAGTTCCAATTAATGTCATTGCCCCTGCTGTCTCTGCACAAAATCCCTGAACCGGCTTTAATTTAGCTAACCCATCTCCAAGTGTTCTGATAACTTTCCAACCCCCGGTAATTGTTCCCAGGGCAATAACAGAGTAACAGGTTATAATAAGCCAAAAAGGTACATGGAATTCACCTGTATTTTCGTAAAGATAGGTGTCTATAAAACTGTTTGTTCCGGATACACTAAAAAGTAAAATTGCAATTATACCCATTGTCTTCTGAGCATCATTTCCACCATGTCCCAGTGAGAAAACAGCTGATGAGAATAGTTGCATCACTTTAAAAGTGCCCTCAACTTTAAATGGATTTTTACTCTTGAAAATCCAAAGAGTTAAAGTCATCATTATAAAGCTTAGAAGAGAGCCTATAAGTGGAGAGAGAACTATAAAAAGTGCTATTTTTAATATTCCTGTTGTAACAAGTGCATTACTTCCAAAAACAAACCATGCCGGTCCTATCATGCCTCCTATAAGGGCATGTGATACACTTATGGGTAATCCATAATGAGTACAAACCCATACCCAGATTACAGCTCCTATAAGAGCAGACAGAATTAGTTGTGGATTTACTATGTTTGGATCGATAATGCCTTTCCCAATAGTATTTGCAACATGGATTCCAAAAATAAAAAAGGCTGCAAAATTCCAGAAAGCTGCCCATAAAACAGCTAATCCGGGAGAGAGTACTTTTGTTGAGACAATAGTAGCAATTGAGTTTGCTGCATCATTCATTCCGTTTAAAAAGTCAAACAGCAAAGCGATAATAATTCCCGCAATAACAACAGTTAACATATCAGGCAAGCTTTACAATTATTGATCTGATACTGTCAGAAATCTCTTTAGCCCTGTCTGTTGTATCCTCAAGACTTTGTACTATGTTCTTGTTTTTAACAAGTTCTATTGCATCTTTCTCGTTCTGGAATAAGAAGATATTGTAGTCTTCATAAAGTTCATCAACTTTATGCTCTATCTCCTTAATTCGTTTACATAGTTTTAGAATTTCTCCATTTCTCTTTACCAGAAATTCTAAGTTTCTGGCTATTTCATTGATGAGCTTTGCATCCTCAAGTATAAGATCAACAATAGTGATAAGATCTTTAGATGGGGATAGTGGTTTGTACATTGCCAGTTTCCTGGCAGAGTCATGAATAAAATCAAGGAATGTATCAATTCTTGAAGCAAGGACATGAATATCCTCTCTGTCAAATGGGGTGACAAAAGTTTTGTTAAGCTCTTCGTAAATCTTTGCAGTTATTTGGTCTCCCTTTGTTTCCAGATCTTTAATCTTTCTGTAGCTCTCTTTTTGAAGTTCATAATTACTTTCAAGATAAAGTCTTTTCAGCTCCTCGGCTGCAACAACAATATTTTCTGTTTGAGAGATATACAAAGGGTAAAACTTTTTTTCTTTTACCACAAATAGTTGGAGAAATCTGTCAATTTTCATATGATTTAATTTCCTGCAAAATTATTTCAAGAATTTATGAATTGTTACATATTCTTGTTTAATTGGGTAAAAATTAACAAAAGCGTAACATTTTATGCTACGCTTTTGTGAAGTGCTTGTATAATAGATTATTTACCTAGTAGAGAGAGGCTCCTTTTTACAAATTTATCAAGCTCCTCACCCTTAAGCATTCCGTTGGATAGGAGTGCAAGGTCACAAACCTGTCTTAATAAATCACTATCTTTTCCAAAAGTTGAGAGTAGTGATCTCCTCTCTTCCTTAATACTCTCTGCCTCCCTTTCCAGTTTATCTTTATTATCTTTCTCTGAAATATCTATCTCTTCCTCTTTCTTCCCTTTTAGACGCTCTTTTATCTCCTCTAATGATTTTTCAGGAACAGCAATTTTTGAATCTAACTCAGCAAGTGCATCAGAGAGTTTCTTGTTTTTCTGTTCAATTATCTTTTGTATAGCCGGATGGTTATAATTGATTATCAGATTGTACGATTCAGGTAATGACCCATAAAAATTCATCCCTCCGTTTAGTGCAGACATCTCCCTGTAACGCCTCATAAATTCACTTCTGGTAATGAGTACTGCCTGCTCTGACTCTCCAAGATTTTCAATACTTGAGCTGTAATGGTTACCTGAAGGAAGAACTGACTCAAAAATTGCAGCGATATCTCTCTCTTCTGTCTCGCTAATTGATGGTTTCTCTTTTTCTGTTTTCTGAATAATCTTGTCAATGTGGTCTGAATCGACTCTCATAAAAGATGAGTCTTTGAATTTTGATTCAAGAAGATTCACGAAGTGAGAATCCAGCTGGCTGTCAAATATTAATACATCATACCCCCTGTTTTTAGCACTCTCAATAAATGAGAACTGCTCCTGATAATCAGTTGTATAGAGATAGATCAGTTTTTTATTTTTATCGGTCTGTTCACTCTCGATTAATTTTCTGTACTCTTCATAGCTGAAAAATTTATTATCACTGTTTTTGAGCAATGAGAATTTTTCTGCTCTTTCATAGAATTTCTCGTCTGTGAGCATTCCATACTCAATAAATATCTTAAGATTATCCCACTTTTCCTCAAGTGATTTTCTGTCGTTTTTGAAAATCTCTTCCAGCCTGTCTGCTACTTTTTTGGTTATATGAGAAGAAATCTTCTTTACATTTGAGTCTGACTGGAGGTAGCTTCTTGATACATTTAATGGAATGTCCGGTGAGTCAATTACTCCATGCAGCAGGGTAAGGAAATCCGGCACTATGTTTTCAACAGAATCAGTAACAAATACCTGGTTACAATAGAGTTGAATTTTATTTCTTGAAACCTCAATTTTATCTTTAATTTTTGGAAAATAGAGTACTCCTGTTAAATTGAAAGGATAATCAACATTCAGATGAATATGGAAGAGAGGATCCTCTTGCATAGGGTATAGCTCTCTGTAAAAGTTGAGATAATCATCCTCTTTTAAATCAGATGGTTTTCTGGTCCACAAAGGTGCCGGATTGTTAATTATTTTATCTTTTCCTGTCTCAACCTGTTTACCATCTTTCCACTCTGTCTCTCTTCCAAATGTAATCTCAACAGGTAAAAATTTGCAGTATTTATTCAGAAGAAAATTTACTTTCTCTTCTGTACCATAATCTTTAGACTCATCATCCAGGTATAGTATAACATCTGTTCCTCTCTCTTTTCTTTTTCCCTTTGAAATTTCATAATTTGGATCTCCTTCGCAACTCCATTTTACAGCCTCAGAGCCCTCTTTCCAGGAAAGTGTTTGAATCTCAACTCTCTTAGAGACCATAAACGCAGAATAAAAGCCTAGTCCAAAATGGCCAATGATATTGTTTAATTGATCTTTGTATTTATCAAGGAATTCACCTGCACTTGAAAAGGCTATCTGGTTAATATATTTGTTTACCTCTTCTTCAGTCATTCCAATACCATTGTCACTAATGGTAATTGTCCCCTTCTTTGTATCTGTTGATATTTTTACCCTCAACTCTCCTGTCTCACCTTTAAATTCTCCTGAGGAGGATAGGGCCTTTAGTTTTTGAGTTGCATCTACGGCATTCGAAACAAGTTCCCTTAAAAAGATTTCATGATCTGAATAGAGAAACTTTTTAATAATTGGAAAGATGTTTTCACTGGTTACACCAATAGTCCCTTTTTGCATAATATTTATTGTTATAATGTTAATATTTACTTTAACTAAAAAAACAAAAGGCATACCATTTAAAAAATGTATGCCTTCATCTGACAATTCGTCATAAAGAGCTATTTACATACCATAATATCGAGAATCATAGTATCAGTATGTCTCATACCCTCAGATCCAATTGAACCAAGGTTTCTGATTGTTTTTTCAATATCTTTATCAATTATACCATCATTTTCTGAAATACATATGTTATCCAGAGCCAGAATTGAGGACTGAACTGCAGATGACACTCCGGATGCAACCTTTAGGGCACATCCCACTTTGGCCCCGTCACAAACCATTCCGGTAATGTTACCAATCATATTTTTGATTGCATATGTAACTTGGTCATAGTTACCATTTTTAAGAAATACTATTCCGCATGAGGCACCTGTAGATGCTATCACGCATCCGCAAAGCGCTGATAATCTACCAAGATAATGTTTTATATGTATAGCCACAAGGTTACTTAAAACGAGTGCTCTTGCCAGTTCCTCATTTGTTGAGCCAAATTTGTCTGCAGCTGCTATGACCGGCATAGTTACTGTGATTCCCTGATTGCCACTGCCTGAATTACTCATTGCAGGCAGAGTGCAGCCAGCCATTCTGGCATCAGAGGCTGCAGCTGTTATAGCCATGGAGTAGGTTAGCAATCCATCGCCAAAGATGTTTTTGTGAACATTATCCTGGATTGTTCTTCCTACTTTAAGTCCATATCTGTTTTCAAGCCCCTCTTTAGCAAGAGCCCGATTCATTGTAACAGATTCAAGAATAAATGAGATATCGCTGTAATTTACACTTAATGCAAATTCCCATATTCTTTTTATTGTAAGGCTGTATCTGGCACCACTGGTAGAACTATCTTCTACATTATTACTATCACTATTATCGATTTTAAAATTCTCAAACAACACTTTTCCATCGACTATGATTTTCGTAACAGTATCGTGATTATCCTCAATTGTAACCTCGGATTTATGCAAGCCGGAATAGCATATAGCCTTAATAAAAAGCCTTTTTTCAGAGTCAGATAGAGAAATATTTACAGTGTTATCTTCCAGCATCTTTTTTGCCCGGGTGATAGAGTCGGCATCAATTTCCCTAAGTACTTCAAGTTTGTAAGCACTTTTTCCGCAGGTCACACCTAAAGCTGCGGCGATGTGTAACCCAACCATTCCTGTTCCCGGTACCCCTACACCCATACCATTCTTGAGAATATTGGCACTTACTTCTACATCAATCTTGTCAACCTTGAGTTGTAATTTCTCCAGCTCTTCAGATGCTATCGCAACAGCAAGGGAGACAGCAATTGGTTCGGTACAACCAAGAGCTGGTTTTACCTCCCTTTTAATAAGTTCAATTATTGATTTATCACTAATTTTAGTCATGCTTTTATTATTTATCCTCATTAAAGAATAATAGAACAGATTTAACCAGCTCTTCCATCTCTGTTTTATTCTTGATAGTTTCTACAGGAAAGCCAAAAGATACTACTTTATAGCTCCCTTTATATGCAACACCTGCAGAGATGTTATTATCCTTATATCTGAATATTGTCCATGCTCCCTCTCCTGAGGGTTCAATTCCATCCGGTGATTCAGAAGTGTAAGAGTACTCATTGGGAATTGTGTGAAACGAGAACTCTCCGCCAAATTTATAAGGACTTTGGACTGCTTTTACATATCCTGTTTTACTGGCTTTATTTGTCCTCCATTCATATTTCAACACATTCTTTACAAAGTTTTTAGTTGTGTCGTCAGTTTCAATACTATCCCAAACATCAGTAGCAATATAAGATCCGCTTATAAGAATATTTCCGCCAGCTTTTGAAAACTCTTCAATAGCTTTGATAATACCTGGTGTGAATACTTTAAATTTAACATCTCCGTGTCCTCTTCCCATTCTGTATTGTCTCTGCTTACCCATTATAAAGTCCACTATCGGATAGGCTTTTAAGTCCACACTACCGGTCTCTACAGACTCCCGGCTTGCTGAAACAAAACTATACCCTTGATTTGCAAACAATCTTCCATGAAGAGAAGGGTAATCAAAAGTATTTCCAGCAATCACTCTGGTCTCATAATCTGCATATGATGCACCAAATCCGGGAGAGTCATCATCCATCCATGGAATTTCTCTCCTGAATTCGTACTGACTTCCGATAAATGATATATCTTTTTTATAGGGAACTCCATTGTCATCCCAATCCATAAAACCACCCATAGTTGTATCAGGTGTTGCAAAGCTTGCCGGAGCAGATACTCTGTTAAAACCATTTACTATTAGTAATGTTCCTCTTGATTGCTTTGCATTGTAGAGTGAAAGGATTTCAGAAGGAAAACTCTCTCCTCCGCCGTTCACTGCTGTTACTTTAAATGAATACAATACTCCCTTTTCAACATCAAGAGCAAGAGAGTTCCCCTCTACTACTCTTCCTGAGTCAAATCCATTATCTCCTTTTCTTGTGTATACGATATATTTTTCAGGTTTTGCAGTAATCTCCAAAGGATCTTCAACACCTTTCCACCTTAGCAGAGCAACATCACTATGGAGCGAAACTGAAAAATCTTTTATTGGCAGAGGCTGAACTGCATACTCTCTACCTTGTGAGGTAGCTAAATACTTTAACATTCCTTTGTAAATAGCACGAGAAACAGTGAAACGAAACTCAGGATCCAAACCATATCTCATATCTGCAAGATTTTGATGAGAGAGAAGTTCAAGCAGCATTGAAGGAACCTGTGGAGATCTGGATTCCGAATATGATCTGTCCCAAATACCTCTGCGTTGCCAGATGGGTTCATATTTTGTTTTAATATCTTCTACAATTTGAGTTTGAATCAAATCTGTAAGGTATCTTCCCTCTATTCTGTCTCTGCCATCAGGAAGAAGATCAGAGCCGTTGGAAGCCCTTGTATATATACCCAGTGTGCCAATAATTGAGTCATTCAGGGTAGTGCCGGCATCCGTATGGAAGGCAAATGATAAGTCTACAGGAATCTTCAACCCTTTTTCATCCGGATTAACTTTTGATCCTCCGGAAATAACATTTACCCATTTACCTCTTGACATATAATCATCGTTATAGTCATTGGCATTTTTGTTTGGTGAATAAATAGTATCAGAAAAACCTGCCCATTGGAGCCAATACCTTGCTCCTTCTGTAAACCTTGGATAACCGCTTACTATTGGTTCAACTTCAAGATCTATTTTTATCTTTTCTAAAGGTTCGGTTGAAGAACTTTTAACATTCAGCTGAGAGCCCTCCTCTGAAGGTTTTCTGGCAATATTACCAAAGCCACCACCAATTTTAACGGCATCGGCAGTTATATATTCTCTATTATTCCCGGTATTGTTTGTAAGCGATACAAACTGATTTTCTTTGTCTTTACTGAAATAAAAAGTGCCAAGATAGATCCATGTACCACCTCCCATTTTCTGGTTAACTATAAATGATGTCTCTCCGGAAGAGTGTGATACAGTGTATTTTGCAGCAGATGTACTTTTTGGCAGAGATTGGTAGGATACATAGACAGCATATTCTCCGCTCTCTTCAATATGTGCACTCCAAATGGCTTTGCTCTCCTCTTCCTTACTGTCAACGCTCCTTACTAATCTTGCACTTCCAAGTCTGAAGGGGTTTTCACCTGAAATATAAACCTCCTTGGGAGAGTTGAATCCAATCGAATCTGTATTGTTCCATCTCCTTGAACCATTTGTCTCTCTGTATCCGGAGCCTGGTATATCATTATCAATTATTATCTCTTTTAATTGAGTATCTCTCTCTCTGGGCATCAGTACATAGGCGCCTGCATTTTCTAGCATTGGGACAAGGAAGGGAAGGACATATGACTGTGTGTAAAGATCCTCCACCGTTTGAAAAATTCTTGCTCTCTGCCACTCCCATCTAAGTAATTTCTGCTCATAGTAGAATCCGTGACTTTGCCAGAGAGCAATATGTTTACCCTCCAATCCGTGAGGAAATTCAACAATTGAAGATGCTTTTTTTACAAGAGGAGATTCGTGTAATCCTTTTTTGTGATCTCTTATATCCTTTTTAGATTCAACTCTTCTCAATGATTTGTATGATGGTGGAATCAAATTCTCAATTTGAGACCTATTAGATTCAATTATTAAAGCCATTTGCCTGTATTGCTCAGGGATGCTGGCTCTTACAATCTCATATGATTTGGCTACGCTCTCTTCTCTCATAGGATACTCAGATAAAGCCGAGGAGAATGTAATAGTTAATGTGTTCCCGCTCTTTACTACCTTTGAAACAGTAATTTTACCTAAAACATAAGCTTGATTTTTATAAAAAGATTGCAAAGAATCAGCTGCGGGAGTAAAAAGCCTGGAGTCCAGCCTTTGTGCATGTGTTGAAAAGGATATTATGCAAAATGCTATGGCCAGAAACAAGGAAAATATTTTTCTCATCTTTGTAATTTTGGAACGCAAAAGTAATCATAAAAGAGTAAATTTGCATTAAACCATAACCAATAAATACAGAATTATGAAGAGAGGTCTTGTTTTAATAATACTGGCAGTTTCAATTATTTCTTCTTGCAAAAACCGGGTTATCAACTCTCCTGAGAGTATACAGGAGCCAGTAGCTGATAGCAGGGGCTACATCGTTGGAGTGGGTGATAGTGTCCCAGATTTTCAAATTGAATATTTAGATGGTAAAACTGAATCTCTTTCAGAACATAAAGGGAAAATTATAATGATCCAATTTACAGCAAGTTGGTGTGGAGTTTGCAGAAAAGAGATGCCTCACATTGAAGAGAGGATATGGAAGAGATTCTCCGGCAATCCAAATTTTATGCTCATAGGGGTAGACTATAAAGAGGATAAAGAGACAACTGAAAAGTTTTCCAGGGATATGAATATTACCTACCCACTGACCCTTGATAAAGAGGGAGAGCGCTTCTCTCTGTTTTGCGGGCCTGATGCAGGTGTTACAAGGAATATCATTGTAGCTCCTGATGGAAAGATAATTATGTTAACCAGACTCTTTGAAGAGGAGGAGTTTAATGAAATGGTTGAGCTGATTGCAAGCGAACTTAATAAGATTTCTTAATATGATACAAAAAATTTCTCTGGCCAATTTGCCTACCAGGATAGACAAACTTGAAAGATTATCAGAAGATTGGGGTATTAATCTTTTTATTAAAAGAGATGATCAGACAGGATCTGAACTCTCAGGCAATAAAATAAGAAAACTGGAGTATTTGCTGAAACATGCAATTGACAACAATTACGATACTCTTATAACTACAGGTGGTATTCAGTCAAACCATTGCAGAGCAACAGCTGTTGCGGCTACAATGCTTGGTCTGAAGTGTGAGCTTTTGTTAAGATCAGGAGATAATCCAAAAATTGAGGGAAATTATTTTATTGATAGGCTTTTAGGTGCAGGGATTAATTTCTGTAATGCCGATGAGTACAGGGATTCCAGGGATGAAATTATGAATAAAATAGGAGAGAGGCTATTTAAGGAGAGGGGCAGTAAATGTTTTATTATTCCTGAAGGTGCTTCAAATGCATTGGGTAGTCTTGGTTATTATGAGGCCATGTCAGAGATCTCTGAACAAGAAAAACTTACAGGAACAGTGTTCGACACGGTTGTTGTTGCTGTTGGATCAGGTGGTACTTACTCAGGATTGTGTACTGCTAATAAGGAACTTAGTCTTGGAAAGAGAGTATTGGGTTTTGCAGTTGCTTCTGACAGAGAGTATTTTACAAATAAAATACACAATATTAATGTTGAAGCCGGAGAAATAGCCGGTCTTAAATCGGTTTTCACAGAGGATGATATTGAGATAAACGATAAATATATTGGAATTGGATATGCACTCAGTCGTCCTGAAGAGTTAGCATTCATCAGGCATATTGCATCAAGAGAGGCTTTAATACTTGATCCTGTTTATACAGGTAAAGCTATGTACGGGCTTTATAATGAAATAAAAGAGGGCAAAGTACCTTGTGGGTCCAATGTCCTCTTTATTCATACAGGAGGCCTTTTTGGGCTCTTCCCTAAACAGGATCAGTTTGTGTTTTGATTATTTCATATAACCATAAAAAATATCCTTTGGTGGTATAAAGGTCTCTTTTACGGTTCTGGGGCTAACCCATCTTATTAAATTGAACTCTCCACCAGCTTTATCATTGGTTCCTGACCCTCTTGACCCTCCAAACGGTTGTTTCCCGACAACTGCACCGGTTGGTTTGTCATTTATATAAAAGTTACCTGCAGCGTACTGAAGTTTTGAGCAAGCCTTTACAACTTCCATGCGGTCTCTTCCAAATATTGCTCCTGTAAGGCCGTATGGAGATGTTGAATCACACATTTCTAATGCTTTATCAACCTCTGAATCTTTATACACATATGCAGTTAAAACAGGCCCAAAAATCTCCTCCTCCATAGTTTTGAAATTTGGATCGTTTGTCTTAAACATTGTTGGAGAGATGAAGTATCCTTTTGACTTGTCATATGAACCACCAAAAACAAGTTCTGCATTTTCTGAGTTTTTTGCATACTCTATATAGCTGACAATATTATCAAACGATGATTCATCAATAACAGCATTTATAAAGTTTGACGAATCTCTTGGATCACCAATCTTTACTGAATTGCTTAATTCAACCATTTTCTGTTTTACCTCATTCCATAAAGATTCAGGTACATACATCCTTGAGGCTGCAGAACACTTCTGCCCCTGATATTCAAATGCACCACTGAATGCACCAACAGCAACCTCTTCAGGATCAGCACTTGGATGAACAAAAACAAAATCTTTCCCTCCTGTTTCACCAACCAGTCTTGGATATGATTTGTAATGCTCCAGGTTATTGGCTACACTCTTCCAAAGTGTATTGAAGGTTCCGTTGGAACCTGTAAAATGGATGCCAGCCAACTCTTTGGCAGAAGTTACCGTTGAGCCGATAAGAGCTCCGCTTCCCGGGACAAAATTTATAACTCCGGCAGGAACCCCGGCCTCCATAAAAATTTCCATTAAATAATAGTTGGATAACAGGGCTGTTGTTGCCGGTTTCCATAATGTGGTATTGCCCATCATGATTGGTGCCATGTTTAGATTGGAGGCTATAGACGTAAAATTAAAAGGGCTTACGGCAAACACAAACCCCTCCAGTGCTCTGTATTCCATCCTGTTTAGCTGATTGAAAGAAGATAGGGGCTGAGTTTTGTATACTTCGGAGGCAAATGACACATTAAATCTTAGAAAATCAGCTGTTTCGCAAACTGCATCAATCTCAGACTGATAAATATTCTTGCTCTGGCCCAGCATAGTTGCTGCATTGAGTTTTGCCCTGTATTTAACGGTTATCAATTCTGCAATTTTCAGCATTATTGAGGCCCTTGTGGTCCAGTGCTGAGAATTCCAGTCAGAATGAGCATCTAGTGCAGCATCTATTGCCATCTTTATCTCTTTTTCTCCTGCTTTATGATAAATTGCAAGGGTATGAGAATGGTTGTGAGGCATTACAACTTTTCCGGTATTTCCGGTAAATACTTTTTTACCACCAATAACTAATGGAATTTCAATTTTAGTGTTACTCTGTTTTTCAAGCTCTGATTCAAGCTCAGCTCTCTCTGGCGAGCCAGGCAGATATGCCAGTACCGGCTCATTTTCCGGTAGTTTAAAATTATAGATTGAATTATTCATTATGTAAATTTTCAATAATATTAGTTATAATCGTGCAACAATCAAAAATTGATTTCGTTTAAATGATAGGAAAATGAGAAAATGACTCAGATTTTTAAAAGTTTTAAACACAGGAGATCCAAAGAGGAGCAGATTTATGATGAGTGCCATAAAAAGCTCTTTTATATAAGCTTAAGAATACTTAATAATAGTATGGAGGCTGAAGAGGTTATGCACGATACCCTTCTTAAATATTTTTCAAGAGAGGAATTCAATAGTATAAACGAGAGAGATTCCTGGCTTTCAAGAGTGTGTATAAATCTATCAATTGACAGGCTTAGAAAAAGAAAATCCAACGATAACTTAATGAACAGCGAAGAGTTAAGAAATCAAAGTTATGATAATGATATTTATGAAGACTACTCATTTAAGGGAATCTCTGTTAATCAGGTAAAGGAGGCAATTAATAGGCTGGCAGATGGATACAGACTTGTTCTTTCTCTGGTTCTTTTTGAGGGTTATGATTACGAAGAGATTGCCCAGATAACAGGATTAAAAGAGGTTTCGGTAAGAACCCAGTTTATTAGGGGAAAAGCAAGAGTAATTGAAGAATTGGAAAAAGGCAGAATTAACAATTATTAAAGGAGAGATGAAGATGGATAGCTTAAAAAAATATATTGAACACAACAGAGCAGAATTCGAGAGGGATCTGTTGCCTGAAGGTAGCAAAGAGCGTTTTATGAACAAAATCTCCAGAGGTAATAATAAGACTCTTTTACGTAAAATGCCTTATTGGACAAAATTGGCTGTAGCATCATCAATAATTATCATGATTGCTTTGCCGGCCGTTATATCTGAAAGGTCTTCAAAGCTGGATTCTGGAGAGTACTATATTGAAATACTTGCTAAACAAACCATGGAGATTGAGAAGTTATCCTCAAATCTTGGTGATTATGAAAAACTAAATATTGAATCTACACTCAGGCAGCTTAATGAAGAGTCAGTTCCTCTTGCAGATCAACTTCCTAATTCTATATCAAAAAGAGAGAGGAGAGAAATATTAAAGGAGTACTATGCTGAAAAGATTGATGGGGCTGAGAGGCTTGAAAAATATGTTTTGGAATTAGTCGGGAAATAGAACAACTAGATTATGCATAATATCTTAATTATAAACAACTAACTAATAAAAAGTAAAAAAATGAAAAAAATATTAACATTATTGTTATCCCTTTTTGTCTCAGTTTTAATGCTTGGCCAGGAGATAAACAGAAGCTATCAAGTCCCCCTTTTTACTGGTATTGAAGCTGGAGGAATTTTTGATATCACGCTTACAAAGTCATCACTTAATTCGGTCTCAACCACATCGAATAAGGAAATTGCCAAATATATTAATGTGAGTGTCAAAAACGGGCTATTGAAACTTGATTTGGATACTGATTCTATGCCTGCTATGTTAAAAAGAAATACGAAATATATTAAAGCTCAGATCACTATTAATCAACTGGATAGAGTTTTTTTATCAGGAGCGGCAAAACTTAAATCCTCAGGAGCTTTTTACCCTGCCACTTTTAGAGGAGATTTCAGCGGAGCAGTTATTGCAGATGGTCTTGTCATTAACTCGGAAGAGTCATCTGTTCAGGTTAGTGGCGCATCAAAAGTTGAAATTAAGGGTAAGTTTAAAAATGTGAAATACGATATTTCAGGAGCTTCTGTTGTAACAATTGAACATGAGTCTACAGACATTAAGGTAGGAGGAAGTGGAGCATCAAAAATGGAATACACAGGCACTTCAACTATTGCTAATATCTCTATTTCAGGTGCAACCAATGTAAAATTGAAAGGCTCTGCCACAACTGCCTCTTTTGAAGCTTCTGGTGCCTCACAGCTTGATGCTGAGTATTTTATAGTTCGTGATGTTGAGATTGAGGCTAGTGGGGTGAGTAATATCAGAACAAATGTAACAGGAACTATATCTGCAGAAATTTCCGGGGGCTCTGTACTCAGATATGCGGGTAACCCAACGATGAAAAACATTGAAACCAGCTCACAAGCTTCAATTCAGAGAATAAAATAATTGCTATATTTATGGAAAATTTCCATAAATATCATGCAAAATAAACCTTTACACGAAAGTATCTTTGTACTTGATTCTCACTGTGATACTCCAATCAGACTTTTAGGGGGGGCTGACATTAATATTAAATCTAATCAGGGACATTTTGATTTCGTTAGGATGAGAGAGGGCGGCCTCAATGCTGCCTTCTTTGCTATATATACACCAAATACAATAAATGCCGATACTGCAACCAGAAGAGCTATGCAGATGATTGCCAGAACATATGATGCCGTCGAGGCTAGTGAAGGGAAGGTTGCAGTTGCTCTTGAAGCTCAGGATGCAAGAGATAATTTTGAAACCGGCGTTCTCTCTGTCTTTTTGGGAATGGAGAATGGGCTTCCAATACAGGATGATCTTAGTTTGCTGAGGCTTTTCTATGATATGGGTGTTAGATATATGACACTAACACATGCCGGAAACAATAATATTTGCGACTCATGTGCTACAAAGGAAAAGAGGTGGAACGGCCTTAGTCCTTTTGGAATAGAGGTAGTAAAAGAGATGAACAGGTTGGGTATGCTTATTGATGTTTCTCATATTTCAGATGATTCGTTTAGAGATGTGATAAAATACTCTTCATCACCCGTTGTTGCAACTCACTCATGTTGCAGGGCTATTGCTAATCATCCCAGAAATCTCACTGATCAGATGATTAAAGATATCGCTGCTACTGGTGGAGTTGTCCAGATTAATTTTTATCCTCCGTTCCTGAATAGTGAATATGCAAAGGAATTCTGGCCATTATGTGATGCCTTTGAAGAGGTTGAGAAGCTATGGAAAGATAATCCTGATCAACACAATGATGCTTACGAGAAGGCAAAAATGGAAATGTTTGCCCTTAAACGGCCTTCATATAAGGAGGTTGCAGATCACATTGATCATGTTGTTAAACTTGTTGGGGCTGATTATGTGGGAATTGGGACTGATTTCGATGGGATTGAGGTGACTCCGGAGGGGTTAGAGGGTGTGGATAAACTTCCTGTTCTAACTGAAGAGCTGATAAACAGGGGATATAGTGATGAAGATATTAAAAAAATAATGGGAGATAATTTCTTAAGATTATTAGATTAAATAGAATATGGGTAAAATTGCGTTGGTAACCGGAGCAACTTCCGGAATAGGAGAGGCTGTTGCTGTTTCATTAGCTCGTGCCGGGTATGATCTTATTATTACTGGAAGAAGAGTAGCTCAACTTACAAGAGTTGCCAAATCCATTGAGAATGATTTTAAAAACAAAGTATTGCCACTTAGTTTTGATGTAAGAGAGCTTAGTCAGGTTGAACACTATTTGGGAGCCCTCCCGTCAAGGTGGCAGGAAATTGATCTATTGGTTAATAATGCAGGACTAGCTGTAGGATTGAACTCTATTCAGCAGGGTGTGATTGACGACTGGGAGAGGATGATTGATACAAATATAAAAGGGCTGCTATATGTTTCAAAAATTGTTGCCAATCTAATGATAAAGAGAGGCTCCGGACACATAATCAATATTGGTTCAATAGCCGGCAAAGATGTATATCCTAATGGTAATGTCTATTGCGCTACCAAGCATGCAGTTGATGCACTTTCAAGAGGAATGATGATGGACCTGCATAAGCATAACATAAAAGTATCTCAGGTTTGTCCCGGTGCTGTTGAAACTGAGTTTTCAATGGTACGCTTTAAAGGAGATGCTGATAAGGCAACCAATGTTTATAAGGGGTTTGAACCTCTTGTTGCTAAGGATATAGCAGATGTCGTGCTCTTTGTTGCAACTGCCCCTCCTCATGTAAACATAAGTGATGTTACTGTTATGCCACTTGCTCAGGCAGGTGTATCAATAATTGATAGAAAGCAATAATAGAATTACAACCATCCTGCCTTTTTAAGTATTTGATCTATAGAGTATGCATTCTCCTCTCTGTTCTTGTCATTTCTATTGGAAAAGATAAGAATCAGAATGTTCTCTTCAGGGTATCTTGCTGCGTATATCTGGAAGCCGCCATTATCTCCTGTGTGGTAGATTTTGGTAGGGTAGTCAGCTCTTTTCTCTATAAACCAGCCGTATCCATAATAGTTATCAACAATTTCCTCAATTTTAATTTTTGGTGAGTGAGCATCATTGGTCATTTTCTCACTTATAAGGATGTTTTTACGCAGAACTTTTTCCCAATTGATGAATTCTCGGACTGATGTATAAATACCACCGTCGGCCTTTGTAGCAAAGAAACTCTCCTCTCCATAATCAAATTCCTCAAAAACTTTTGTATCACCATTTTGCAAATATCCATGAGCCATTCTGGGAATAAACCGGCCCTCTTCAAAGTATAGAGTCTCCTCCATTCCGGAAGGATTAAAAATACGCTCTTTCATAAATGTTTCAAACGGTATTCCGGAGGCCATTTCAATAATAGAATACATTAATTGAAATGTGGGATTCATATATTCGTATTTTGATCCTGGTTTAAAGTTTAATGAATCAAGTTTTGCTATATAGCTATATGATTCCACATCTGTTGCTTTTGTTACAAATTCCCGGTTACTCCTATCCCTGGAATCAGGAATTCCTGATGTATGTGAAAGCAAATGGCTTAACTTAATATCATTAAAAAAATCTGCCTGAAAATCCGGAAACCATTTTTTTAGATTATCATCAAGAGATAGTTTTCCCTCCTCTGCAAGCATCATAATTGCTACAGCAGAGAATTGCTTGGAGACGGAGGCGATGTTAAAGAATGTATTATCATCAATTGTTAACCCGGTGGATAAATCAGCTATACCGTATCCTTGAGAGAAAATAACAGAATCCTCTTTCATAATTAAAACCGAGACCCCCGGTTCGTTTGAAGGATATTGAGAACTAAACAATGAATCAACATCTTTACATATTTTTTCAGCATCATTATATGCCTTATTGTTTGCACAGGAAAAACTCATAAATATCGAAATTATTAATATTAAATACTTCATAATAAGATAAAATAACTAGATAGTTTTTTTTAAGGTTATTAACAAACAAATATGTTATAGTCAAATTTAATAAGGAAATTAAGCTCTTATAAATTTTGTAATGCCTTTCTCAGTAAATTGATTGAGGCAGACGAAAATCTGATAATATTTCGCTCTCTGTCGCCTGAAAATATAGCTTTATTAGTTGTCGTAATTCCCGGGCCCGATATTGCTACCCATAATGTGCCAACAGGTTTTTCTTCTGAACCACCACTGGGACCTGCAATTCCTGAAGTTGCAATTGCCCAGTCAGTGCCAAATAATCTCTTAGCTCCCTCTGCCATAGCAACTACACACTCTTCACTCACTGCTCCCGACTCCTCTATTATTGATTTAGATACGCCCAGAATATTGATCTTTGCTTTATTATCGTATGCAACTACTCCGCCCTTGAAAACAGATGAGACTCCTGGTAAAGTGGTAAATATTGATGATATTTCACCACCTGTACAAGATTCTGCTATTGACAATGTTTCACCTCTTTTGGTCAGCGATTGAAAAACGACAGATTCTAAAGTCTCCTCCTCTTCTCCATATATTGAATCACCAATAATTGAATATAGCTGTGTAAACAGCTGCTTTACTTTATCAGGCGTACAATTATCCACACCCTGATATACTGAGAGTCTAAGTTTGACCCCTCTGGCAGGGTTGGGTAAATAGGCAAGTTTATAGTTGAAAGGCAGGGAATCCTCCCAGGCTGATATTTTTGTAGCAAGCTCTGATTCAGGAATTCCAAATGTGTTTATAGTTTTATGAAATATTGTTTCAGTTTGGCGTAAACTACTTATCTTATTAAGCACCTCTTTCATAAGATATTGCATCTCATATGGCACTCCTGGCAATGAAAACAAAAGTCTTCCATTTATCTCAAACATCATCCCGGGAGCAGTTCCCTGTGTGTTTTCAAGCACAGTACACTTCTCAGGAACAAGAGCCTGATCTTTATTTAATGAAGAGAGTTCTATTCCCCTCTTCAAACATATCGCCTTTATAATTTCAAGTTGCTTTTTATCAAGCTTAAAATCATTGCTCCCGGAAATTTTTCCCAAAACCTTTTTTGTTATATCATCTTTAGTGGGGCCCAAACCTCCTGTAACTATAATGATATCACTCTCTTTAAGTAACTTAACAATTGAGCTTTCAATGGTAAACTCATCATCTCCGGTTGATTGATGACTTATTACCTTTACTCCAATTAAATTGAGTAACCCTGATATATAGGATTTATTTGAATCTACAATTTGACCAATTAAAATTTCGTCTCCAATTGTTAATATCGAGGCTGTCAGCATTTTGGCTCTTGTTTATTAAGGTATCTTAATATTCGACGGACAAAACCAGGACCATTATATATAAAGCCAGTATATATTTGGACCAGACTTGCACCGGCATCCAGCATCATTTTTGCCTGGTGAGGGGTAATAATTCCACCCACCCCAATAATTGGTAATTGACCTCCGGTTTTTTTACTAATATATCTTACCATCTCAAGGCTTCTGTTAAAAATAGGGGCCCCACTTAAACCTCCCTCTCCAACTACCTCAACTTTGGCTCTCTCTGTAATAAGATTATCTCTTGAAATTGTCGTATTAGTTGCAACTATTCCGTCCAACCCCGACACCAAAATAAGTTCAATAATTTCGTCAAGTTGCTCTTCTGATAGATCAGGAGATACTTTTAGTAATATAGGTCTGTAATCATCGTAGTACTTTCTTAAAAGAGTCAGTCTGTCCACTATCTCTGATAAAGAAGTTATATCTTGAAGTTTGGTTAATCCCTTTACATTTGGACAAGATACATTAACAACAAAATAATCTACAAAGTCGTATAGTTGAGCAAAACTCTTTTCGTAATCAAGAGCCGCCTGATCATTAGTGCTTGCTGTACTTTTGCTAATATTACCTCCAATAATGACCCTCGGCTTAATCTGTTTTAATCTGGATACGGTATGTTTTACCCCTTTATTGTTAATCCCCATGCGGTTAATCAGAGCTTTATCATCTACCAGCCTGAAAATTCGGGGTTTTGAATTGCCGGGTTGTTCTACAGGAGTCACTGATCCAATTTCAATAAACCCAAATCCGAAATCAGAAAGAGGATTGTACAGTTCTGCATTCTTGTCAAATCCAGCTGCTAATCCTACAGGATTAGGGAATTTTATACCCATAACCTCTCTCTCAAGTGCGGGAGAGGAGAAATGAAAGAGTGCTCTTACTATATATTTTGACAATGGAATGTATGAAAGCAACAGAAGCAATTTAGCAACTATGTTGTGCGCTGTTTCTGGTGTAAATGAAAAAAGAAGAGGTTTGATTAGTAACCGGAACATCATTTTTTTGTTTGCACAAAGATATAAATTATAAAACCTAGAAACCAACTTTAGCAGGCCTTATCTCTTGAAAAGTGTTATCAGAATAAATCAGCAATATCCTTTTGAGATTCTTTTTTTCGCGGGGAATCTCCTGAATTTTATCATTTACGGAATTCTCAGTGAGTTCATATTCCGGAAAATCACCTGTAAAATCCTCATTATCTGAACATAAGAGTTCTTCATCAGCAGGTCTTTGATTGCTTTTAAATGTTGATTTGTCTGGTTGAGGTCGTTCAGTACTCTCTTTGTACATTTTTCCTTTTCCTGTAATAAGCCATTCTGCATTAAGGGCAGGGAACTTTAAAAGAAGCTTCTGAATAAAATCGAAACCTGGTTTATTTCTCCCTGATAATATGTGAGAGAGGCCAGATCGTTGAGTGCCGATAATGTCTGCCAGTTTAGCCGGAGAGAGCTGCTCTACCTCTAAAAATTGCTGTAAACGACTTTTCATAAATGTAAACTTCAGTAATTACAAATGTAATATAAATATTGTTTACATAAGTTAATTAGTCGAATTATACAAATGTAATCTTGATTTATTATTATTTGTGTATACAACTTTAATTCAATTAATTAAGAAATTTTTATATAATTCTTAAGTAATTAAATATATAGTTTAGAAAATCGTTATAAAAGCTTGGATATAAAGCAAATAAGACTGATAAATGATTATAGGTATTGATTTTATAAAGAAATTATTGGTTTTAAGTGACAAATAGCTATATATAGCTTTAAATAAAAAGCATAAAGTGCAGATAATCAAATTATAAAGATGATTGAAAAGGGTTCATAAATAACATCTATATTCGATCTTTATGTATAATTACGGATGTAATCAACATTCTATTTAGCGCATCTACAAATGTCTCTGTGCTGGTTTAGATAAGTGAATCACATTTGTAAACAATTATTCAAAAACCGATCATTTTTCTTTAAACCTATAATTATATAGCTTTGCAAAAAATAATTGATTGTGGAGCCTGAAATTAAGATTGATGATTTTTCTTATAATCTACCTGAAGAAAAAATTGCAAAATATCCCTTACCCTCAAGAGATGATTCCAAAATTTTAATATTTAAAGACAATGTTGTCTCAGATGATAAATTTTCAAATCTCGCAGAGTTTGTTCCTGAGAATTCTCTGATGATATTTAACAACACAAAAGTTGTCCCTGCAAGACTTTTTTTCCGGAAAGATAGCGGTGCTCATATTGAAATCTTTTGTATTGAACCGGAAATCCCATCGGATTATACCACTTCATTTGAATCTACTTCTCAATGTACATGGAAATGTGTCATTGGTAACAGTAAAAAATGGAAGTCCGGGGTTATATTATTTGACTCAACCGGCCATCCGGAACTTGAAGATTATAAATTTACTGCTATAAGAGAGTCTAATAACGGTGAGACTTCAATAATCAGGTTCTTGTGGGAGGGTGGCCTCTCATTTGCCCATTTATTGGAATTGTGCGGAAAAGTCCCAATACCTCCATATCTGAACAGAGAAACCGAGGAGAGTGATACTGAAAGATATCAAACTGTATATGCTCGCTACAGAGGTTCTGTAGCTGCACCTACCGCTGGGTTGCATTTCACTGATAGTGTATTGAATAAGTTGGATTTTAAAGGTGTTGTTCGAGGTGAACTTTCTCTGCATGTGGGGGCAGGTACTTTTAAACCGGTAAAAAGCGATTCAATTAAAGATCATCCTATGCATTCAGAGCCCTTCTCTGTTTCGTTGAAATTCTTAAGAGAACTGGCATCCGGAATGGCTGGTAAATCAATTGTATCTGTGGGTACAACATCAGCACGGACATTAGAGAGTCTGTATTATATAGGTGTAAAGTGTTATGAGGGAGCATATCCTTCTGAGGTTGATCAGTGGGAGCCCTATGTGCGGGAATACGCATTATCCTCATTAGAAGCCATTAATGCTCTTGCTGATTGGATGGAGAGCAGATCCATTGATCAATTCAGCTCCAGAACAAGTATTATTATTGTCCCTGGTTACACTTTTAAAATTATTAATGTGCTTATAACAAATTTTCATCAGCCAAGAAGTACACTTTTGCTTTTAATTGCTGCCTTTGTTGGTGATAGGTGGATGGATATATATAACTATGCTTTAAATAATGGTTTTAGATTCTTAAGCTATGGAGACAGTTCAATTTTATTTAGGAAGTAGCGCAAACAGCATTATTTTGTGAGCCCAGCTGGAAAGTAATGGTCCTGAAAATCCGAGTGATGGTATAATATTGCCAATTTGCTGACTGGCAATTTGAATATATCTCTCATCTTTTGTAATCTTGTACATTTCAACCATATTTCCTGCCATTATTGAATTGGCTGATGGTTTTATCAGATCAATATTTGACTCTCTTTTGAATGGCACAACAGGTACTTCCGATCCCTTTTCAGATTTACTGAACATGCCATTTTCAGGTTTGTAAAAATTGTCTATTACAAAATCCATGTAATTAACAGCTATCTTTTTATACTCTGATTTTCCTGTGCTGATAAATAAAGAGATAGATGATTCAATAAAATATGCGTAATCAGAGAGAAATCCAAACCGGCATCCATTAGAACAGCATGTATATCTTAATAACCTGCCTTTTGAGTTGATATTATGATTTAGTAAGTAATCAAACAGAGCAGATGCCTCCTCTAACATATATTCATCACCGGTAAAGTTGTATGAAATTGTTAAGGCTTTTATTAATTGAGAATTATAAGAAGTAATAACCCTGGTGTCTTTTAAATATCCTCGATGCTCTTTTCTTCTGGCTCTAAGTGTTTCTAATTCATCGTGTTTTAAAATGCTAAAGGTGTCCTGATTTCTGATTGGCAGCTGTTGCTTATTGCCCTCTTCTCTGGTATCCAGCCCCAATGCAAGCGATATCTCCTGATATCTCGATGGAAATAGTATTCTAAGTTCATTTATAGATGAAGAAAAGTAGACAGCGTCGTGAATATTATCTGTTATAGTTGTATTGCTATAATAACCACCTGCCGGAGAAGAGAGCTCTCTGTTTATAAAATGTGAAATATGGTAAGTTGTCTCTCTGAATGATTCTTTGCCAAATAAATTCCAGGCACTTGAGTAGAGTATCAAATATTGACTGTTATCTTCCAGATTCTTTTCAAAAAGTGGATTTTCACACGTGTAGTCGTCAGCTTGTCTGAAGAATCCTCCGTCAATTGGATCAAACAGTGGGGAAAATTGAAGATATTCTAATAGAGAAATAAGTGAGTTTTCAATATTTTTATCAGGAAAGTATCTTAAATATTCAACTATGGTAAAGAGACTACCGGGATTAGGTGTATATGGTTTAAGATTCTTTGTAAAATCAGAATGAAAGATTGTATTATACCAATTATTAACATATTTGTGAAGTGTCTCAGCCTCGTTGTTTTCTCTCTCCCCAATATTTGTTACAACTCCTGATAATCTTGTCCTGTGTGATAATTCATCAGCAAGCTTATCCAGCAAATCCCTCCGGGTAGATTTTGCGTTAAGAATTTTATTGGCTACATTGAGAAATTGTTCGGGGTCAGTTTCTGATGAGCACAGGATAGGCCTTCTGTCAGGCATAATAAAGAGATTTATAGGTCCGTAAGAATAATCCTGATTCATAAGAAGCATATCAAGTGCAACAAGGAATGACTCTGGATTATCATCTTTATCTTCGGCAATACATATAAAATTGTTATTCAGAGTGTTAATTACTTCCGGATCAGAAAAGAGCCTCTTAGACTCCTCTCTAACTCTTACATTGCTAAGATATCCTATGTGCAGGAAAATTAGTCTGTCCTCATTTTTTGCTCTTGCAATCAGATCTGGCGACAAAGCAAAATACCAGTTGATTCCTTTGCCAGACAATATCTTTAAATATGGAGAGCAAATCTTAGACATTAAATTTTAAATTTGTAATAAAAAATACACCGCTATGAAAAATGAAGTTAACTCAGTTCCCAAAAGAACTCTCCTGGATCTGTTTGAAGAATCTGTTGCCAAGTTTTCAGAAAAAACATTTCTTCTTGAAAAAAGGGATGGAGAATTTCGTCCAACTTCCTATTCAAAGACCAAGTTGCTAGCACAACAATTTGGTGCAGGCCTTTGTTCACTGGGCTATTCAAAGGGAGAAAATGCTTCAATACTTGCAGAAGGTTGCAATATGTGGATTATTGGTGAACTGGCAATTTTTTATGCTGGTGGTATTAATGTTCCACTCTCGGTTAAGCTGGAGGAGAGCTCTGATTTGTCATTTCGCCTCATCCACGCAGATGTTGTATTGCTTATGGTAACTGAAAGGCAGTTGTCAAAAATCAGAGCAATAAAGGATAAGTTGCCTATGTTAAGGCATATTATTGTTTTTGAACCGGAAGGTGAACTTCAGATTGGTGAACTTAGTTCTGAATATATCTTTGAAGTTGGAAAAAAATATCTTGAAGATAATTATACCAGTTTTCTGGAAATTGGGAAAAGCCTTCAAAACAATGATATTGCTACTATTACTTATACTTCTGGTACAACCGCTGATCCTAAAGGAGTTGTTCTTACTCACAGGAATTATACTGCAAATGTTGAGCAATCTTTGACTTGCATGACAATTCCTGTTGGTTACAAAAATTTCATAATTCTTCCTCTGGATCATTGTTTTGCTCATGTTGTCGGCTTTTATATAATGATAGCCAGCGGTGCAATTGTTGCTACGGTTCAGCAGGGTAAGAGTGCAATGGAGACATTAAAAAATATTCCTCTTAACATTAAGGAGGTGAAGCCTAATCTTATTCTTTCAGTACCTGCATTGGCAAAAAGTTTCAGAAAAAACATAGAGAACTCTGTTAAAATAAAGGGAAAGTTCAGCTGGAATCTTTATCAATTTGCCCTTAAGATTGCATACTCCTATAATGGAGAGGGATGGGACAGAGGGAAGGGTTTTAAAATTCTTCTTTATCCAATTAAAGCCCTTTTTGATAGAATTCTCTTTTCAAAAGTAAGACTTGCAATGGGGGGAGAGCTGGATTTTTTTGTTGGAGGTGGTGCATTGTTAGATAAAGAACTTCAGAGGTTTTACTATGCAATAGGAATACCTATGTACCAGGGTTATGGTCTCTCTGAAGCTACACCTGTAATTTCTACAAATACTGATCATAAACACAAGCTGGGTTCTTCAGGAATATTGGTAAAACCACTTGACATTAAGATTGTTGATAATGATGGTAAAGAACTTCCAATGGGTGTGCCGGGTGAGATGGTTGTCAAAGGAGAAAATGTAATGGCAGGCTATTGGAAAAATCCAAAAGCTACAGCTGAAACTATAAAGGATGGGTGGCTCTACACCGGTGATATGGGTTATATGACTCCTGAAGGATTCCTTTATGTAAAGGGGAGGTTCAAAAGCCTACTTATTGGCTCTGATGGAGAGAAGTACGCTCCTGAGGAGATAGAGGAGATGCTGGTTTCTCAATCAAGAATCATTCAACAGGTAATGTTGTACAACAATCAGTCGCCTTATACAATAGCAATAATTACTGCCGATAGAAGCACGGGACTCTCGGGAAAAGAGCTTGTTAAGGCCGTATGGGATGAGATAGAAAAATATAAAGGAAAGGGGGTATACTCAGGTATGTTTCCTGAGAGATGGCTGCCATCTACTTTTATTTTGACATCTGAACCTTTTAGTGAAAATAACAGGATGATTAACTCAACAATGAAGATGGTCAGAGGAAAAGTAGAAGAGAGATACAGAGAGGAGATTAACTTTGCTTATACTCCAGAGGGTAAAAATATCTACAATAAATATAATCTAGGGTAATGGTAAGTAATAAACGGATTGTCTGGATAACGCTATTGTTGTTAATCACTTCGTATTTCTCAATAAGTAATTTTATCCTACCCGTTCCCGATTCACAATCATCATCCGGCTTCTCAGCAAAAAGAGTCTCAGATGATATTAAAATTATAAGTAAAGAGCCTCACTCTTCAGAGCACCCTGCGGAGAGGGAGAGAGTTCGCTCATTTCTCGCAGAGAGGCTCAGAGAGATTGGCTTTGATGTTGAAGTTGAATACTATGATTCTATAGGAAATATTTATGCATCATTACCTCCGCTGTACTCAGTTTCCGGCGAGGAACCAACATATGTTCTCTTGATGGCTCATTTGGATTCCAGACATGCGAATATCATAAATGGGAAAACCCATTATTCAAAGGGAGCGGCTGATGACGGATATGGCTTGGGAGTCATTTTGGAGTTGGCTAAAGGTGTTGTTAAGTACAGAGATGATTGGTCACAGGGAGTAAAGATCCTCTTTACTGATGCAGAGGAGACTAATCTTGGAGGAATAAAAATGGCCGTTGCAAAAAGAGGCGATTTTTTGTCAGATGTTGGATTTATAATAAACATTGAGGCAAGAGGAGTTAAAGGGCCAGCTCTTTTATTTGAAACATCTCCTGGTAATTCAAAATTGGTAAATCTGTATAGTAAAGCCAGATTCCCCGCAGGATATTCACTTACATCTTTTGTTTATAATATTCTTCCTAATTACTCTGACTTTTCACTAATTAAAGAAGAGTACTCTGGAATAAACATTGCTGTAATTGACAATCTTGATTACTACCATACTGAAATGGACTCTTTTGAAAATATTTCCCTTTCGTCAATACAGCATTATGGAGAGCAATTAACTCCAATTCTAAAAAGCTACCTGAAAGAGAATAGGTATTCTGATATTAATTACCTAAGATCATCAACCGATAGTGTTTACTTTACACTTCCTCTCTTTGGAATTGTTGTTTTTTCTGCTATAGGATATAACACATTGAATGTTATAGTATTATTATGTTTCGTCTTCAATTTTATATATTTACTTAAAACAAATAAAATTGGGATATTTAATGTATTAAAAACAATAATTAAGCTCCTCATAGTATTATTTTTTGTAGTTGCATTCTCCTGGACTGGTTCCTGGTTGATCGCTTTAATCAATGGAGCCTCATACAAGCTTATTGGATTGGCGCACTTAAGGTTTGATGAGGTTTTCTCAATAATTTGTTTAATATTGACATTCTTGCTGATAATAATGACATTTAAAAAAATTATAAAAGACAATATATACAGGCTTAAAGAGTATATAATTTCATCAGAGCTCATTCTGCTAGTCTCTTCAATTATAATCTTTTCAATAACAGGGGAGAACTTTTTTCTGCTATTTCCTTTGATTTTTTCATTGATATCAAGAGCACTTAAAGGGTATAAATTTGAACTTGTTACAACAGTATTCCTTGTTGTATTATTACTTTTTATCGTAATACCATTTATTTATTCGCTTTATATTGCACTTTACACAGGTTCAATATTTATCCCATTAGCAATATTTACTTTGTTGCTGTTTTCTATTCTCCCTGCGCTCTACTCTGTTAGTACAAAACTTGCTTAATAGGATTAATATTTAGTAACTTTGTTTAACTAAAGAGAAAGTAATGAATGACGATAAGTATGTAGATATTCGACCATACAATGATCAGGAGGCGGTTTTAGCCTTGGCTAGAATTTCAAAACATCCGGTTCTTTCAAAGATCTCTGCTTTTCTTTTCCCGGGAAAAGATCAGTCAGAACTTGGAAAGTTAATTTCAACTATTGACAGCGTTTATGATTTTCAGGGTAGAGTTATGTTGATGGCAATAAAAAAGATATTGTCTGATACATCTACTACTTTAACCCATACCGGCATTGATAAGCTTAATAAGGAGAAGAGGTATCTTTTTATATCCAACCACAGGGATATAATGCTGGATTCTGCAATATTACAGGCAATTCTCTTTGAGACAGGTTTGAGTACTTCTGAGATGGCTGTTGGAGATAACTTGATTACAGATCCCTTTCTTGAGGATATTGCAAGGGTAAACAAGATGATTAAGGTTGTCAGAAATACCAATCCAAGAGAAATTTACGCATCTTCTGTTTTACTCTCTGAATTTATCAGAAAAAGGGTTTCAAACGAAGAGAGTTCTGTATGGATTGCCCAGAGAAACGGACGCACAAAGGATGGGTTTGACCTAACCGAACAGGGTCTTTTAAAGATGCTGGATATGAGTGGTAATGGTAACTTCACAAAAGACTTTTCAGAACTATCAATTGTTCCTGTTTCTGTATCTTATGAATATGAGCCTTGTGACATCCTGAAGGCAAGGGAACTTTATATAAGCAAACGACAGAAATACATAAAAAGTGAGGGAGAAGATCTGAATAGCATACTTACAGGCATTATGCAATATAAGGGGGGAATCCATTTTAATTTCTGTAAATTAATTAGTGAAGAAGAGATACAAGGTTGTTCTTTGATGGAGAAAAACGAAAGATTTAAATCATTAGGCGAGATAATGGACAGGAAGATTTTATCTACATTTCACCTCTGGCCTAATAATTTCATTGCTTATGATTTGTTAAATTCCTGCAGTAGATTTTCAGATAGATATACAGAAATTCAAAAACAAAAATTTCAAGAGTATGTTGCCTTTAAAATAGCTGATTCAGAAGGTGATATTAAAGAGTTAGAGGAGATATTTCTTTCAATTTACGCAAATCCGATTATAAGTAAAGAGAAGCTTGGTATCAAGTTATAAGTAATTTATATCAAATTATAATTAACCCTGCAAAAGCAGGGTTTTTTATTACTACTAAGGTATTGTTTGGAGGTAATATAATTCATAAATTTGCAGAATTACATTCTTGCTTACAAAATTTATTAAACATTCGTTTCATGGATAAATTAATCTCTCTTCAGGATGCCGCATCAAAAGTAAAGAGCGGTATGACTATTATGGTTGGAGGGTTTCTTACAAATGGTGGTCCAAATAAAATTATGGACATTATTGCAGAATCTGATGTGAAAGATCTTACAATTATTTGTAATGACGCTGCATATCCCGACAAAGGTCTTGGGAAACTTATTGCAAACAGGAAGGTGAAAAAAATCGTAACTTCCTACATAGGTTCAAATTCTGCAGCAATAGATCAAATGAATGCAGGAGAGCTTGAAGTTGAGTTTTCTCCTCAGGGGACCCTTGCCGAGAGAATCAGGGCTAAAGGAGCCGGTCTGGGAGGAGTTCTCACTCCAACTGGATTAGGTACTGTTGTTCAGGAGGGAAAGAGAGTAATTGAGATTGATGGCAGGGAATATATTCTTGAAAAACCTATTAATGCGGATTTAGCATTTGTTGGTGCGTCTGTAGCAGATGAGGCCGGGAATCTCTATTATAAGGGAACAACCAGAAATTTTAATCCAATTGTTGCTATGGCTGCAGACAATGTAATTGTTGAGACAGAAGAGATTGTTAAGGTAGGAACTTTTATTCCAGAGAATGTTCATACACCTGCAATACTTGTTGACTTTATTTGTAAAACCCAGTAAATTAATTGATATGTCAAAATCAGCACAAATCAGAGTGAGAATGAGTTCTCACGATGCTCATTATGGAGGAAACCTCGTGGATGGAGCAAAGATGCTTCAACTCTTTGGAGATGTTGCAACAGAACTTTTAATTCAAAGGGATGGAGATGAGGGACTTTTTAAAGCTTATGATAATGTAGAATTTATGGCTCCTGTATATGCGGGTGATTATATTGAAGCAAGCGGTGAAATAGTCTCAGAGGGTAACTCATCCAGAAAGATGAACTTTGTTGCTAAAAAGGTTATTGTTCCCCGTCCTGACATATCTCCATCTGCGGCGGATATTCTTGAAGAGCCAATAATTGTTTGCAAAGCGAGCGGAACTTGTGTGACACCAAAAAACTGTCAAAGAAAATAATTATAATCAAGATAGTATGGAAAAACTAATTATTACTGCTGCAATATGCGGAGCCGAGGTGCTCAAAGAGCACAATCCGGCAGTCCCTTATACCATTGAAGAGTGCGTCAGAGAGGCAAAAAGTGCATACGATGCCGGTGCCTCCATAATTCACCTTCATGTCAGATTAGATGATGGTACCCCGACACAAGACAAAAACAGATTCAAGGATGTTATGGACGCTATTTATAAGGTGTGTCCAGATGTGATAATTCAGCCATCAACCGGCGGAGCTGTCGGCATGACTGATGATGAAAGGCTTCAGCCTACAGAATTGAATCCTGAGATGGCTACTCTTGATTGCGGAACATTAAATTTTGGTGGTGATGAGGTATTTATGAATACTGAAAACACTATTAAATACTTTGGTCAAAGAATGATAGAGAGGGGAATTAAACCTGAACTCGAAGTCTTTGACAAGAGTATGATTGATATGGCCTTAAGGCTTCATAAAAAAGGGTTCATTCAAAAACCAATGCACTTTGATTTTGTAATGGGTGTAAACGGAGGTATTTCGGGTGAGCTGAGAGACTTTGTTTTCCTGAGAGGTTCAATTCCTCAGGATGCAACATATACTGTTGCCGGAGTTGGAAGATTTGAGTTCCCGCTTGCTGTTGCTGCAATAGTTGATGGAGGCCATGTCAGGGTAGGATTTGAAGATAATGTGTTTCTGTCAAAAGGGGTCCTCGCTAAATCTAATGGTGAGTTGGTTGAGAAAGTAGTAAGATTGGCAAAAGAGCTGGGCCGAGATATTGCTTCCCCTGCTGAAGCTCGTGAAATATTAGGTTTAAAACCAAGATAATAAAACAAACAAACAAATTTTAATATGAAAAAAGGCAATAAATACGGTGTTCACAGAGTGATTGAACCTAAAGGAGTACTTCCTCAGCCGGCAAACAAGATTGATAATAATATGGATGAGATCTATGATAATGAGATTCTCATTGATGTTCAGACGCTTAACATAGACTCAGCCAGTTTTACTCAGATTGAGGAGCAGGCCGGTGGAGACAAAGCAAAAATCGCTGAAATAATGTTGGGAATTGTTGAGAAACAAGGAAAGCACAGAAACCCTGTTACTGGTTCAGGCGGAATGCTTCTTGGTACAGTTGAGAAAATTGGTGATGCTCTTGCCGGGAAAACTGATCTTAAAGTAGGAGATAAGATTGCTACACTTGTTTCCCTCTCTCTCACACCTTTAAGGATTGATAAAATAAAGGATATCCGTCCAGACATTGATCAAGTTGATATTGATGGAAAAGCAATTCTGTTCGAAAGCGGTATTTATGCCAAGATACCTGATGATATGCCTGCAAATCTTGCTCTGTCTGCTCTTGATGTTGCCGGAGCACCTGCACAGACCGCAAAACTGGTTAAACCCGGAGATACTGTTCTGATAATAGGTGCCGGAGGAAAATCAGGTATGTTATGCTGTTACGAAGCTAAAAAAAGAGCCGGAGTTACTGGAAAGGTAATTGGTCTGTGCCATAGTGAGAGAAGTACAAAAAGACTTATGGATCTTGGTTTCTGTGACTATGTATTCTCTGCTGATGCTACTCAGCCAGTCTCTGTACTCGAGAAGATTGAGGAGTTAACAGGCGGGCAAATGTGTGATGTTACAATCAATAATGTAAATATTACAGATACAGAGATGACTAGTATACTTTGTACAAAAGATACTGGACTTGTTTACTTTTTCTCTATGGCTACCAGTTTTACTAAAGCAGCTCTTGGTGCAGAGGGTGTTGGGAGCGATGTTACAATGATAGTTGGAAACGGATACACAAAAGGACACGCTGAAATCACACTTCAACTACTTCGTGAATCAGATAAATTAAGGAGAGTTTTTGAAGAACTATATGCCTGATTTTCACATGAAGAGAGGTTGCAGATACGGAACTCACAGGGTAATTGAGCCGGCGGGGACACTTCCCCAGCCGGCTAATCGCCTTGATAATACAATGGAGATATACGATAATGAGGTTCTTATTGAAGTATCTACACTTAATATTGACTCAGCTTCGTATACTCAAATAAAGAAGAGTTGTTCATCTGATGCTGAGAAGATGAAGCAGATGATTCTCTCAATTGTTGAAGAGAGGGGTAAAATGCAAAATCCTTTAACCGGGTCCGGAGGGATGCTCATTGGTACTGTAAAACAGATAGGCAATGCTTTTCCTGTAAATAAGCTTAAAGTTGGTGATAAAATTGCTACACTTGTCTCGCTATCACTTACACCTTTAAAGATTAAACAAATATTAAAACTTACTCCTGAATCTG
>ERZ1645192.245-NODE-245-length-42011-cov-6.211102_pt1 | contig 42011 bp, 28 predicted proteins | sample MGYA00575354_ERZ1645192 | MGnify/ENA primary metagenome ERZ1645192 (study PRJEB40844, sample SAMN11349763) | freshwater sediment metagenome | isolation source: river sediment | host: Sediment | place: India: Faizupur Khadar , New Delhi | collected 2017-02-21 ...
AGGGCCATCCTCATCGACGAAAACACCAAGGTCCTGGTTCAAGGCATCACCGGCGGTTTTGGAGCGCAGCACGCAAAGCTGAGTCTGGCCTACGGCACGAGACTTGTTGCGGGTGTGACACCCGGCAAGGGCGGACAGATCTTCGAGGGAAAGGTTCCCATTTTCGACACCGTGGCCGAGGCAGTCAACGAGACCGGCGCCACCGCTTCAGCCATCTTTGTCCCGCCGGCGTTTGCGGCGGATGCCATCCTGGAGGGAGTGGATGCCGGGTTGGAGTTGGTGGTTTGCATCACCGAAGGAATCCCGGTCAATGATATGCTGAAGGTCAAACGCGCGATGCAGGGCGGGCGCACGCGCTTGATTGGGCCAAACTGTCCGGGCATTGTCACTCCCGGGGAAGGCAAGGGATCGCATGGCGGCTGCAGGATCGGCATTTCGCCCGGTTACATCCACAGAAGAGGCCACATCGGCGTTGTGTCCCGCAGCGGCACGCTCACCTACGAGGCTGTCTGGCAATTGACGTGCAGGGGTGTGGGGCAATCTACGTGTGTCGGCATTGGAGGTGATCCCGTGGCGGGGATGTCGCATCTGGATATTATCAAGCTCTTCAACGAGGATCCGGAAACCGAGGGGATCATCATGATCGGCGAAATCGGCGGGTCGGCTGAAGAAGAAGCCGCCGACTGGATCAAGAGCCACTGCCGGAAGCCCGTTGCCGGGTTCATCGCGGGAGCCACCGCCCCCCCGGGACGCCGCATGGGCCATGCCGGGGCGATCGTCAGCGGCGGAAAGGGCACGGCTGCGGCCAAGATTGAGGCCTTCCGTGCGGCGGGAATCGGTGTGGCGGCTACCCCTTCGGAAATGGCTGACACGCTGCTTCGAATGATGTAAGACATTTGGCCGGGCGCGCTCCCTGTGGCGGGAGGGTCCGGGCATCTGATGTCACTTATAGACTCCATTCTGAACCTGGCCGGTCTGCTGCTGTGGCTGAACTGGCGCTCGCTGCATTTCGATCCGTTGGCCAGCCGCAAGCCGGCGACTCTGATCGGCACACTCAAACCCGCCACGGCCGCCAAGGCCCGGCGTTGGATGATTCTTGTGTCGCTGCCTGCGCTGCTCTTTTTTCGCGCGTTGCTCTACTGGCAGATCGGCGCGCCGGCGGATTGGCTGCCCAAGCTGGATCTCGGGGCGGTGGTGTTGGTCTTTCGCGTGGATCAGTTCGGTTACGCGGCGGTTTTTTCCGCGTTCAGTTTTCTGCGATTTGCAGCGGTGGCATTTTTCTGGTTTGCCGCCCTTTGCATTGTGAACCGCAGGGTGCTGGATCCCGACCCTCTGCTGAGATTGCTGCGGCTGCAGTTGGGAAGGTTTGCGCAAGCGCCGCTGGTCATCCAGATTCTGTTTCCACTCATTGGCGCAGTATTATTCTGGGCGGCCCTGCATCCTTTGCTCAGTTGGGCACAAACGGTTGGCGGCGCCCGCTCAGCCTCTCAGGTTCTGATTCAGGGGCTGCTGGTCACTGCCGGGTTGCTGACCACACTCAAGCTGCTGTTTCCGGTGCTGCTGCTGCTCCACATGCTGTCGAGCTACGTTTACCTTGGGAAAAACCCGTTCTGGGATTTTATCACTATCACAGCGCGCAACCTGCTTTGGGTGTTGCCCGCCAAAGGTCTGCGAACGTCCCGGTTTGATTTTGCGCCGTTGGTGGCAATCGTCCTGATTTTATTGGTGCTTCACACAGTGCCCACGATCGCGTTAAAGCTGCTCGCGAATCACGGTGTGACCGGCTGGCCCGAATAGGCTTTTCTGGGAAGCTTCAGGGGCACTTCCGGCATGGCCCCGCGCTCGCTTGTGATGTTCAAAGTGCCGCCGTGCAATTCGGCAATTCTTTTGGAAATGACGAGCCCGAGCCCAAGCCCCTGCTGTTCCTGAATTCTGCGGTCAAACTGCATGTAGGCGCCAATCCGCGTGATATGCTCTGTCGCCAGCCCCCGTCCCTGGTCAACCACGGACAGGATAATGGTGTTGGCATCCGCCGAAAGGCGCACCTGCACCGGAGTGCCCGGTATGGAGAATTTGAAGGCATTCTGCACCAGTTCGCTCGTGATGCGGCGCAGGTAATCCTCGGATAACGGCACCGATACAGGGGCGAGTTCGAGCACAAGGTCTTTTTCTCGTTTGGCGGCGCGCGCTTCAAGCCGGGATTGCTCTTCAATCTGCGGGGCGGCCAGTTCCGTCCGATTCTTTCTCACGAGAGCCACTTTCTGGGGATCGGCGGACATGATTTCGAGCTGGGCGTATATCAGAAAGTTCTCCACAAGCCGCTCGAGGCGCTTGCCGGATTGGTAAATAACCTGTCCCATCTCGGCCACCTCGGACGCCGGCAGTGTCTCAGCCTCCGTGGAAAGAATTTCCCCGTAGGCCATAATGCCGTTCAGCGGTGTCCGCAGCTCGTGAGGCAGCATCAGGCTGATGTTGTCCCGCAGATCGGCCAGCTTTTTCTCGGCGGCCTCGCGAACAGCCTCGGCTTTCCTGAGCCGTGCATTGATGGCGGCGTAGAGCCCATCCAGCGAGAACGGCTTGGCCAGGTAATCGTCGGCGCCGAGTTCCATGCCGTGGCGCATCCCGGCGTTGTCAGCCACGCCGGTCATAAGAATGAAGGGAATCGATGCCGTGGAAGGCTCGTTGCGCAGGGACGAAAGGGTAAGGTACCCATCCACCTTGTCCATGTTCACATCGCAGAGAATAAGGTCCGGCAGCGCCCGCCGGGCCACTTCGATGCCAACAGCACCGTTTTCGGCTTCGAGAACATCATAGCCCTTTTGTGTTAAGGCCATTCGGACCATCTCACGAAGCCATTCCTCGTCGTCAATGACTAAAATCTTCTTCATTCTGCCGCGTCAGCGGACCGTTTCGCGTGTAGTGTATGTACCTGAGTTTTATTTGTCCACCAGAAGAAAAACAAAATAAAACAAAAACCGTCACAACAGCCCCTGTAGCGCCCGGAACACTTCATCCGGCGTGAGTCTCGCCAGGCCACCGGGATGGCGCAGCAGCCGGATGTTTTCTCCGGGAGGGCGCCACACCTCGGCCACGGTGTGCCCCCACAAGACGAGGCCCGGCAAACCCAGAGCCGAGGCCAGGTGTGAGATCCCGGAGTCATGCCCCACAAAGGCGGCACATGGCCTCAGGGCCGTCGCCACTTCGCAAAGCGGCCTGTTTTGCGCCACTCTGACGCGTTCAAGCGGGAGCGCGGCCGCCAACCGCTGCACGCGATCAGACTCGGCTTCGCCTCCGACCAGGAGGATCTGCGCATTGGTTCGCTGCAGAACTTTTTCGAGCAGGTTCGCCCAGTGGAACTCCGGCCAGTTCTTTCGTTCACTCCCGCTTCCGGGATGGAGCGCAAGGATCTGGAGTTCTCCTGGCCCAGGTGCAATGTCAAGGCGCGGAATAGGGTCCGCATCGAAAATGGCAAGTTGCTCCAGCGGCTTGAGATAGGCCTTCGATGCGTGCACAGGCGTCCGGTCGTCCGCACGGTGCGGGCCGGTTATGAACTGAGCCGGCGTGCATCGGGAAACATTGGTGCGGAAGATCTCATCCGGATCATACAGGTAGGATAGGATCAGGTCGAATTCGGAAAAGTAATCGGCCAGGTCGGAACTCAGGGTCCCGTTTCTTGCAAAGAACCCCGCCAGTGGTCCGGCCTCAATGGATTGGACGCGATCCACCAGGCCACCCGCGAGTGCGAGTTGAGCAATATGCTTGTATCCAAGCACTTCCATGTGAACTTGTGGAAACTGGCGTCTCAGCGCCGCAATCGCCGGCAGGGTGAGGATAAAATCGCCGATCGCACCGCCTCGAATGACGAGGATTTTGCCTTTTCGAGTCACCGATAGATCTTCTCACCGGTTGGCGTCCGGTGCAATTACTTGAGGTTCCAGAACGCCGTGAAGCCCAGCGCAACAAGCAGTAACCCGAAGCCAAGGCGTATGGCGCAGAGTTTTTTGAGACGGGCCTGGCTTGCCGTGGCCCAGTTGACCAGGTCCCGCATGCGCCAGGGGCTGATGGTCAGCCACATGCCGGCAATGACCAGCACGTAGGCGAAGCCCTGCACCAGCAGCACCCATGGGGTATCGTCCAGATGGGGACGGCCTGTGTCCACGAGGAGCTTCGCCAGCAGGAGGAGGAGCACCGCAAACCCACGGGTGGCAAGGAAATCCTGCACAAAGATACACGTGGCCACCCCAACACCCCCGAAAAGCACGTAGAGCAGGGGCTTAAAGGAGGAAAGGTCGGCGATGGACTCCTGGCTGAGGTAGTAGAGAAACCAAGCCGTGGCAGCCAGGGTGAAAGCGACTCCCAGGGGCACGGAACGGGGGAATTTCCGGAGCCACTGGGCATAACGTTCTGTGCGGGTCAATCCGAACACCTGCAGGGCCGCGATGGCGATTCCCAAGCCTATGCTCAGGTATGAAAGTTTTAGTGTCATTCCTATGGAGCAGCAGGATGCTCAAAATATCCTGCTGAAGCAAGAGCCTGAAGTGTGCGCGGCTGGACGTGGCAGGGCCGAGGATCGATCAGGCTGCGGGCAAAGAACAAAAACCGCCTCGCATGCACATGAAGAGGGCCACGGGCGGGAGTGCCCGTGGCCCCTTGCTTCAGAATTGGTTTTACTTGTCGCGGCCTAGTTGCTGATCACTCTGTAGAACATGCCGCCGGGTGTCACTGTATCGGTGTACTGTGTGGCGCTTGTGCTGCCGCCGATATTGTCCCATTGGCCCGTGGCCAGGCTGGGTCTGCGTTGGAGTTGGTACGGACCAACGCCGCCATGCCACTGAATCGTGACGTTGTTCCCATCCACATCAATGTCGGTGATTTGCAACTCAGCCACGGCGCTCACATCGTCCAGGATCAAGCCGGCTTGGCCGCTGCCGCGATAAATCCGAATATACCGCAGGCTGTCGGAAGTGTTCACATAGAACGGAATGGGAGAGGTGTTCACCTTGACGCCGTTCAGGAGGAAGTCATAGGTCTTGGTGGTGTAATCCATGCGCATCGCGCAACGGTACCAGGTGCTGCCGGTCGCATCCCACGTCTGGCCGGAAGCAACCCACGCATTGTTGGCATTGTAGTCAATGCTCAGTGCCGGGCCGAAGCGGATAGCCGCGGCGCGTGTGGCAGCGCTGTTCTCCAGCACGATGAAGGTGTTGTTGGTCGTGAGTGCCGTGGCGCCGCCGACGAGCGGACGCGCCCAGAACTCGACGGTGAGCTTCTTCTCGTTCTCAAAGCCAACGATCGGCCGCCGGGTGGTGGTGGCTGCCCCGGTGCCGCTGATTGCCAGCGCCTGTGCGCCGCCGTGAACGGGGTTGGCAGGGTTCAAACCCGCTGCCTGCAGGGCTGCGCCGATTTCCGCAGCGGTGGCAACACGCACGATAATGTGATTTGCATCCGTGAACCAGAAGTCCTGGTCCTCGAGAACAGCGGCATTGTATTGCGGCTCTTCGAACCCGATGCTCAGAACCGGGCCCGCGCGGACCATGAGGCGTGCCGCGTGCGATTCAGCTACGCCGACCGCGTTTGTAATGCGCAGGTAATAAAACCCTTCCTGGCTGGTGGATGTGACCGGCAGATTCAAGGTCGCAGTCGTGGCTCCCGAGACAGCGGTGCCATCCGCGTCTGCCCGGTTTGCCCGGTAAAACCACTGATACGTGGCTGATGTTGGCGAGTCAACGGTGGCGGTGAACGTTGCCGTTCCGTTCAGGTCGGCGACGGTGTCGGCAGGTTGGGTGGTGACGACAGCCAAACCGGGGATGGCCGGGTAATCAAGCTGGGCCTGGGCAACAACGTGATTGTGAATGCGCACGCGGTCCAGCAATCCCTCGTAGAAATACGTATCGCTTTCCTGCCCGATCAGCAGGTTCGGTATCGCGCCGCTGGCGTTTGGCGCCGCGGTTTTTGTGCGGAGAGCGGAGTGCCGCAGCGCCCCATCCAGGAAGAACTGGACATTGGTGCCGTCCTTCATGGTCACGGCTACGTGATGCCAGCGGTTATCGTTTGGCACGACAGCCGGGCTGCTGAATTCTTCGGTGCCGAGAAGGGTCGTGCCGATGGTGCGGTTCGCAGCGATCCAGAGCGAGGCGCGGGGCGCGTTTGTGGGCGCCCGCATGATGGTCTTTTTAACCGTAAAAACATCCGTGGGCATCTTGATCCACGTCTCTAGTGTGTAGTTGGTGTTGTTCGCGCCCAGGGGGATGGCTTCGCCTTCGTAATGAACATGAACCCATTGGCGGAAGTTGTTCAGGTTTGTGTTGATTGCCAGGGCGTAGTCGCCCGGCAGTCCGCTCGGAGTATCGCTCGTCCATTTGGGCGCATGGAACATCCAGGACACTTCGTGTGAGAAGACGGTTGGCAGGGATGGCGCGATCGCGTTTTGGCATGGGAATGAGGTCTCATTGAAGTTATAGGCGACCTTCGTGGTGGCGAGCGGGGCTTTCGGATTCAAGGAGTCCATGTCCAGTTGATCCACCGTCAGTGCGGCATTGTGGATTCTCACACGGTCCAGCGACGCGACGATGTTATTAACCTGGTGCTCGGCGCCAATCGTCAGCCAATTCGTCCAGGGCGGCCTTGCGGCGGTGGCCGTGTAGGGGGTGAAGCTTTGGACGCCGTTGACAAAAAAGTCCACTCCGACTCCCGGGGTCCATGCTGCCGCCAGGTGTACCCATTGTCCTGCGGGGATGATTCCCTGCGGCGCTGTGTTCGTGATGTCGCGAATGCCAAAGAGAGTGAAAACCTGGCGTCCGCCCGAAAGGCCCATTTTGTAAGAGTTGCCGTAACCAACGATTCCCTCAACCCGCCTTGGAGGCGAATAGGGATCTATGTAAAGCCACGACTCAATCGTAATCGGCCCATTCGTAATTGCCAGTACTTTCGAAACAGTGTCGTCCACCATAAGAAAGCCGTTGCCTGCAGTGGTGATGCAGTTATCTCCCGCCGCCTGTGACGGTGAGTTTGGCGTCAGCGTCACCGTATCCACCGCCGGATCGCAGCGATAGCCGAAATAGCCCTGTAGTCCCTGGGCGGTGTCTGCCACGTTCGTGCCCGAGCCTTCATTGAAGGGGAACGAGACAAGGAGATCTGCCTGTGTCGGAATTGTCCAGCAGAGGCAAGCCGCCAGGAAGCCCTGGCCCAGAATCGTTGTGAGGAGTTGTGTTTTTCTTTTCATAATAGATTGCTCGCTATGGTTTTTCCTTTTGATCGTTATTTTCTTTGTGAAGTGCGGTCCATAAGCCATCGGAGATCTCCGCTGTTGAACGCCTGAACTCTGCCCGAGGGATTCGGGGTCAGGAACGGCGCGTCTCGCCATCGTTTTACCTCGGCGTGGCCATCGGCAAAGGCTAGCCCTGCCGCGTTGTTATGCTGAATGCCGGGGTGGTCAATAATCTGCATGAAGCGCGCGTTGTCGTAGTTGGCCATGTCCACGACAAAGAAGGCATCGTTGATGAGTGTAGGGCGCTCATCCATGATCACCCAAACCATTGATGGGCTCCGCATCTCGCCAAGCTTGCGGAACAGTTTGAAATCCTTGTGCGATGTCCACTCCCCGTAATACGGCGGATCACTATTGGCGATGCCATTGCCGCCAACGAGGTAGTTCATCGACATGCTGCGAACCTGTCCGCTTCGGTCCCCGGGACATCGCCAAACGGCATAACTCTTTATTCCGTAGCGGGTGAGGGGGCTGTTATCGAAGTACACGGTGTTGGTGGGGTCGGTTCGCATGGAACCCTGCACCCAGCAATATGGCGCGAAGCTGCTGACGGTTCTGCCGCCGTAAGCAAACAACAGTTCATCGTTGCTGTCTTCGGAGTACATGCGCCATGCGAGCATGAGCTGCCGGTTGTTATTCAAGCATTGGATTCCCTGGGCCTTTGTTTTGGCTTTGCCCAGCGCCGGCAGAAGCATTGCCGCAAGGATCGCTATAATGGCAATGACGACCAGGAGCTCGATCAAGGTGAAGGCCCGGGGCATGCCCTCGCGGGTGCAGGCGCCCAAATCGTTTGACGTGACAGCGCCCGGTGACGACACCGGAATCCTGGTCTGTTTGGACATATAGCTACATCCCAAAACTACTCAAAAAGGCTTTGAGTGTCAATTTACGCAAACGCGTAAATCCCGGCGGATGCATCCCTGGTGCAGCAACGTCCGCTTAGTCGTTGTTACCTCGACCGGAAAGGCAGGATTTCGACCAGATTTGTGGCAGGCCTGTAAACACCGGGCTCCAGGGCGCCAAGCGGGTTTTCAGAGCGGGATTTCTTCCACGCCACAATCCCGAGTGCCGCTGCCGCCAGGCACACCACAGCGGTGGCAACGAGTAACCCCCTGCGCCAGTCCAGCTTCGAGAGCTGCAGCATCAGGAGGTCCAGAAGACCCTTGTTATGCGTGGGTCGCGTTTCCTCGGAGAATCTGCCTTCGCGGCCCAGTTCGGCCTCCAGCGCCGCCAGCAGCGGGGCTTCATCCAGCTTGAGGAGTCTCGAGTAGGTTCGCACGAAGCCACGGATGTACACGGGCGCAGAGAAGGCTTTGTAGTCGCCCTGCTCGAGAGCCCGCACGTGGTCGGTGCGCATCTTGGTAATGTCAGCGACCTGCTCGACAGTCAGGCCCCTGGCCTCGCGCGCTCCCTTAAGTTGCTCCGCAACCGTGGACATTTAACCTATGGTTAGCCGGATCGGGGGCAGGAATCAATACGTGTTTGCCGCATTTCGGTACGGGACAGGGATGGTCTCATTCCCGTTGGCATCTCGGCGCGGGGCACAGATGTGCAGGGGTGGTCGGTTGCCAGTCAGCGCACACCAGGCAGTGCACGGTTGCCCTTCATGCAAGCGCGTGGCTGAAATAAGGCGCCCCGTCCGGCTTAGCCCGCATCGGGCACCTCAATGACATCTCCGTGACGGAGCCAAAAGGGCGGGGGGGGCTTGTTTGGGGAGCAATCCAAAACGAAAACGCTCTTGTTCATTGTGGCAGGATCAGTGCGCGTCACTTTGACCGTGGACAAGTCGGAGGTGGACAACAGCAGACCTGATCTTGTGAGGACTGCCTCGATCCACATTGTCTGGGGAACGCTGACATTGACACCACCGGGGCCCAGACGAGTTTGATCTGCCTGAGAAGCGGGGTCGTATTGTGAACAAAGGGTTAGGTCGTGCCGCTGTCCTTTGACGATGATACGCACTACTCGCGCCCAGCACTTGTTCAGAGCGTAGTGTGTTTTGAAGCGGAAACCTTGCCAGGGATCGCCCAGTCTGTGTTCTGTCTCCGGTATTATGACTATATCGCCCCATCTGAGAGGCACATCTTTGGAACAATCGCCTGAGTCCAGAATGTCTGCCAGGTCCACCTTGATGGTTTTCCAACCTTCCTGGGCGGTGGTCAGGCGCTGTATTTGAATGTTCGAGAGATCGGGGAACGGCCACGCGGTGCCGCTGGTAATCAAATCGAGGCGTTGCATGGTGTTTGCAGCGGATTCCGGTGTGTTGGAAAGAAACCCATACGCCACCCCCAGCACTTCGATCAGTGTGAATTGATTCCAGTCGTTAGTGCCTTTTTCGAGAATTACTTGAGGCCCATTGCCCGCGCGGGAAACGCTTATGCCGTTCGGATTGGGCAGCACATCCAGCGCCCCGTGCTTGCGCAGCAGGTCCGCAATCTCGGATTGCTGGGCAGAGGTAATTCCGGGAACGAGCGGAGGCCCATTGCCTACAACTAGCCTGCGAAATGGGCTGGGCGTCACGTTTCCTACGGTGTCCACCCCGGGTGCGGGAGAATAGGTGGTCCATGTGTAGGGTGACATGCCCTTTGTGAAAGCCAGCGGTGTGTAACCCTTGTCATCGCGAGCGTTTGGATCCGCTTCAGCGGCAAGGAGCGCGGCAACGACTTCCCGCTGCCTGGCAGGCGCCGAGGAGAGCATTACCGCGTAATGCAGCGGGGTGAGGCCCCATTTATCACGAGCGTTAATCGCGGCTCCACGGCGGACGAGCTCCTGCATTTGTGGAACAAGGCCGGACATGACGGCATAATGCAGGGGTGTGAGGCCCGTCACAGTGGTGGCATGAATGTTTGCTCCCTCATCCAGAATGACCTTGCAGATGGAAGGCTGGCCGAGGCTGAGATGCAGCGAAGTCGCGCTATACGAATTCGTTGCATTCACATTTGCGCCCGCCTGCAGAAGCCGTAGCGCGGCTTTCTCATGACCTCCAGCTACGGAGGCCATGAGCGGCGAGTTCCTGCCCTGGGTGGGTGGATTCGGGTCCGCCTTATGTTTCAAAAGGATTGCCACCAGTTCAGGAATTGCATTGGTATTCTGCTTTTCAAAGACCAATTCCAAGGGAGATTTAACAGTGACCCCCCTCTTTTGCGGGACATTCGGATCAGCTCCGTTTTCCAGCAGCAGTTGCATTAGGGCCGTATTGGCGAAGAGAATCGCCGGGTGCAGCGGTGAGTCCAGATTGTTCGTGTCCGTCCGGGGAGTATTTGGATCGGCCTTGTGCCGCAGCAGCATTTGGGCGCTTTCCACGTGGTCATTGAGAACCGCCCTCATGAGGGGGGTGCAACCAACTTCGTCCCGGGCATTTACGTCCGCACCGCGACTGACAAGCATGCCGGCCATTTCCACGTGGCGGCCTGCGCAGGCGAGGTGCAAGGGAGAATCCCCACCCTTTGAACGAGCGTTGACGCGAGCTTTGTTGTCCAGTAGGAGCGTGGCGAACGCGGAGTGTCCATCCTCGGCGACTTTGTGAAGTGGAGTAAGTCCATTGTTGTCCCCCGCGTTGGGATCGGCGCCGGCGGCAAGTAGCGTCCTGCCGATCGCGGCGAATCCTTTCCCGGCGGCATGGTGCAGCGGTGTGAGGCCACCGGAATCTCTTGCCCCGACGTCCGCCTTGTATTTGATAAGGAGCTCCGCGATTGCGTTGTGGCCCCCGGCTGCTGCCAGATGCAGGGGCGTTTCCCGGCCAGCGCGCCGAGCGTCAACCAGCGCCCCGTTTTCAAGCAAAAAACGGGCTACTGTTAAGTGTCCCGCGTTCGCGGCAATGTGAAGAGGCGTACCTCCCGATGTAGCAGCATTGATCAGGTCGGGGCTGTTTTGGATTAGAACGCGGATACGCATTATTTCGCCTTCTTCGGCGGAAGTAACCATGGCCGGCCCCGGCTGAGTGTTTGGCTCCACGGTTGGGGATGTGATCGTCGTTCCGAGTGCTGCGAGGTTCTGTGTGCTGAGCGTTGCCACGGGTCCGATGTCCGGGAACTCCCTGACGATCCGGTTGTAGTGCGCGGCTGCTTCGTTGGTTTTGCCCTGCTTTCGGTGGCACTCGCCGAGACGGTAGATTGCAGTGGCTGCCAGCCTGCGGTCGTGGTCGAACTGATTGACAACCGTCCTGTAGGCTTGCATTGCCGCTTCCAGGTTATTGTTCGCCTCCTCCTCGAAGAGCCCTTGCTGAAGCAGGGCGCTCATGCTGTCTGTGTCCGCCGGTGCAGGTGCGGCATGTGTCTGCCCCGGAAGACTCACTATCAGCAGCACTCCCCCGGTCAAAACAAGCAGTAAAGGGATCTTCATATATCGAGAATGGTTGAGCAGACAAAACTTTTTGTCATGGAATTGTAAATTGCATTCGGCTTTCCATCGTTCATGTTTCAGGCAGTTCGAGCCTGTAACCCACCCCATGAACCGTCTTGATCCAGCGTGGTGACTCGGGATCTTTTTCGATGTTGGCGCGCAAGTCCGCGATGTGATTGTCCACCGTGCGTGTCGTTGGAAAGGCCGCGTAGCCCCACACCACGTCGAGGAACCGCTCGCGATTGACGGGTTCGCCGGGGGTCTCGGCCATCAGCCGCAACATGGCGAATTCTTTTGCGGTCAGGTGCAGTTTCCGTTTGCCGGCGAATGCCGTTTGCCTGGCAAAATCGATTTCCACGTTGCCGAGCTTGAGCACGGTGGGGCTTTGGGATTGGCGCCGGTTGCGTCGCAGCAGGGCGCGCATGCGGGCGAGCAATTCCTCCGTGCTGAAAGGTTTCACCAGGTAATCATCAGCGCCCGAATCCAAGCCGCGCACTCGATCATCCACCTGGCCCTTGGCCGTGAGCATGAGCACGGGCATGCCGAGCGCAAGCCGCCTCAACTCCGTACAGACGGAGAAGCCATCCAGCTTTGGCATCATGACATCCAGGAGCACGAGATCCGGTTTTTCCTCCACCACCTTGCGCAGGCCGGCTTCTCCATCGGCGGCGCTGAGCACCCGGTAGCCCTCCTGGCGGAGGAGGTCTTCGAGCGCCGTTCGCATTGGCAATTCGTCTTCTACGATGAGGATTCGTTCCATGGGTTCTTCATTGTAATCACTGCCCTGCAAGCGCCGATTTTTCCGGCGCGTCTTCCAATGGCTCGGGCAGGCGTATGGTGAAGCGGCTGCCCTGCCCGGGGGCGCTGCGCACGTGTATCCGGCCCCTGTGCGCGTCCACAACGTGCTTCACAATGCTCAGGCCGATTCCAACACCTTGTGTCTCCCGGCGCAACTCGGAACCGAGGCGGTAAAAGCGTTCGAAGATTCTGTCATGCTCGGAGGCGGGAATGCCCTTCCCACTGTCCTCGACCCACAACTCGGCTGCCTTCGCGCCATCTGGCGCGCTTAATCCCACGGTGACGTCTGAACCCGGGCTCGAATGCTTTATTGCATTGTCCACAAGATTCACCAACGCCTGCTGGATGGCCTTGCCGTCAACTCTGCGATGGACAGGACTCTTTGGGGCCTGTTCACTCACCTTCAGGGTTACCTGGCGCTCGGAAGCCACGGGGTGCATCAGCCGGACCGTGCTCTCCACGATCCTGGCAAGGTCGCACACCTCAAATTCGTATTGCTTGCGGCCCTGTTCGATTCTCGAAAAATCGAGCACGTTTTCGATGAGCCCCGAAAGTCTTCGGCATTCCTGGCCAATGAAGCGAAAGTAATCCATCCGCCTGGATTCCTCCAGGACTCTGCCTCGCTCGAGGTTCTCGGCCATGAGCCGCACCGAAGCGATCGGCGCGCGCAGCTCATGTGAGACGCTTGAGACAAAATCGCTTTTCAACCTTCCCAGCCGTTCCTGTTCTCGAAACGACTTCCACGCGCCCAGCAGGCCAAGCATCGCGGCGCCGGAAGAAACAGCAATCAGGCCTGCAAACCAGTAGGTGCGCGCGCGCTGTTGCGCATAGAGAGCGGACGTGTCGCTCAGAAAGAAGCTCATACGGATCACATCCACGGAGCCATCGGGCAACGCGATTGAGGCCAGCAGTTCCGCAGGAGGACCGGGTGCGGCGGCTTGGCGCTGTTTCGAAGTGGAAGTGGCTCCAAACCTGCCCCTGGATGCCGGCGCCACCTCAAACCAGCTCAATGCCTCCCCGGCCACATCCACGCTGCACTTCATGTAATTCGGAACGCCCGCGTAGCTCCCGAGATACTTCTCGACTCTATTCCCAAGGTCGGATCCGCTCACGACAGCAAAGGTTCGGGTCGTGTCATTTGATCCCGTCGGGATGAGGTAGAATGTGGCTTGAGCAATGGCAAATACCGGGGCCATTCGGGATCCGGGTGTGGTCGTCCTCTGCGGTTGGCGTTGCTGCCAGTTACGAATGCTGCTGACAGGCATCGGCGGCGGGCCAAACCGCGAAATAGCGGGCGCGTTCCACAAATCCCGGTTGGCGGCGGAAGTCTCGTCAAAGGCCTCTGTCGCGCGTTCCTGGGCTTCCAGAGCATGTTTCCATTCTCGGGCGCTGGCCTGCTCCGGAGCCGTGCCTGCTTTGCGCGTGAGCCGATCGAGAAGCAAACCCGACAGCGGATGAGGCGCGGCAACAAGGTTTGAGCACACGGAATCTATAGTGATGTGCTGCAGTTCGGGCCCGTCCGGCCAAAACGGCTTGAGATCCAGCAGCCTGAATGCGGCCAGCGCCCCGAGGCGCAGCCCGGTTTCCCCGCGCGCTTCCGGATGGTTCGTGAATACATCCAGCAAGGCCGGGATTGCACGGTTGGTCTCGCCTTTGTTCAAACTGTTGAGCGCCTCCTGGAACAGTTGCCTGCCTTGAATGTCTGCCGAGATCTGCAATGCCGGTAGAAGCTCTGCCGGCTCCGCACGCGGTGGGTGGACCAGGCGGCTGTTGCGGTCCACACGGAACTGCACCTTGCTTTCCAGGGCTGTTGCACGCACTTCCTTCCACAAACCTGGGAGCAACGATTCCGCCAGGGCGCGCGCGCGTTCCATGGCAGCCTGCCTGGCCAGAATCCGGTCCTGCCGCAAGGAGGCGATCCCGAGAGCGGTCAGCAACAGAAGGGGCAGCAGGATCAGCAGAGCCTGCCGCGTTAACGAATTCATCAATTGCCGGTGTGAGTTGCGCATTCCAACCGCTCGCAGTATGGAGTCACAGAAGCTGCCCCTTGTCACGAATTTGTAAAATTACTGAAGGAAGCGCTGTGAGCATTCCGGCCAAGAAATGCCCTCGGGGGTCTGTTGCGATTCCTGCCTGGTGTAGATGGTCTTTCCGATTCCTGTCACAGATCTCCGGTCCGTCCCTTCCGGTCCATGGCCTTTTATCTTCGGCCTTCCCCCCTCTCGGCTATCGCCCAGCAGCCCGGAATGGGACTACATCGGGGATGGGGCCACACCGGGATTGACGTCCGCCTCTTTCAGGCGTTGAATGATCCCGGTGCAACCCACTGTCATGAAAACCAGCGAGCCGCCGACCAAAGGTTTCAGTCACATTGTTATCTTCTGGACCGATCCAAAACAACCGGGCGCCGCGGACGAGCTCGTCGCTCTGGCCCGGACGCTGTTGCGGCCCATTCCAGGGATTGTTCATTTTCACGTCGGCAGGATGGTTCCCAGTTCCCGCTCCGTTGTTGACCAGTCTTACCAGGTCGGGCTGAACCTCCAGTTCAAAGACAAAATGGCGCACGACGAATACCAGACGCACCCGCGTCACATCGAGTTTGTGGAAAAATTCTTCAAACGTCTCTGCCTCAAGGCGCTGATTTACGATTTTGAATGATCCGGGGCTGCGGGACGTGAATCCAAGTATCAAGGTTGTGCGGCTGAAAGCGGCTGTCCGGGGCGCCGTGCAGGGAGTGGGTTTCCGGCCCTTCGTCTTCCGTCTTGCTTCCGGGCTTGGCCTTGCAGGGAGTGTTTTCAATTCAGGAGACGGTGTTTTCATAGAGGTTGAGGGAGCGCAGGGCGCCTTGGAGGAGTTTCTGACCCGGATCCGGACGGAGAATCCGCCAAACAGCCGGATCACGAGTCTGGAGGCCACATGGCTGGAGGCGATGGGTCTGGGCGTTTTTCGGATTGTCGAGAGCAGGACTTCGGGACCAAAACGCGCGCTGGTTCTGCCGGATATTGCAACCTGCCCGGAATGTCGTGCCGAAATCCTTGATCCCGACAATCGCAGATACGCCTACCCGTTCACCAATTGCGTCCATTGCGGCCCGCGGTTCAGCATTATTGAGGCGCTGCCCTACGACCGGACGAACACATCCATGAAGGGTTTTGCGATGTGTCCGCTGTGCCGGGCGGAATACGAGGATCCTTCGAACCGGCGTTTTCACGCTCAGCCAAATGCGTGCCCGATCTGCGGTCCGCACATCGAACTGTGGGATGCGCGCGGGACGCATCTTGCCGGGCACCCCGGCGCCGCGGCGGATGCCACGCTTGCCACGCTGAACATGGCCGCCGGGGCGCTGAAGGCGGGCCGGATCCTTGCGGTCAAGGGACTGGGCGGTTTTCACCTGATGGCATGCGCCCGGAACCCTGAGGCGATCGATACTCTCCGCCGCCGCAAATGCCGTGAGGAGAAGCCGCTCGCCGTGATGTTTCCCTCGGTCGAAATGCTTGGCGCGTATTGCGAAGTCTCATCGCCAGAGCTGGGATTGCTGTGCGGATCGGAGAGTCCGATTGTGCTGGCAAGAAAAAGGGCAGGGGCCGGCCGGTTGCTCGCGGCATCCGTGGCGCCGGGCAATCCGTGTCTCGGGGTCCTGTTGCCCTACACCCCGCTCCATCTCCTGCTCATGCGCGGCATTGGCGAGCCCGTGGTGGCGACAAGCGGCAACCTCAGTGATGAACCCATTTGCATTGACGAGCGGGAGGCATTGGAGAGGCTGGCTGGGATTGCTGACCTCTTTCTGGTTCATAACCGCCCGATTCTGCGGCATGTGGACGACTCGATCGTGCGGATCGCCGCCGGACGCGAGATGGTCCTGCGGCGGGCGCGCGGTTACGCTCCCTTGCCCGTCATCCTCAAAGAGGCGCCACCGCTCGGCCCCGTGCTGGCCACCGGGGCGCACTTAAAGAACACGGTCGGCTTTTCGGTTGGGGAAATGGCTTTCATCAGCCAGCATATCGGTGATCTCGAAACGGACGCAGCGTTCCGGGCTTTCGAGCGGGCGGCAACCGATCTGCCAAGGATCTACGAGGCCCGCCCCGCGATCATCGCCGCCGACGCGCACCCGGACTACCTCTCGACCCGGTATGCGCGGCAAAAGAGCGAGCAGGATGGACTGAGGCTGGTGACGGTGCAGCATCATGTGGCACACGTCCTGAGCTGCATGGCCGAGAACGAAATCGAGCCGCCGGCTCTCGGAGTGGCCTGGGACGGCACTGGCTACGGGCCGGATGGCACCGTTTGGGGTGGTGAGTTCTTTGACGTGAGCGACCGGGAGTGCCGGCGTGCCGGGCATTTCAGACATTTTCCTCTGCCGGGAGGGGACCTTGCGATCCAAGAGCCGAGACGAGCGGCGGCCGGCGTTCTTTTCGAAATCCTGGGCAGAGACTGTTTACACCACCGGAATGCCGCCATGGACAGCTTCGACGCTGCTGAAAAGACCGTGTTGCGGGGGATGCTGGAAAGAGGCATTAACTCGCCGATGACATCCAGCGCCGGCCGGCTATTTGACGCGGTCGCCGCACTGGCGGGGGTCCGGCAGATAACCCGGCACGAAGGGCAATCGGCGATGGAACTGGAGTTCGCCGCGAAGCCAGGTGAGACACTGCGCGCTTACCCCGCGCCGATCAGAAAGGCCGATGGCGTGCACATCCTGGACTGGGAGCCAATGGTCCGGATGATTTTGGATGAAGTGCGGGCGGGACGTCCTGTTTCCTCCATTTCCATGGATTTTCACCGGACCCTTTGCGAGTGGATTGTTCTGATCGCCAGGGAATTCGGACACCAGCGCGTGGTTCTTTCGGGGGGGTGCTTTCAAAATGTTCTCTTGCTGGAAATGACGGTTCGCGCGCTGGAGGAGGCAGGCTTCAAGGCGTCATGGCATCAGCGAGTGCCGCCCAACGATGGCGGTATTGCTCTCGGGCAGATTGTTGCGGCGGCCCGCTTGCCGGCATAGTTGTTTGAACCTTCGTGTTCGGTTACTTTAGGCCCGTGACTTACGATACGGTTGTTGAGGATTTGTTGCAGTCTGTCTGGGACGGCGCCCGAATTGATGCGGCGCAGGCCCGGCGTTTGTATGACCTGCCGCTCGAGGAACTGGGGGCGCTGGCCGACCGCCGGCGGGAGTTGGCGCGCGCCTCGGCCTACGGCGGCAGGGGCAACCGGATCGTGACTTACATTGTTGATCGAAACATCAACTACACCAACATCTGCAACGTTTACTGCAAGTTCTGCGCTTTTTACCGGACTGAAAGGGATTCGGACGCATACGTGATCCGTCTCAAGGAGCTTGACGAAAAGATTGAGGAGACTGTAGCGCTCGGGGGGACGCAGATACTCCTGCAGGGCGGGCATCATCCCGGCTTGTCCAAGCAGTGGTACCTGGACCTGCTCTCGCACATGAAGGACAAGTTCCCGCAGGTGAATGTGCATGGGTTCAGTCCCAGCGAATTCATTCATTTCCGGGAGGTTTTCAAAGAGCCCCTGGAAAAAATTATTGCAGACTTTCGCAGCGCCGGGCTGGGGTCGATTCCCGGGGGCGGAGGCGAAATCCTCGTGGACCGTGTTCGAAAACAAATCTCCCCGCTCAAAGCCATGACCGACGATTGGCTTGGTGTGATGGACATCGCGCATCGGCTTGGCCTGGCTACCACGGCCACCATGATGTTCGGGCACGTGGAGACGATTGAAGACCGCATCGAACATCTTGAGCGAATACGTGCTCAGCAGGACAAGACCCGGGGCTTCACAGCCTTCATCGGCTGGACCTTTCAGCCTGAGAACACCCGCCTGCGCGCGCAAACCGTTGGCGGTCACGAGTACCTCCGGACGCAGGCCCTTGCGCGTATTTATCTTGATAATTTCCCCAGCGTCCAAAGCTCCTGGGTCACCCAGGGACAGCAAATCGGGCAGGTCGCGCTTAAATTCGGCGCAAACGACCTCGGCAGCATCATGATTGAAGAAAACGTGGTTTCCCAGGCAGGAGCCTCCTTCCACATGACCGTTCGTGACATGCGCAGGCTTATCTCGGACGCTGGTTATGAACCATACCAGCGGGACAACTGGTACCGGTTGCTCGACGATGCCCCTAACGAACGACCAGGAACTGCACCAGGTCAGCGAGATCCTGGGCGCTCAGATCCCGCTCAAATCCTTCCGGCATAAAGCTCCATTCCTGCATCTCGACTCGCTCAACATTCAGCCGCGGCCATACTCTTATCTCACCGTCCGGTTCCCGCACCATTACTGTTGAGGCGTTCTCCCGGGCCAACGTCCCGGGAACAATCTCCCCGCTTAGTGTCCTCACAACCACCGTTTCAAATCCCGGCGCGATCCGCGCGGACGGCTCGAGAATTGCACTCAATATTTCTTCTCTGCCCTGAACCTTCACATGTCCGAGGTCCGGTCCCACCAGCCCCAATCCGGTTCCGATTGTGTGGCATGCCGCACACCGTGCCGCAAAAATTCTCTCTCCGCGCTGCGGGTTTCCCGTGGATCTGACCAAAGGACGGGTTCGCTCCATCACTCCCGGCCGTTTGCCTTCCGGGGGCCCAAAAACCCGATTCGCACGCTGCACAACCGCGGGCTCCGGCCAATGCCTCAATAAGTTCCGTTGCCACCCCGCAACATCCCCGGCTGGGATTCTTCCCTCCTCGACCAGGGTCAATACCACCGGCGCCTGGTCCGCACGTCGCATGAGCGTGCCCACCGCTTCCCCGCGCAGGCCGGGCAAAATCCACCGCCACCGTTCCAGCATTGCCGGCGCCTGGTCCGGGGAGTTGCCATAGCCCATGAGCGCGCGCAGCCCAGCCGACTGTATTGGTTCCGGTTCCGCTCCCGCCAGGAGATTTAACGTCACGGCTCCTCCATCCCGCATTTCGTAAGGTCCGCTCCCAAGCACCCGGATTCCCTCCAACCGCAGACCCTCTCCAAAATCCCACTTCGACGCCGCCTCCAGAGCCAGCGCAAACAACGTCTTTAGGCGCCCCTGGGTGTCCACAAGGCGCATGGAACTCCGCGTCCGCTGCAGCCCCTCTCCAAGTCCCGCCACGATGCGCAGCGCCAGCAGTTGCGTCAGCCGCTCCTCGGCCAGATAGTCAATCACGCCCTGCACTTCGTTCATCCTGCCGGCCACGCCGATCATCTCTGCGAGCCGTCCCAAAAACACCGCCTTGACCAAATCTGCCATCCGTGGTTCCTCGGCCACCAGGCGCAACAGGCCCGCCCCGCCATCATGCGCCGAGCTAAGCACTGCCGTTTCCATCCACTCATTTCCCGGGTCACGCGCCAATATGTCTCGCAACAGTACCGCGCGATCCGGTCTCGCGACGGTCCCGCTGCTCAATGCTGCCTGCAAACGAACCTGGAAAACCGGGTCTCTGCCAAGCATTCGGATTCGCGCCCACAAAGCCGCCGAAATCTCGCCCTCGCGCGAAAACCCCTCCGCCAGCCACACGCCGTGCGCCCGGACTCGCCAATCGCTATCGCCCATCGCCTGTCCCACATGGATTTCCGTCAAGCGTCCGGCTCCGGCCAGCGCGTGCAGCGCGTTCACGCGCGCCAGCGGCGCCCGTGCCCGGGTCGCCATGCTGCCGAGCAGCACGGCTGTCTGGTCATCTTTCCGCTCATACAGGAGGCGCGAGGCCGTGTCTCTGTGGTAACCGTTCGTATGCACCAGCATTCCCACAAGGTCACGCGCGCCCGCGCGGCTTAGCCGCTCACTCTTTGCCGGTTTGAATGCAGCAGGCGCGATTCGCCAGATGCGGCCTGTATCCTCCCCGTCCGCCATGTCCGCCACATAAAGCGCCCCATCCGGCCCGGTGAGGATCTGTGTGGGGCGAAACGAAGGGTCCGTGGAGACCGCAAACTCCGTCCCCGCATTCTCACGCGCGCGTTCCGCCCGCACCCCGTAGCCCGCATCCCGCAGCACTGCCCGATGTATCACCCGGGCCTCCGGGTCTGCCACAAACAGGTTGCCGTAGTAGTTCGATGGAAACACCGTGCTCCGGTAAACCACTGCCCCGCGCGCATTGGCCAGCCACGTGGCGGTGTATTCATTCGTTCGCTTTCCTTTGGCCGCCTGGATCTCCTCGGCCAGTGCAGCCCGATAAACCACCACGGCAGGCGCCCCGATGTCCACCACCGTCCGCCGTGGCGCAAAAAACGGGTTTCGCTCAAGATATCGCTCCTCAATGATCTCCATCTGGAACGGGTGCGTTCCGCTGAACAAAAACCGCCGGCCCCAGTCATCCCGCGTCTGCCCCGAAGCCCCCGACCCCGCTTCCGCGGTCATCATTAACGTGCGCGGATCAAACGAAAAATCCCTGCCGTTCAGCGCAATCTCAGAATCGTTTCCCTTGATCGTTTTCCCTTTGCCTCCGTTTGCCCCGTAAATCCGGTTGTCCAATCCCCAGTAAAAACTATGAGGCAAAACACTCCGGCTTACCGAGTTGCTCGTTCCAAATCCGCTGAACACCACTCGGCGCACATCTGCCACCCCGTTCCGGTCCGTATCCTGGAAATAAATGATGTTCGGGGCAGACGCTACGAACACCCCGCCGCCATAGCAAACTACCGCCGACGGCATCGCCACGTTCGTCGCAAAGATTGTGCTCGCCGAAATGACGCCCTCGCCCTGCGAGTCCTCCAGCAAACGGATCTGCCCCGTTCGTTGGGGCGTTCCGACCGGGTAATCCCGCATCTCCGCCACAAAAAGCCGTCCATCCTCATCAAACGCCATGGCTGCGGGCGAGGCGACAAATCCGTTTGGCGCCACCTCCTCAATCTTGAATCCCCGCTCGAGCCGAAAGCGGCCGGCCGCTGCATTGGTCTCGCCAGCCACGCCACAACCGGCAGCGAGGAACAGCGCACCCGCCACCACTCCCCGGGCCCATCGAAAATGGCATAGTGGTTTCATATCATTTTGCTTTTTGCCTGCCTCTTTCAACCCGGCCGCCGTGTTTTCTCCGCGATTTTTTGCACCATAACTGCTTTTGCCCGTTTTCTCAATCAATCGCCAACTTGAACGGTCACTACGTCCAGTGTAGGCTCTTATCCTAATGTGTTTAGCCGTCCCAGGCAAAATCATCTCCATCGAGGGCGATGACCCCATCACCCGCATGGGCCGCGTTGACTTCGGCGGCATCGCCAAAAAAGTCAGCCTCGCCTACGTTCCCGAGTGCAGCGTTGGCGATTATGTCATCGTTCATGTCGGATTTGCCATCAGCAAAGTGGACGAGGAGGAGGCTCTCAAAGTTTTTGAGTACCTGAAAGAAATGGAGGAACTGGCCGATCTGGATGCGCGCCAGGAGCCCTCACCACCGCCCGCAGCCCGATGAAGTACCTCGATGAGTATAGGGATGCCTCCGCTGTTCACACCTGCGCCTCTCGCATTCGGGCTATTACCACCCGCCCATGGACGCTCATGGAGGTCTGCGGTGGCCAAACCCACGCAATCGTAAAATTTGGCATCGACGAACTTCTCCCGCCCCAAATCACCTTGTTGCACGGTCCGGGTTGCCCCGTCTGCGTCACCCCCGTCGAAATCATCGACAAAGCCCTCGAAATCGCTTCCAGGCCGGAAGTTATTTTCTGCTCCTTCGGGGACATGCTCCGGGTGCCTGGCAGCCGGCAGGACCTTCTCTCCGTCAAGGCCGCTGGTGGGGATGTGCGGATGGTTTATTCTCCCCTCGATACCTTGAGGGTCGCGTCCGAGAACCCGGGCAGGGAAGTTGTGTTTTTCGGTGTCGGATTTGAAACAACCGCCCCCGCAACGGCCATGACGGTCTTTCAGGCCGACCGGCGCGGGCTAAAGAATTTTTCGCTGCTGGTTTCCCATGTGCTCGTCCCACCTGCGATCGAGGCGATTCTCTCGGCGCCCGGCCAAACGGTCCAGGCATTCCTCGCCGCGGGCCATGTTTGCAGCGTGATGGGTTGCGAGGAATACGAGCCCATCACGGCCAAATACAAAGTTCCAATTGTTGTGACCGGTTTCGAGCCCCTGGATATTCTTCAAGGCGTCTGCATGTGTATCGAGCAGCTCGAGCGCGGCCGGGCGGTTGTGGAAAACCAATACAGTCGCGCTGTGCGCCAGCAAGGCAACCGGCCCGCCCAGGATTTGATTCATCAGGTTTTCCGGGTGGTGCCGCGCAAGTGGCGGGGCATCGGCGAAATACCCGCCAGCGGCCTTGGCCTCAGGGAAAATTATCGCGCGTTTGATGCCGAGCAGAGGTTTGGCCTCGCAGACCTGCGCGTCGAGGAGCCATCCGAGTGTCTCAGCGGGCGCATACTCCAGGGCAGGCTAAAACCCACCGAGTGTCCCGCCTTCGGCACCCGCTGCACGCCCGAGCATCCTTTGGGCGCCACGATGGTATCCTCCGAAGGCGCCTGCGCGGCCTATTACAAATACCGCCGAGAGCGCGCAACCTGATCCATGAATACCGAACCGACGGGCAACTTTACACCGGCATGCCCGCTGCCGTTGAGCGATTACCCGCGAGTCCTCCTCGCCCATGGGGGCGGCGGCAAACTCATGCACGATCTGATCGCGAAGCTCCTCGTGCCGGGTTTCGAGAATCCCCTGCTGCGCAGGCAGCACGACTCGGCTGTGTTCACAGTGGGACAAGAGCATTTGGCCTTTACCACGGATTCCTATGTCGTGCGTCCCATTGTTTTTCCGGGCGGAGATCTCGGTTCGTTGGCCGTGCATGGCACGGTCAATGATCTCGCCATGGCCGGCGCGCGGCCTCTCTACCTGAGCGCGGGTATGATCATCGAAGAAGGTTTGCCGATGGAAACGTTGCGCGCCATCGTGACTTCGATGCGTGCGGCGGCCGACGCCTGCGGTGTCCAAATTGTAACCGGCGACACCAAGGTGGTGGATAAGGGCAAGGGAGACGGCCTTTTCATCAACACGGCCGGAGTGGGTGTGATCGGGCATGGACTGAACATTCATCCGGAAAGCATTCGGCCGGGTGATGCAATCCTTGTGAACGGCGACCTCGGGCGTCACGGCATGGCGATCATGGCGGTTCGGGAAGGGCTTGAGTTCGAGAGCTCCATCGAAAGCGACAGCGCGCCGGTCTGGCCCATTGTGCAAGCATTGTTGGAAGGGGGAATTGAGGTGCATTGCCTGAGGGATATCACCCGCGGGGGACTGACCAGCGTGCTGAACGAAATATCCGCGGCCTCCGACCGCATTTTGCAGGTGGATGAAAGCCTCATTCCGGTGCGGCCTGATGTTCGCGCCGCCTGCGAGATATTGGGGTTTGATCCTTTGCAGGTGGCTTGCGAGGGCCGCTTCGCGGCTTTTGTTCCTGGAGAACAGGCTCCGGCGGCCATGGAAATCATGAGAAAATTCCCGCACGGTCAGGGCGCCTGCAGGGTAGGGGAGGTCACATCTCATCCAGGCAGTCGTGTTTTGTTGAAGAGCATCATTGGCGCAACGCGCATTCTGGACATGAGCAGCGGCGAGCAGTTGCCGCGAATCTGCTGACCCGCCTCGGCACGGCGTCAAGCCGATCGGGGTGTCCCGTCAGCTGCGGCGATCAATTGACGCGCATATTTCCGCAGCAGCTCACGGTCCTCTTCGTTTATTCCTTCCGGATCGAACCGGTAGCGGTAGTGCAGGCGCAGCAATCCGCGGACTGTATCCTGGGACTCGCGAAGGCTCGGTATGGATTGAGCTCCCCGGAGCATCCATTGGGTGACCGGCTCTGCCGGCTGGCGAATGAAGCCCTTTTTCTCGAGGCGCTTTTCGAGCTCATAGAATTCGGAATCCAGTCCCGGCCAATCAACTCTGACGGCGGATTTTCCGGCCGAGCGGTGGGCCCGTCTGCGGCGGCTGAAGACTATCTGTGCGAAAAGCAGGATAAGAATGGGCACGACAACCCAGAGAATGTATTCGCGCAGGCGGGTCTGGCCCCACCGAATCCTCAGAACCTCGAAAACCACTCGTGACCAGGCATCCGAAAGCGTTCGCCGCCATCCGGGGCTGCCCCGGGACGCCGCCCATGAGGCGGGTGTCGTGTCAAAGTCTCTCCACTGGCTGCGAGCGCTGTCCCAAACCATGCACCATGCATGGGCATCACGCTCCCGCACCACATATTTGCCCTCGCCGGCCGCGCGTTCGTGCACCATGTAGCCCACTGCGTAGCGCGCGGGGATGTCGAGCCGGTGCAGGATGAGCACGGTCGCTGTCGCAAAATACTCGCAATGCCCCTTGCGCGTTCTTAGCAGAAATCTCGTTAACGGAGGAATGCCCTGTTCGCCCGGATGACGCGGCCGCTCCTGCCAAAGACTGTATTCGAAGGTGGAAAAGAATTGTTCCAGTTTCTTCAAAACCACATCGTGCGGTTTTCCAGCCAGTTCGAGCTCCTGGATAATGGCATCAAGCGCGGCCTGCTCGCGCTGGGGCACGCTGAGGTCAGCGGCCGTCGGCGCGCTGTCCATCATTGGCCCGGGTCCGAACATCGCATCAAAGATGACCAGGCCGGGCCCCTGCGCATGGACGGCGCCGAAGGCATTCTTTTCGAGGAAGAACGCCGCGAGGTTGGTGAGCCTGCCAGCGGTAAGCGGCAGAGGAAGCAGACCGTGACGCCCCGGCAGGAAACATGAGACTTCGACGCAGGCGATATTCTTCTTGGCGGGAACGAGGGGGAAATTGCCGCCGGGAGGTTCCTCGTCAACGCGGTCAAAGTCCCGCCCCTCGCCATCGGCGTGCCACGTGGTTCGGCGATATTCGTTGTAACTGGCCTCCCGCAGGTAATCCGGAACCGGGCCATCCTTGGCCTCGACCCGGATGACAATGCGCAGCGAGTTCTGGATGCGCCCGATCTGGCCCAGGGATGTCTTGGTTTGCGAGGCGTCCGTCTGCCCGGGCCGGAAAGAGGACAACCACTGGGGGTCCAGCGCTTCGATGTATTGCTGCAGGCGGCTCAGGGTGAATTGGCCTGCCCAGGCAAGGGCGACCGCTGCAAGCATTGCGCCCGCCCATGTGGCGATGGAGAAACGCCGGGATCTTAGCGGAAACAGCCCCCACATGAGCAGGGCGCCGGCTCCCCAAAAGAAGGAGTGGTTCTTCTCGGTCTGAATGCTCGAGGAAAACAGGCAGACAACGAAGTAAAGATAGGAAACGTCAATGTAGCGGTTGGGCGGCGGCGGTTTTCCCTCCTTTTTGGCCTTCTTCCATCTGCGCCGCATGATCAGCGAAACCGTGGTGAGGGGCACACCGCTGTGCGAACTGTACTCCTGCGCGGCTACGAAAAGGAAAAACAGCATGGGCAGCCACCGGATGATGGCGGCAGCGGTGCGGGCGCTCGTCACCCCGGCGCAGGTCTGGTTGCGGAGCCCGGGATCCTGAAACATATCGGCAAACCGGGAGGGGCCTTCGTTCAGGGTGAACGCGTAAACAACTGACGACAGCAGGAGCAGTGTGCAAAAAGTCCAGATGCGTCCAAACTCGTCATCGGAAATCTCCCAGCGCGTTCGGGTGAAACGCGGGAGTTCGATGATCAGGGCGAGGATCAGTCCCACTCCTGTGAAGCCGCTCTGCCAGCCCCAGAACGCCAGGGTTGCGCCGAGCAGTAATGGCGGCGTTTTGGGAGCGCTCATATTATGGTGGACAGGCCCGCCTCGATCGAGCCGGTTTCGAGCACGTGAAAGCGTGCGGGGTTCGGCGACCTCGATCCATCCGGTTTTTGCGCGCCTTTTTCAATCACGACCAATACGAGGACCGGCAGGCCAAGACCTTCGAGCTTCCTTACAAATTCCATCCGCTCGTTGTCCCACTCGAGGAAAACACAAACGCAGCCGCTCAGCGCCGTGGCACGATCAAGAACCAGGTGCTCCAGGTCGCTGAACGGACGCTTGCTGCACGGACGAACCGAGGAAAGTATCTCGAGCATTTGGTCGGCGTGCGCCAGGCCCCGGCCGGCGGTAAAACAGAACGATTCCGGACCCACAAACAGGAGGTCCAGCAGCGACTCTTGTGTGTCAATGGTGCACGCGAAGGATGCCGCCACAGACACCGCTTCCTCAAAGGCGTCGCTGTACGGCACAGAGGTAAAAGTGTCCAGCACCAGCGCGTGCCGCACGAAAAACTCGTCCTCGAACTCCTTCACAACCGGTTTCCCGGATTTGGCCCAACTGCGCCAGTGGATGTGGCGGGGCGGATCGCCGTAGCGATAATCGCGCAGGGAAACGAACTCATCGCTGGGTCCTACCTTCGACGCCATCGCAACGCCGCCCTCCTGGTATTTCGTGGAACCCGGCAACGCAATCGCCGGCAGCCGATACCGCTTCGGGAGTATCACCATGGACTGCGGAAGCCGGACCTTGCGGAGAGCGCGGCAGAGGCCAAAGGGATCGGCGCGCCCGATGGTCACCCCCGAGAATCTAAGGATTCCTCGCCGCAAAGGCGTCAGTTCGATAGCCGCGTGTCCCTGCTGCATGGGGGCAAGAGGCGATACCGCGCCTTCCTTGACCTCGGCAAGTTTATAGGGATTGGTGCGTTGCCGTTGCTTGCTCGGGCGGAACGAGCGGAACTGGCGCTCCTCGGCAATCTGCACCTCGTACCAGTCCGGAAAAGCGGGCCTCGGATCCACCAGGCTTTCCAGGATGGAAAGGCCCAACTGCGGCTTGTTGGTCAGGTTCTTCACTTGCACGTTGTAAGTCATCGGTTTGCCGACGGTGCCGAATCGCGGCACCCGCCGTTCGATTTCGAAGCGGCCTCCGAATTTCCATGCGAATGCCAGTGAGATCAGGATGGCTGCGAACGATAGCGCAAATGCCTGGTAGGCCAGGTTGTTGTCCGTGTCGGGCGCCATCATGATCGCCACCGCCATGACCGCAATCATGGCCAGCCCGCTTCGGGTGAACCTTCTGCTGCCGTGGTAGCCTATCCACGAGGCCGCCCGGTGCAGCCGGTAAAGCAGTCGGAACAATGGTTTCACTGGACTCCGTTTCAGGAGGGGACTTTCGTTGCCTTTACGACCGCCTCCACCACACTGCGGGACGTCAGCCCCGAGAATCTCGCCTGGGGTTCCATGATCAGGCGGTGGGCGATGACCGGCACGGCAAGCTCCTGGATCAACTCGGGTGTCACGAACTCCAGGCCTTCGAACAATGCCAGCGCCTGCGTGCTCTTCATCAGGGCAATCGAGGCCCTGGGGCTGGCGCCGAGCTGTACACCCGTGGCGGACCGGGTGGCCCCCACAAGATCAACAACATACTTTTTCAGCTCATCACTGAATCTTACGTTTTGTGCTGCGCGGCGCATTTCCAGCACCTCCGAAATAGTGGCGCAGGGCTTGAGATGCTCGATGGGATGCTCATGCTCCTGTGCAGTGAGAATGGCCACCTCCTCTTCGGGATCCACATAGCCCAGTGAGAACTGCATGGCAAAGCGGTCCATCTGCGCTTCCGGAAGTGGATAAGTGCCGCGAAATTCCACCGGGTTTTCCGTGGCAATCACAAAAAACAGCTTGGACAGATTCCTGCGTTCGCCTTCAACGCTTACCTGTGTCTCGCCCATGGCTTCCAGCAGCGCCGATTGTGTCCGGGGAGAGGCGCGATTGATCTCATCGGCCAGGAGTATGTCTGTGAAGACAGGCCCCTCGTGGAAGTGAAAACGCTGATCCTGTTGGCTGAAGACCGACACGCCGAGAATGTCCGACGGCAGCAGGTCCGGCGTGAATTGCACCCGCTTGAAGGTCGCATCAATGGACCTGGCCAGCGCCTTGGCCAGTGTGGTCTTGCCTGTTCCAGGGTAATCTTCCAGCAGCACGTGGCCTCCGCTGGCGAGCGAGGCAAGCAGCTTCCGGGTGGATGCCGCCTGTCCGCGCATGACCATGGCGATGTTCCGGGAAATTCTTTCGTAAACGCTCCTGGCTCGATCGTGCGCTTCTTTGGCCTCACCGGCGGTCAGACCATGCGCAGTGCGTTTGGTTTCCACAGGAACCCCGTGCGAAGGGGGCAGGACGGATTCCGTCAATTGCGACATACCGGCCCAATCATAGCCGCTTTGCTCTTTCGATGCGAACCCTAAATCGCGCAAAATTGTGCAACATGCTTGCGAGCGTCGGATCTCCCGCCATATTCTCGATGCATGGCTGATTTGCAGATTAAATCCGCCGGCGCCTGCCGGTTCGACATAATGGCTCTCGGAGAAATCATGCTGCGTCTCGACCCCGGCGAGGGGCGCGTGCGCACCGCGAGGGAGTTCAAGGTCTGGGAGGGCGGCGGCGAATACAACGTGGCGCGGGGACTGCGCCGCTGCTTCGGGCTTCGCGCGGCCGTATGCACCGCTTTTGCCAACAACGATGTCGGCCGCCTGCTGGAGGATTTCATCCTGCAGGGCGGCGTAAGCGCGGAGTTCATTAAGTGGGCGCCCTATGACGGAGTGGGGCGCACAGTTCGCAACGGGCTGAATTTCACGGAGCGCGGCTTTGGTGTGCGCGGTGCCGTAGGCATTCCCGATCGCGGGCACACAGCGGCCAGCCAGCTTAAGCCCGGGGATTTCGATTGGGACCGCATCTTTGGCGAGCTTGGCGTTCGGTGGTTTCACACAGGCGGCATATTTGCGGCCCTGAGCGACACCACACCCCGGTTGGTGATCGAGGCTGTCCAGGCTGCGCGCAAGCACGGGACCATCGTTTCCTATGACCTCAACTATCGACCCTCGCTCTGGAAAAGCATCGGCGGCAAGGCCCGTGCGCAGGAGGTGAACAGGGAGATTGCCAGGCATGTGGATGTGATGATCGGAAACGAGGAGGACTTTACCGCATGTCTGGGCATGGAGGTCGAGGGCGTGGATGAACATATATCGAAGATAGATGTCAGCGCTTTCAAGGGGATGATCCGCCGCGCAGTGGCCGCTTATCCGAATTTTAAGGTGGCCGCGACCACGTTGCGCGCTGTGCGCTCCGCCACTCGCAATGATTGGGGCGCGATCTGCTGGGCCGGAGGCGCCTTTTACGAGGCCGCGAACCGGCCCGACCTGGAGATCCTCGACCGCGTGGGCGGAGGGGATAGTTTTGCCAGTGGCTTGATCTACGGTTTCCTGGAGTTTAACGACGCGCAAAAGGCGGTGGAATACGGCGCGGCACACGGCGCGCTCGCAATGACGACTCCCGGCGACACCTCGATGGCTTCGTTGAGCGAGGTGGAAGCGCTGGTAAAGGGCGGCAGCGCGCGCGTGCAGCGGTAAGCCGGGTTAAAACGGAATTGGCTTTTAGCGCTTTCCCATACCGAGCGCTGCGCGGGCGGGGCCTGTTTTATCGAGTGGACCACCCGCACACAACGGTGAAACCAGGGGAGGAACGATTTCGCGCGGATCAATCCTGTTGTTGGCCGTATCTATTCCAAGGCACGAAAATTCTCGATCCGGTGGAAGGTCAGATAATTCGCGTCGTGGTTGTTGTGCGCGCCGCCCTGTCCGTCATCATGCGCCGTCCGGCAGGCAAAGATAATGTCCGCCCCTTCGACCAGCCACTCGACGTATTGGAACCCGTGCTTCGTTATGTCGGGGTGACTGAGAATCACTTTATGCACCGTCCAATTCTTGAGGTCTTTCGAGCTGCTGATCGCCAGGGTGTTTCGTATCCGCGCGGGTTTGTCCGGGAGCTTGCCCGTTTTGTCTGCAACAATCGTCGGCAGTGACCAGTAGCGTCCGCTCCGGGGATCGTGCCGGACGGTGAACTTCTTGGCTCCGCCCGGGAAATCGACAAACCCTTTCTCCGGATCGAAGGAAACCCGGTTGCCGTCGGCGCTTACCTGCACGATGGCTGCCTTTTCCGGGAGATCTTTGGTCTCCACTCGCAGGATGTTCACCACGTTGCCTTTGGGATCCAGGACAGCATTGCCCTCCAGCCAGCCGCCCATGTCGTCGTCGTTCCAGGTCCGTTCGCTCGCGAGAAAGTTGCTGAATGTCCAGTTGGTGGCGACGAGCGGATCTGCTCCCTCCGCGATGGAGAGCATTCCCGCGCGGTAGCGTTCGCCCCACTTGGTGCTGGTCGAGGCTTCCTCAAAGGCGCGCCACAAACGCCCATCATGCGCGATAACCGGCATCGGCGCGGTATGGAATTGTCCCTTTGCGAGCAGGCCATTGCCGGCATCCACTGGCTCGGTCCAGGTGGTTCCCCCATCCGCAGAGCGCCGGATGACGATTTGCCCATGGTGCCTGTCGGTGCCCATCAGGTAAGCGGCTCCGTTATGCACGAATAGCGAAGACCAGAACGCTCCACGGATCTCCGCAGTCCTCCCCCAACTCTTTCCTTTGTCGGTCGAGCGAAATACCAGGGATGTGGCTAACTCATGCTCACGGCTCTTGGGTCCGAAAAAGTCGTGCGATGCGAGGTAGTTGCCATTCGTCCAAACGGCCAGCCCCGGCGAACCGATATACAGCCCCGAGGAGGCGGGGCTGTAGTCAATAACGACACCGGGAACATCCGGCGCTTGCGGAGCCGCAGCCGACAAAAAAGCGGGCGCTGCCGCGGTTAGGAGGAGGCAAGCCAGCCTCAGCGCGCGTTGAATCATTTGTGTTAGAGCTTTGCTATGCATGTGTGTTCCTGAGTTTCGGTTACCAACGTCGGCGTAACGACCGTGCATCCATAATGGTCTCTTTTGGCAGGATTTCCAGTGTTCTTTGAACCGAACGCATCTCGGCGAGTTGAGCCGGTTGCACGCCGAAGCTGGGACGTCAGCCCCAACATTTCTTCCCTTGGGAAAGAAAAGGTTTGCCTGTAAATGGCCAGAGCCATTTTGATCGGCCAGTCCGGGCACTCGCCCACGACCAGTCCTTCAGGGCAAATCGGCGCAATGTCAATGTCGCGGCATAGAGATCTGGTCTCTGCGGTATGGAATTACTTTGCCAGCTTGTATTGGAACTTAATTTCCGCCGGATCGGTTGTAACTTGCAGGATCTGCAAAACTCCCCGGCCGCCATCGCGGGTCATGAACGCGAAGGTCGCCGGCAGTTGGCCCTTGGCAGGCATGTAAGCCGGTGTGCCCGGTTGCGCCAAGCTTTCGTTCGTTTTCCGGCGGTCATTGAGCGGGGGCAAATAATAGTCGAGCTTGCGGGGCGATTCATTCCAGAGTCTCTCCTCGGCAGGCGCTACAACCATTTCCAATCCGATGAGTCCCTGAACAGCAACGGATGTGTCTGCGAAGGCATCAATACCTGTTTTGCGCCACCAGGCGCGAGTCTCCGCAGGCGAGGGTTCCTCCCCGGCGCCGAAAAACTCGGAGGCCGCAAATCGCTTTCCGGAGTCGAGGTCCACAAATCGCTTGTTTTCATCACCTGTCCCGCTGAGCAAAAAGACGCGCGTGTCACCGTATTGCAGCGAGCTTTGGGTTTCTGTTTGTGCCGGTGATCCCCAGCCCAGGCTCTCGCAAATGGTGGCTCCGATGCGCGCAGCCGGCAGCTCGATCCCTGTTTCGGTAAATATTTTAAGCTCCGTTCGCGGGCCATCGGTCTCATCGCGGAAAGTCACCTTGCGCCCAGCCCGGTCAGCCGCGCTGATAATGACTGCCTCCCGGATTCCTCCCACCGTGTTTGCCGTGCTTTCGCCCAACTCCTTCAGCAGCGTCCACTGATGTTCCCGGACAAAGCTTCGGCACGCATCCAGCGCCTTAGTCCCGTCCTTCGGGTCGTGAGCCACGGAAAACTCATGCTCTCCCCGATTGGCAAGGCTGTGGGGCAGTCGCGAATCAACGACCATCTTCCACCGGACCTTTACTCCCTCGGCAGGATCAGGATTGAGTTCCAACAATCCATAGCGTCCCTGGCGCGTCCTGAAGGCGTAACAACCCGCGACGTTGTTGAAGTTCCAAGTGGAGGGAACTTCCCTGAGGCCGATAGAGTTCACGCGCGGCTCGACTTTGTCCGGTTTGAGTGAATTGAATTCGGCCGGGCTAACCTCCACCGCGAGCATATCAATCCCAACAAGTCCGTGGTTGCCCTGGAAAGCATCGATGCCCCTGGCGCGCATCCAGGCAAACGCGGTTTTGTCGTCGTTGAGCCACGCATAGCGACGCGGGTCGGAGACTTTAACGGATGCCGCCATGGGAATGGGCAGGGGCATCAGTGTGCCCGTATCAAGATCAATCAGGTCGCGGACTACCCGCTCGTTTAAGGCTGTAAAGGCGAGCTGTGTGCCGGATGCAGCCCCTCGGGCGCCGGTCCACAGGGCAGACTTCCGGGCCAGGGCGGGGGCGAGGACGAAGAAGATCGTCGCGAGTGTCAGGATGACGGCGACAACGGCTGCGAATCCGAGCTTTAATGCGCTGCCGGGTACGCCCGATCCGCGAAAATGCCGGACGATCCAAAAGAGCAGCAAGGCGTCAATCACAACAGCGATCAGTATCCCTTCCGCAACGCTCAGTCTGAGAGCTCCGCCTGTGGCGATGATAAAGGCATTCAGCACCAGCAGCGGCAGGAGCAAGCCGTCGAAAAGGGCAAGGCCCATGCCGTAAATCCGGCCCTCCGACTTCTGGATCTGCGCCACGGCGATCCACCCCAGAATGCATTGCAGGAACAAAGCGGGCATGAAGGGCAACACTCCGAATATCAGAAGTTTGCGCCCCATCATCAAATCGAACCGCCCATTGCCGTTGAGCGCCAGAACCACCGTCGCGAGGGTCGCGAACGAGATCGGCGCCAGTAAACACAACGCTCCGAAAATCGCGGTGCGCGACATGTAGGGCGCTTTTTTCTGGAGGGTGGCCACCGGCGGAATCGGGACCGCTGGACCGGGCTCATCTGCCTGCGGGGTTGCGGCGATGGTTTCAACATTCGTCTTGAAAACGCTCGCCTGGCTGTATCTTCGTTCGGGATCTCTTTCCAGGGCGCGCAACACTACTTCGTCGAGTCGCACATCGACATGCACCACCTTCGAAGGCGGCTCGATGCGCTTGCCCGGCAGCTCGCCGGTGAGCATTTGGTAAAAGACGACACCGAGGGCGTAAATGTCCGCCCTGTGGTCCACCGATCCGGGATCATTGAGCTGTTCCGGCGCCATGTAATTGGGAGTGCCAACCACCTTCCCGGCCTCTGTCATGGTGGCTGAACTCGCCTCGGAGTTCTGTCCTGCCCCGCCGGCTTCCCCGAGAATTTTCGCAATGCCGAAATCCGCAACCTTCACGCGACCGCGCCGGTCCAGGATGATGTTTTCAGGCTTGATATCCCTGTGCACGATGCCCTGGTCATGCGCGTACTGCAGCGCATCGCAGATTTGAGGAACGATCGCCAGCGCCTCCCTGGGCGCAACCCTGCCCGCCTTAAGGAGTTGCCGCAGCGTGACTCCGTCCACAAACTCCATGACCAGGTAAAACATGTCCTCGGCCTGGCCGAAATCATGAATGGTCACAATGTTTGGGTGCGAGAGTTTCGCAAGCGTTTCCGCCTCCAGCACGAATCTCTTCGCAAATGCCTCATCCTGCTTTCGCTCCGGCGCAAGGATTTTCAAGGCGACCACGCGATTGAGCGACTTCTGAAGGGCCTTGTAAACGACCCCCATGCCGCCTCTGCCGAGACATTCCAACAGTTGAAAGTTGGGAAAGAATCGGGCGATGTCCTCCAGCCGGGGCGGCGGCGGCTTCGGGATTCCAGCGTCTTCCTCCTCGATCGTCTGGGTCGCCATGTTCATGGCCATCAGGCAGCCGGGACAAAGGCCGGCCGGCGAATCCGGCGAAAGCGGCTTTTTGCATTGTGGACAGACCGATGCGTTATCGCTCATGCCGTTTGCTTAACTGTTTCGAGGAGGATGTTACACATTTTGACCCTTTATTCTGGAATCAATGAGCCCTGCCGTGCGAGAGCCGTCGCCAGATACCTCATCTCCTCCCTCAGATCTGCGCCGGGCGGAAGTGTTTGCCGGATCTCCTCCCGGTAAGTCTCACGAAACCGCTTTCGCAGCCGATGCACCGCCACCCGCGCCGCGCTCTCCGAAAGGCCGCAGCGCAGTGCAATGTTCCTGTAGTCCAGGATCTCGTGCGACACCGTCAGGCAATTTTTCATTACCTCGAAGTCGTCAGCCCTGCCCGCGGATGCAAATTCATCTTTCAGCCGCGAGAGCGTCAGGTCCAACAACGTCACGGCCCACTCCCGATCGAACACCTCGTCGCACGCGAGCTGCCGGGGATCCGCCGCGCACAGGCTCTCCGCCATGTGGGTGTCGATCCGGCAGCAAACCTTGCCGCCGCCTCTCTTTTGAGCGCCCGCGCGGCGCCACTCATTCATCATGAATCGCTTCATCGCGGCCAAAAGGAAGCTGCGCAATCGGCCTCGCTCCTGGTTCGCCGCGTCGAGCCAGTGTTTTTCAAGCAGCAGGCGGAAGAATTCCTGGGTGAGGTCCTGCGCGTCGTGAGAAGGAAAACCGCGGTTGCGGACGTAGGCGTAGAGCGGTTTCCAATAAAGCCCGCAAATCTCCTCCAACGCAGCGTCCGAGTGCCCTCTGGCTGCGAGCACAACAGACCACCGCGTCGCGGGAAACCGCGCATCGCTGCCTGGTCCGCTGGAGGTGGCATCGCTCAAGTCTGTACAACGAGATTACCCGAAAGACGGAACATGTTACATCCAAAACAATCAATAAGAGGCGGGTGCGAATCGTCCTTTTGAAAGAACGTCCAACGTGGATGTGTCATCAGGTATCTTTTGAGGCACAATCACGACATCAGTTGCTGCAAGATCCGGGCGCCTGCGGGCGTCGAGCCCACACCCGATACGCGGCTGCGCTCAGCGCGGTTGCGAAATCTCGGGTTTGACCACGCGAGAGCCAATGGCCGACATGCGCTCAACGAGTTTCTGAAACATCGCCTCGCCTTCGTAGGTGCCAATGGTGGCGCCGCCGGACCCGGCAAAGTTCGCGGTCGCGCCGGAATCCCTTGCCACCTGCACCATTCGCACCTGCCAGGGCGGCAGGTTGTAAATCCTGTGACGCACATCAAAGTTGGCGTCCATGAGGCGGCTGAAGGTTTTGTAATCGCGCCGCAGCAGGCTCTCCCGCCCGGCCATCGTCAGCTCGGCCAGTTCTTTCATGGCGTCCACGACCTGTTTTTCGCCTCGATTGTACCGGCCGCGAATGTCGTTGTGGAACACTTCGGTCGGCTCGCTGAGCGAGTTGTGGAAGGCGACGTAGAGCGGCGGGAGCAGGTCCGGCGAGAGCCGCTCGTAGTGGTAGCACTTCAAACCATCCACCAACCGTTCGTGCGCGGGATCAAAATCCATGAACACCACCCCCTCGTACGCCTGCGCAACGCGATCCTGCAACCCGGCCATGATCCCGAGCTTCTCCTTCTCCACGGACAAGGCGAACGATGGCTGGGCAATCAGCGGGATCTCCACGCCGTAAAACGCCATGAGCGCCCGCATGGTAGCCACGATGATCGCGCTCGAGCCGGCCATGCCGACCTGTTGCGGAATGTTCGTCTCGTAGCGAATCGAAAAATTACGGTCGTGCAGCGCGATGTTCTTGGCTTCGCAATACTCGACGAAACGCTTGATGGCCGCCTTGATGAGACGGATGCCGCCGTAATACCCGTGCAGTTCCACATCCTTTGCCAGGTCCTGGATCGAGCGGAACCGCGCCCGGTCGTTCTGCGATGGGACGATGTCGAGCGAGTCCCATTCATAAAGAACCACTTTGGCGCAAAAATTTGCAACGCTGACGGAGATGGTCCGCCCGTTGTAACCGTCGGACGGATTCCCGAGCAGCGCGGCTCTCGAGCAGGCAGTTTTACGGATGATGATCAAGCAGCTTTTTCAAATGTTCACGAAGCGCGTTGCCCTGCTTCTCGTCCTCAAGGGCAAATTCCACGAACGCGCGGAAGTAAGCCTGGAAATTGCCGATGTCGTAGCGGCGCTCGTCCTGGCGGAGACACACGCCATAGACCTTCATGCCCTCCCGGATCAGGAGGCGAATGGCGTCCGTGATCTGTATCTCTCCCCCTTTACCGGGCTTGGTGTGTTGGATCGCCTTGAAGATCTCCGGGGCGAAAACGTACCGGGCCGCGATGGCCAGGTTGCTCGGAGCCTCGGCCCTCGAGGGCTTCTCCACGAGGTCCGCAATTTCGAAAATGTCCGATTCCTCCTTCGGTTTTGCGATGCCGTAACGGTGAACCTCCTCAAGAGGCACACGCTCGAACGCAATCACCGCGCCGGCCCGTTTCGAGAGGAAGCATTCAACCATGCGCCGAACGATGTCGCTTTTGGCGTGCATCCCAATGATGGAATCGCCCAGGGCGGTCACGAATGGCTGGTTCCCGACAAAGGGCTCCGAGCATTGTATCGCGTGGCCCAGGCCGAGCAGCTCGCGCTGCCGCGTGTAGAAATACTGCAACGGCGCCCGCTCATACTCGAGTTCCTCCAGCAATTCCTCCTTGCCGCTCTCCCGCAATTCCTCGATCAGTTCCTCGTTCAGGTCAAAATGGTTTTCGATGGAGGTTTTTCCCGGGCCCGTGATGAAGAGCACGCGCTTCATCTGCATCCGGGTGAGCTCCTCAATGACGTATTGCACCACCGGCTTGCGCCCGACCGGCAGCATTTCCTTGGGCTGGGATTTTGTGGCAGGCAGCAGGCGCGTGCCCAACCCGGCCACAGGAACGACAGCAATGTTGATATCCGTCATTTCAGATCCCCATTTCAGTCATGAGCTTCTTTTCGGCCTGCTCGTTGTCGAGCCCGTGGCGCCGGCGCATGACGGATACGCCAACCACCGGCGGGTAAGCCTGGTCGGCCTTCATGCGCGGCTCAACATACTCGATAACCTCGAACAGCAGGCTGTTTGCCTCTTTGTATTCCATCTGCGTCAGGCGCTGGATGTAGCGCGTCGAGCGATCTATCAGCTTCAGGTTGCTCGGCACCACCCAGATCATGTAGTTGCCCATGACCCGCCCAAGGCGGACCATCGTGCAGGTCGAAAGCGTGTTGAGGACGATCTTCACGGTCACGCGCGTCACGCCGTCAATCAGGAAACCCGTCTCCGGCACCGGCGCAAGCACGAGCACGGCGTCCGGCGCCCAGGAGGCGACGAAGGATTTGATTTCGGCGAAGGACTCTTCGCGGCCGTAGTAGAGAATCCCGATTTTAGCCCCGGCGCTCCTGGCCTGGTCAAGTTGCGTCCTGAAGAAACCGTTTGGCTGCGTCAGCAGCTCCTTTTCGCGCTCGGAAACAATCGCCACCGAGCTGTCCCCGTTGCCGACCGGCCGGTATTTCAGGCCGTCCATGCCAACCTTGAAACGCATCAGCTCCCGGTAGCTGATTTTTTGGACGATTTCATACGTGCGCTGCGCTTTGTCCTCGCTGACCAGGCCGCGGACTTCCTGCTCGGACCACTCAACACACTTGGGCGTGCGCTTGATGATGTGTTCCCATGCCTTCGGGGTTTCCGCGTAGGGGACGTAAAGGAACGCCCACGATTCCGTCGCCGAGGTGTCGTCCGCTTTGCGAAACGGCGGCGTGCAGAATGTCGGCGAGCGCTCAGTGGTGTCGGTCAGCACATCAATCCCGAAACGGTTGGCAGAGTAGTTGTTCTTGCGCGAGGCCCGATACACAGTCTCCTCGAGGGTGACGATGCCGGCGAGTTGGTCGAGAAAAGCGGGTGCTTTAACGGCGTTATGCGCTGCCGTGAAGTGCGTCAGGAATTGCGAGGGAACATCCTTCGAGGGCAGGGCGCACGGACCGCCAGGTTCGAGCTCGCACATGAGGTCGCGCAATACCATCTCCAGCACGGTCGAGATGACCGCCAGTTGGATGGTGGTGGCTTGCATGCGGGTCGAGCCGGTGATGGCCATCGGCCCGGTGGTGAGGTTGATCTTCTCGATCCCCGGTTCCTGGATGACTTCGCGGCTGCGTTGAACGTGCTTGCAAAGGATATCGTCGGGGTTGTTATACACGAAATAAACCTTCGCTCCCACTTCGTGCCCTTTCCAAGCGGTGCCGATGACAAACGATGTTTCGCCTCCCTCCGTAATGGCAAACACCACGTCCCCCTTCGCCACGCCCAGGTCGCCAATCTGCTTCTTGCCAAACTCGGTGAAATCCTCGAAACCTTCCACCGCCTTGATCAGCGCAAAGTCTCCCCCCGCCATCACCGCAAATGCGCGGTTCTCCCAATCCTCCGCCGCCGGAGAGCTCTTGAGCCCGCGGGCTTTCTGCTGCTGCCAGAAATCGCGCCAGATGGACACCAGTTGAATGCTTAGCCGCCCCGTCGAGCCGCAACCGGTGAAAAACACTTTCCCGCCCGCCCTGAGCGCGGCGAGCAGTTCCTCTTTCATCCGCCCAGCGCGACCGGACTCGACAAACGCCGTGTAGGTGGCGCGCACGTCGTCATCCACATCGAAGAGAAGCCGGAGGGCGGACGGCACGTCCTTTTTGGCGGCTTCGCTCAGGTTTGAAGTGACAGGGTGGGAGGACTCGGTAACCAGAGCGCCTAGTTTGAATTGCTCGCAGATGCTGAGAAAATCCTCAGACCGTTTTTTTGAGGTGTTGCTCATTGTTTAAAAAGTTCTGAATGCTTGTGACAGATTGCCACTGTGCCGCACAGCGTCAAGGGAATAGCATGGCAGGGGGCATGTCTCAAAACCAGCGTTCTGCGGGTAACATTTTTTCGCAAGGCAACACACAAGATCTTGCGGCGCGGCCGCAGGCCGTTCCGTGGCGGGGCGGTTGAAACGCGGACTCCAGGCTGTGGAAACGGAGCTGCATGGCAGCGAATCCATCAGCAAAAGGCCGTTGCGAGGCGCGGCCCGTCCCCGGTCCAAAGTGCCTGAGGTTGGCGTGGGTCAGCCAATGAACACGGTTCTCATCGAAGGTCAAAGCGAACCGTTGATTTGTTCACAGTGGCTTGTCAGGGTTTTTTCTTATAAAGGAAGACCCCCGAACCGGGCTGGTCCTTGATCGCAACCGCCAGGCCCTCTTGCATCAGTCGGCTTCCGGCGGCTCGATGGGTTGTCGAAAGGTCAAGGTCGCTCACCGTGTAAACGGCCTCGGGCTCCAGCCCCTTCAGCCTCAGCTCGACGGACGTGTAAGGACTTTCGGGACGGCGGAATGCCTGGACGACCCCTTCGCCCGTGTCGGGGCAGTTGAACTGCCATGCCATCCAACTGCCGTTGTCGAGGCTGTAAGAGGTCAGGGGGTAGTAGTCGCCCATGTAGTACGGGGCGAATTGCCGCCATTGGCTCAGGGCGCGCCGCACGAGATCGTAACTCAGGTCCTTGCGCCGGACGTCGAACAGGGTGATGAGGCTCGGACACATCGCGCTGCGAAGCGCGTAGAGATCGGTCGCCCGTTCGCCGGTGCCGAAGTAGGGAATCCAGAGTGCCATGCCGTAGGTATGGCCTTGGCAGGCCGTGGGTTGAAGGATGTAATCGGTGCGGTAGAGCGGCACCGCGCGACGCAGGGTCTCGATATCGTTTCGCCGTCCGCCGCTGGCGAAAGAGTCAATCAGCATCCCGGGATGACGCTTGCGCAACTCATCCCAATAAGCGAGGTAGCCGGTCAGGTGCTTGATTTCGGTGATGCCCTGGCGGTCCGGGGTATCGGTGCTGCGCCACGAGTTGAGCGGGTCGAAATTGAAGTCCTGGCGGTACAGGTCGATTCCCTGGGCGTCAATCAAACCGTTAACGTGCGCGGTGAGCCAATTCCAGGCGTCAGGGTTGCCAAGGTTCAGCAGCCCGCCGTTGGTGCCGCCAATCACCCATTCCGGATGCTGCTCGGTCAGCCACGTGCCGGCATGCACTCGCTCCGGCTCGAACCAGACAATGGTCCTGAGGTTCTTCGAGTGGGCATAATCGCTCACTTCGCGCAGGCCGTTCGGAAAGCGCCGGGTATCCACTTCCCACGTGCCCGTCTTCCACCACCCAAACCCATCGCACGGATACCACCCGGCGTCCATCCACCAATAATCCGGCTTCAGATCCTCTTCGATGTACCGATCAATAAACTGGATCTGATCCCGGGTCGTCGCGTTGCACATCTCGGCGAACTGATGCGAGCTGCATCCCGCATGCAGGATCGGCGGCGGCCTGCCCCCGGGCCGTGGCATGTTATGGGCGATCATCCAACGCCGCCATAGGTTCTGGCCGCGCAGCCAGTCGCCGCGATAAAACTGCACGACCACCAGCGGCGATCGGACCTCCTCGGCCGGGTGAAGTGTGAAATGGGTCAACTGCTGCCCGGCGCGAATGCGCAGCGCCGGCGTGTCGTCGCGATCAAAACGCGCGGCCCACTGGCCCGGCCAGCCCATCACGACGATCAGCCCGTTGCCCGGGTTGTGGAAGTTCCAGTAGGGATTGCTGCCGCTGGTGGGGCGCCCGCCCGCCGGAGCCAGTTGCTTCGAGGCTGCCGGCCCCAGCGTTTCGGTCAGCGGCTCGAAACTGTCGGGCGTGCAACTGTCCCCCTTCGTGTAGTGTAGTGTGAAATCGCCGCTGGCGCATGGGACGAACCTGCTGTCTATCGCCTGGATGTCCGCCAGAATCGGCGTGTCGGCGGTCCCTGCGTTCTTAAAGTAAAGCGTCCATTCCACAGTCGGAAAATCGTTGTACTGCACGCCGATGCAATGCACGATCAGGCCGGTCTTCGGATCGGTGTAGGTCAATGTGCGCTCCTTGCGCTGGTCATCCAGTGTTCGGCTGCTTCTCTCCAGGTTCCAGTTCTTCAGAAGCTCCGCCGACGGTTTGCCGCCGTAGGTGAACGAAAAGAACGGTTCAACGCTGACGGGCTGAGACTCGGCGCTGTAGATCGGCAAATCACCCAGCCACACTGTCTGTCCATCGGCCAGCACCACTTTCGCGTCAGCCCAATCCGCCTGGTCACAGGCTATCCCGTTGCCCCCGTCGCTCACCTCAAGCACCAATTCCCGGGCGCCCTCCAGGCCGACCCGGACCCCGGCGCCGGGCGTCCCTTCCCGCATCATCTCCGTTTTGAAAACGCTCTTGCCGGCAACACCCACCGAGAAAACAACCGACCCCTGCCCGCCAGCGGTTTGTTCGTTCGAGTCGATGCCCGCCGTGCTGGTAAAAACCTGCCCGGGGCCGGGCAACCGCACGATCAGCTTGCTCGGCGCATGACAATACAAACCGCGGCTGTAGAGGCTCCCGCCCACTCGAAGCGGCTTGTCGAACCGGCCGTTCAACTGCACTGCGGCGTGATTCGCCACGACAAACAACCCCGCCTCGGGCGCCTTGGCGCTCGAAACTCCCTCGAATTTCGCACGCGCCCATGCGTCCGCGTCGGCCAGTTCAGCCGGGGTCGGGACTGCGGAATGCGCCAGCGGCGCCGACATTAGCGCCAGCAGGGCGGCGATACCAGGGTAGCTGCTCTTCATCCGACCAAACTGGCGGGTTTTTGTGGAGTTGTCGTTTGATATCGTCCACAACACAGATTTGAAACCGGCCCGCGGCATGCCGCGCGGACCTCGATTCAATGTGCAGTGGGGGGGTGACCCTCGGAAAGTTGTGGAAAGCGTTGCGAGTATATGGATATACCGACCTTCGAATGAACGAGTACAACCAGCACAAAGATTGGCCAGAGCCACGATTCTTGAACCCGGACAGCGCTATTTGCAAT
>ERZ1645192.246-NODE-246-length-41988-cov-10.637851_pt1 | contig 41988 bp, 35 predicted proteins | sample MGYA00575354_ERZ1645192 | MGnify/ENA primary metagenome ERZ1645192 (study PRJEB40844, sample SAMN11349763) | freshwater sediment metagenome | isolation source: river sediment | host: Sediment | place: India: Faizupur Khadar , New Delhi | collected 2017-02-21 ...
GCGTTCTTCTTCGTCACGTAGAAATAGCCCGTGTCGGCGGTCGACAGGAGCTTGATCTTGATCATCGCGGCCTTGGCCATTTCTTTATCCTGTATATGCGGCCGTGAGGCCAATTTCGCCGAAAACGGCTAGGGCCGGAGACTCGACTTAACGCCGGTCCGGCCCGAAAGCTCGGGCGCACCATACGGATCGCGTCCATCTTGTCAAGAACGTGCGCGCAACAGCGTCACGATCGCGAGATAAAGACCGCATAAAATCGCCAGCCCGTAGAACAGGCCGTTGGCGTCGCCGATATCCAGCGCCGCGCCCAGCGTCGGCGGGCCGCTCATCATGCCGAGCGAATAATACATGATGTAGGCCGCATTGGCTGAGGCCAGCTGCGCGCCGTGGTAGCTCGCGCCGAGATGGGCGAGGCCGACGGTGTAAAGCCCGCTGGTCAGGCCGCCCCAGACCATCAGCACGAGGCCGAGCGCCACAAGCCCATATTGCGCTGCGATCGGCATGACGAGCGCGCCGACGAGGCCGCACAGCGCCAGCGCGATGAGGAATTTCGGCTTGTCGAGCTTGTCGGCGAAATAGCCGATGGGCAATTGCAGCGCCATATTGCCGAGCGCGATCAGCGTCACCAGCAGCGGGCCGGCGTCGGCGCCGAAACCGGCGCGAATCGCATAGACGGGCAACAGCCCCATGCCGCCGGTTTCAATCGCGCCGAACACGAGCGCGGCGAGCGTGGCGACGGGCACGGCCGTGAGAAAGCCGAGAACCGGCGTGTGGGCGGCGCGCTCCAGCTCCGGCGTCCGGCCGCGGGCCAGCGCCACAGGCGCGCCGGCAATGGCGAACAGCGCCGCGCCGGCGGCGAAGGGCAGCACGCCGGCCGTGCCGACCGCCATCAGCAGGGCGGGGCCGATGGCGAAGCCGAGCGACAGGACCGTGGCGTAGACGCCCATCACCAGCCCGCGGCGGGCCGGCGGCGCGGCGGCCACGACCCAATATTCGCCGATGACGAATAGGGTCGTCAGCGACAGGCCGAAGGGCAGGCGCAAGGCGAGCCAGACAAGCGGATCATCGGTCGCGGCGAAAGCGAGCAGCGCCACGAGGCCGACGCCCAGCGCCAGCATGAGCAGGGGCCAGACGCCGACGCGCTGCGCCAGCCGGGGCGCGATCGGCGCGCCGACCAGGGTGGCGAGACCCGCCACGGCGGTGTTGAGGCCGTTGAACCAGGCCGGCGCGTTGGCCTGCTCCAGCCGGACGGACAGAAGCGGAATCGTCAGCGACAGGCCGATGCCGACGATCGACACCGTGGCGATGGCGGCGATCAGCGACGCGCGGTCGAAGCCGGCCGTCGTATTCGCGTGCGTCGTCATGCAAGGGATCCGGCGCGCAAGGCGCGAGCCGCGCCCGCGCCGCCGCCCTGGCGCAGCGTCACAATTCCTCGCGATTCCACTGCTTGCGCACTTCATAGAAGAAGGGCACCGGCAATTCGTGCCGCATGCCGCCTTCGAGGCGGATGTCGAGCTCCTTCAGCACGACGCCGGTGATCGGCGGCAGGTCGAGCGAGCGGGCCTCGGCCAGCGGAATCCAGACGAGTTCGACAAGCTCGGTGTCGGCGGTGACGACGCCGTCGATCTTGTGGGCGATCTCGGTCGCGTCCATCGAGAAGAAGGCGGTGTCGAAGCGCTTGGGCCGGCGCGGCGGCGTGATGGCGCGGGCGATGAAGTGCAGGTTTTCGAGGTTCGGCAGCACGCCATGGCCGACGAACTCCGCCCACGGGCCGGGCGGCGGGTCGATGGCCGCGCCATATTCCTTGGTGCCGAGCAGGATGCCGGTTTCCTCGAACGTCTCGCGGATGGCGGCGAGCGCCAGCGCGCGCGGGCGCACGGAGGAGGGGCGCTGGACGCGCTTGTTGAGCTTTTCCTCGACGATCGGCGACAGCGCGCCGGCGACGTTCATCTTGCGGTCGGAGGCCTCGATGCGGCCGCCGGGAAAGACGAACTTGCCCGGCATGAACTTGTGGCCGGCGTGGCGCTTGCCCATCAGCACCTTCGCCACAGGGCCGGAATGGTCGAGCAGGATCAGCGTCGCGGCGGGCTTCGGACGCATGTTCGGCGTCGAGCGGTCACGGCTCACCTTGGTCAGGTAATCGGCGAGCTGATTGATGTTTTCCGGGGAGGGGGGCGTATCGCTCATGCGAGGGCGCTTTCTTCGTTGGTTTTGTTGCGCGAGGCGGAGGGCGCGGCCTCGAAGCCATGCATCCGCAGCGCCCATTGATAGGCGATCAGCCCGCCTTTCGCCACCGGCAAGAGCGCGAGGCTGAGCGCCAGCGTCAGCAGCGGCCAGACGATGGAATGGACGGCAAGCGACAGGTCGGGCCAGCGCTCGTCGGTGGCCAGAATCAGCGCGCCGATGACATGGCTGACGATGAGAATGGTGAAATAGGGCGGGGCGTCGTCGGCGCGGTGGTGATGCAGCTCCTCGCCGCAATTCGGGCAATTGTCGTTGACCTTGAGATAGGCGCGGAAAATCTTGCCCTCGCCGCAGGCCGGGCATTTGCCGCGAAAGCCGAGCTTCAGCGCGGCCCAGGAATCGCGCTCGGGCGGGCGGCTATGGGTCTCTTTGGCGTCACTCACGAACCGTTCCTTACTTTCGAAATCACATCAACGGCCTCATGTTGAGGAGCGCCCGAAGGGCGCGTCTCGAAACATGGGCTTCAGGCGCCTTCCTGCCCGTCCTTCGAGACGCCGCCTGCGGCTGCTCCTCAGGACGAGGGTGAGCATTGGACGCGACCAAATCACCGCCGCGCTGTTTTTCGTTTTCCGCTCTTCGGCTTGGCGAATGCGTCCTTGCGGCCGGTCTTGCGCATCTTGCCGCTGCGCAGCGCCGATGTCGTGCGCTTTTTTCCCTTGCTCAGCATTTCGAAGCGCAAGGCGCCGGCGAAGGGCGCGGCCTCGACGAGGCGGACTTCGACGATGTCGCCGAGGCGGAAGCCCTCGCCCGAGCGGCCTGAGATCAGCGCGTGCTGGCCTTCGTCGTAATGGAAATAATCCTGCCCGAGCGTGGCGGCGGGGACGAAGCCGTCGGCGCCGGTCTGGCTCAGCTTGACGAACAGGCCGGCCTTGGTGACGCCGGCGATGCGGCCCTCGAAGCTCGCGCCGATGTGGCTGGCGAGATGGCCGGCGATGAGGCGTTCGGTCGTCTCGCGCTCGGCCGCCATGGCGCGGCGCTCGGCGGCGGAGATGCGCGCGGCGATCTCGGCCAGTTCGCCCATGGCCGCGTCCGGCAGGCCGTCCTTGCCGAGGCCGAGGGCGCGGATCAGGGCGCGATGCACGATGAGATCGGCATAGCGGCGGATCGGCGAGGTGAAATGCGCGTAGCGGCGCAGATGCAGGCCGAAATGGCCGTAATTGTCCGGCGTGTACTCGGCCTGCGCCTGGGCGCGCAGCACGACTTCGTTGACGAGATGCTCGTTCTCCGTCTCGCGCACGCGCTCGAGGATGCCGTTGAACTGCTCCGGCTTGAGCACCTGGCCCTTGGCGATCTTGATGTCGATGGAGGCGAGGAATTCCGCCAGCGCGTTGAGCTTCTCGATCGAGGGCTCGTCATGCGTGCGGTAGATCAGCGGCTGGCGTTCGCCCTCCAGCGTCTCGGCGGCGGCGACATTGGCGAGGATCATGAATTCCTCGATCAGCCGATGCGTGTCGAGACGCGGCGGAATGACGACGCGGTCGACCGTGCCGTCGAGATGCAGCAGGATCTTGCGTTCGGGCAGGTCGAGATCGAGCGGGCTGCGGCGCTTGCGCTCGATCTTCAGGCTTTCGTAGGCGCGCGCCAGCGGCTTCAGCACCGGCTCGACCAGCGGCGCGGTCGCCTCGTCGGCAATGCCGTCGAGCGCCGTCTGCGCCTGCTGATACGACAATTTGGCGGCCGAGCGCATCATGATGCGGTGGAAGCTGTGGCCCAGCTTGCGGCCGTTGGCGGCGATCTTCATGCGCACGGCGAGCGCCGGGCGGTCTTCGAGCGGGCGCAGCGAGCACAGGTCGTTGGAGATGCGCTCGGGCAGCATCGGCACGACGCGATCGGGGAAATAGACCGAATTGCCGCGGTCGAGCGCCTCGCGGTCGAGCGCGCCGCCGGGCTTCACATAGGCCGAGACATCGGCGATGGCGACGGTGAGGATATGGCCGCCCGCGTTTTCGGGATCGTCGTCGGGCGCAGCGTGCACCGCGTCGTCATGGTCCTTGGCGTCGGCGGGGTCGATGGTGACGAGCGGCACTTCGCGCCAGTCCTCGCGGCCCGCCAGCGTCGCCGCCCTGACGGCCTCCGCCTCGCGGATCGTCTCGGGGCGGAAGACGTTGGGAATGCCGTGAGTGTGGATGGCGATGAGGCTGACCGCCTTTTCGCTCGCCATCGAGCCGAGGCGTTCGCGCACGCGCGCCTGCGGCAGGCCGAAACGGCCGGAACGCAGCGTTTCGACGGCGACGAGATCGCCGTCCTGCGCCTCGCCCTGCGACCCTTCCGGCACCTGCAATTCGCCGCGGTTGGCCTGCTTCTTGTCGACCGGCAGGATGCGGCCGCCGCCGCGCGGATCGGCGCGGAAAATGCCGAGCGTCTGGGTGCGGGCGCGCGAAATCAGCTTGATGACGCGGCCGGTATAGGCGGGTTCTGCGGCGCGTCCCTCGCGGTTCAGCTCGACGCGCACGAGCGCGCGGTCGCCGACGCCCGGCGTCGGCCCGCCGGGGCGCTGCTTGCGCGGCGTGAAGACGGCGATGCGCGGCGTCGGGCCGTGCTCCTCGTCCCATTCGGCCGGCGTGGCGATAAGGTCGCCATCGCTGTCGCGGGCGGTGATGTCGGCCAGAACCACGGGGGGCAGCATGCCGGGGCGGTGCAGCGTCTTGCCGCGCCGCTCGACCGCGCCTTCGTTCTCCAGTTCCTTCAGCATTTTCTTGAGCAGCATGCGCTCGGCCTGGCCCTTCACGTCGAAGGCGCGGGCGATTTCGCGCTTGCCGATCTTGGCGGGCGCGGGCAGGCCGGCCTCGGCGGCGGCCGCACGTTCACGGGCGATGAAGGCGAGAATATCCTCGCGGGAGGGCAGCGGGCGCGGATGCGCGTCAATGGTCTTCTTGGTCAACGACTCGTCTTTCGGGGCGCGGACACGGCGTCCGGCGCACGCTCATGTCTGCCAAGATGGGGTGTTTGCCGGCAATTGGCTAGAGCAGGGGAGAAGGGGCGCCCATGTCGTTCCGGCAAATGTCCTTGCCGTGTGTTCCGCGCCTACAATCCTCCGCGACATTTTGCCGGGCCGATTGCCGCCGCGTCCTTCTCTCCTTGCGGGCGACGGTGGCCGCTGTCGCCCGCTTGACCAATCTCGCAGATTTTCAAGACACAAGGGGGCGTTCGCGCGACAGCGCGAAAGTGCCGTGTGCTGAGTCTCGTGAGTTCGCTGCGCGATCCCCCTCATCCCCGGCCTGCGGCCGGACCTTCTCCCGCAAGGGGAGAAGGGGCGCGCGGAGACGTTGCGCTCAGGACGGACGTGGATGGCAGGGACAAGCCCGGCCAAGACGCTGCATCAGGCAAATGCGCCTTGCCTGATGCTACTTCTTCTTCGCGGCCGCCTTCTTGGCCGGGGCTTTCTTGGCGGCGGCTTTCTTCACCGGGGCTTTTTTCGCGGCGGCTTTCACCGGCTTGGCGCCCTCGAACGGCACGCTGTCGTCGTCCTGCGCCTTGGCCTTGGCGGCGGGCTTCTTCGCCGGCGCGGCCTTCTTGGCCGGAGCCTTCTTGCCCGCGGGGGCCTTGCCGGCCTTTGCCTCGATCAGGCGCAGGGCTTCGTCGAGGCCGATCGTGTCGGGCGAAACGTCCTTGGGCAAAGTGGCGTTGATCTTGCCCCAGTTGACATAGGCGCCGAAGCGGCCGGCGCGCACGGTGACCGCGCCGCCATCGGGATGGTCGCCAAGGGCGCGGCCCTGCGCCGCGCCGCCGCCGCCGGACTGCTTGGCGGCAATGAGCGCCAGAGCCTCGTCGAGCGAGAAGGTGGTGGGATCGGCCTCCTTCGGCAGGGTGGCGTTGACCTTGCCCCAACTGACGTAAGGCCCGAAGCGGCCGGCCTTGATGGCCACCGCGCCGCCCTGCGGATGGTCGCCGAGGGCGCGCGAGGCGGTGGAGGCCTGCTTGCCGAAGCTGCGGCCCGAGAGGCCGCTTTCCTTGGCGATGATCAGGTCGATGGCGCGGTTGCCGCCGATTTCGAGAATGTCGTCGTCCTTGCCGATATTGGCGTAGGTCTTGCCGTGCTGGACGTACGGCCCGTAGCGGCCGATGCCGGCGACGATCGGCTCCTTTGTCTCGGGATGGCGCGCCACTTCGCGCGGCAGCGACAGCAGCTTGATCGCCTGCTCGATGGTGAGGTCGGCGGGCGCGAGGCCTCTCGGCAGCGACGAGCGCTTCGGCTTGTCGCCTTCGCCCTGCTGCACGTAAGGCCCGAAACGGCCATCGCGCAGGCTGATTTCCTCGCCCGTCGCCGGATCCTGACCGAGCACTTTCACGCCCGGACGGTCGCCATTGGCGATGGCGGCGGCGTCGGCGCTGGTCGCCGACAGGGTGCGGGTGAACTTGCACTCGGGATAGTTCGAGCAGCCGATGAAGGCGCCAAACTTGCCGAGCTTCAGCGACAATTGCCCGGCGCTGCACGACGGGCAGGCGCGCGGGTTGGAGCCATCTTCCTTGGCCGGGAAAATATGCGGTCCGAGCAGGTCGTTGAGGTTGTCGAGAACCTCCGTCGTGCGCAGATCCTTGGTGCCGGCGAGCGCGGCGGAAAATTCCGTCCAGAAATCGCGCAGCACGACCTTCCAGTCGCCTTCGTGGTTGGAAACGCGGTCGAGCTTTTCTTCCAGATCGGCGGTGAAATCGTATTCGACATAGCGCGAGAAGAAGCTTTCGAGGAAGGCCGTCACCAGCCGGCCCTTGTCCTCGGGCACGAGGCGCTTCTTCTCGATGCGGACGTATTCGCGGTCGCGCAGCACGGCGAGCGTCGAGGCGTAGGTGGAGGGGCGGCCGATGCCGAGCTCTTCCATGCGCTTGACCAGCGTCGCCTCGGTGAAGCGCGGCGGCGGCTCGGTGAAATGCTGGCTGGCGTCGATCCTGTCCTTTTCGAGCCGGTCGTCGGCCGACATCGGCGGCAGGCGGCCGCCGTCCTCGTCCTGCTCGTCGTCCTTGCCTTCCTGATAAAGCTTCAGGAAGCCGTCGAAGCGCACGACCTGGCCGGTGGCGCGCAGGTCGATCTTGCGGCCGGCGGCATCGGCGAGAATGTCGACGGTGGTGCGCTCAAGTTCGGCGCTCTCCATCTGCGAGGCGATGGTTCGAGTCCAGATGAGGTCGTAGAGGCGGGCCTGATCGGGATCGAGCTGGCGCATGACGAATTTCGGCAGGCGGCCGAGATCGGTCGGGCGGATGGCCTCGTGCGCTTCCTGCGCGTTCTTGGCCTTGGCGGTGTATTTGCGCGGCACTTTCGGCACGTAGGAATCGCCGAATTCGCGGCCGATGACGGCGCGGGCGGCGGCGACGGCCTCCGGCGCCATGTCGACGCCGTCGGTTCGCATATAGGTGATCAGGCCGACCGTCTCGCCACCGATGTCGACGCCTTCATATAGGCGCTGGGCGAGCTGCATGGTGCGGGCCGGGGCAAGACCGAGCTTGCGCGAGGCTTCCTGCTGCAGCGTCGATGTGGTGAAGGGCGCGTAGGGATGGCGCTTGGCGGGCTTGGCCTCGACCGAGGCGACGGTGAAGGCGGCCTTCTCCAGCGCGGCCTTGAAGGCTTCCGCCTCCTTGCCCGTGCCGATGTCGAGGCGCGAAATCTTCTTGCCGTCGGCGCCGACGAGGCGGGCGGTGAAGGGCGCGCCGTCCTTTGTCTTCAGATGGGCGACGAGCGACCAATATTCGCGCTTGACGAATTTCTCGATTTCCAGCTCGCGGTCGCAGACGAGGCGCAGCGCCACCGACTGGACGCGGCCGGCCGATTTCGCGCCGGGCAGCTTGCGCCACAGAACCGGCGAGAGATTGAAGCCGACGAGATAATCAAGGGCGCGGCGGGCGAGATAGGCGTCGACCAGCGCATGGTCGATGCCGCGCGGATGCTCCATCGCGCCGCGCACCGCTTCCTTGGTGATGGCGTTGAAGACGACGCGCTGGATCGGCTTGTCCTTCAACACTTTCTTGGCGTTGAGCACTTCCAGCAGGTGCCAGGAAATCGCCTCTCCCTCGCGATCCGGGTCGGTTGCGAGAATGACGCGGTCGGCTTCCTTCACGGCGCGGGCGATGTCGGCGATGCGCTTGGCCGAGCGCGTGTCGACGTCCCACAACATGGCGAAATCATTGTCGGGATCGACCGAGCCATCCTTGTCGACGAGGTCGCGGACATGGCCGAAGGAGGCCAGAACCTCGTAGCCCTTGCCGAGATATTTGTTGATGGTCTTGGCCTTGGCGGGCGACTCGACGATGACGACGCTATTGGACAAACCCGGCCTCACAGACGTGCAAATCTAGCCTGGCCGAGCCCCTTGAGCCCTGCCGCAATGGAGCCGGAACATGGGCGAGGGGCTGCGGCCTGTCAAATCGGCTGTCGCGGGACAGCCGGCTTTTCTCGCCTTGCGCGCGCACGCCCGTCGCTGGACAAGCGCCGCCGCGCCGCCTATGGCCTTGGCCGGAACGGGCGCCGTTGCGCCGCGGCAGGTCAAGGAAGCGGAGACCGACATGAGCGACATCGACGTGCGCGACAGCAATGGCGCTAAGCTCTCCGAGGGAGATTCCGTTCAGGTCATCAAGGACTTGAAGGTCAAAGGCTCGTCCGTCACGCTGAAGCGCGGCACGGTGGTCAAGGGCATCCACCTCACCGACGATCCGGAGCTGATCGAAGGCCGCACCGACAAGGTGAAGGGCCTCGTGCTGCGCACGGAATTCCTCAAGAAGTGCTGAATCGGGCAGGGTCGCCCTTCTCCCGCGAGGGAGAAGGGCGTTCGCCCATCAATATCTCCAGCCCGAGCGCAGGCCGACGACCAGCGCGTTGCGGATCGGCGTGCGGCCGGTCGGGTCCATCGGGTCGGCGACATGGCCGCCGGGGTGGAAGACATATTGAATGTTCGGCTGCAGCGTCCAGCCGGGCAGGATCTGCCATTGGTAATTGGCTTCGATAACGGCTTCATAGTCGCGCTTGAAGACGCCGGTTCCGAAACGGATGGCGTCGGCGTCGAGGCCGCGGGCGCTTTCGGAAATGCGGGCGTAGGACAGCGCGAGGCCGAAGGCGTCGTCGGGACGTGCGTCGATCATGCCGGTGAACACCATTCCGGCGTCGACCTGCCAGCCGATCAGGTTGCGGTCGGAGGGATTGGCGAAGACGCGCGAAAACACCGCCACGCCCTTGCCGTCGTCGCCAGGCTTGCGCCAGATCGTCTGGTCGATCATGCCGTAGACGCCGTAATCGCCGCGATGCCGGCGCGCGATTCCGTTGCTGAGCGGATCGGCGAGCGAGCGGCCGTCCGCGCCCCAGCGCATGTCGTCGAAATTGGCGAAATGCCGCCACGCGCCGATCTTGACCGCGCCGGGAAGGCCGGCGGCGTCCTTGTCCTGATTGTATTTGTGCTTGGCCTCGGCGACGAGATAGGAGCCGTGGCGCAGATGCTAGTCCATGCTGTGCGGGTTGCGCGCCTGTGGATCGGCGGGGCCGGGCTGCGCCGGGTCGCCGTTGAACAGGGCGACGAGCACGGAATTGTTGTCGTTCGGCTCGTATTTGGCGCGAATGCCGGGCGTCGAGAACGGATAGGCCGGGCCGCCGCTCGGCAGGTTGGCGCCGAGAATGGCCGGCCAGCCGAACGAGGCGTTGTTGAACAGGCTGGCGTGCGAACTCGACGTATGCTCGCTGTCGACGCCCATCTGGCCGGCGCGGATCGAGAACTTGCCGTCGAAGAACTTCTGTTCCAGCCAAGCCTCGAACAGGCGCGTGTGCGGGATCGCCTCGATGTTCGACACCGTCATCATGTTGCCGACGTATCTGCGCGACAGGCCGACGCCCTCGATGTGGAACAGGCTGACATGGGCGCTGCCGCCCTGCCAGTTGGCGAGTTTTTCCAGATCGGCGTCGACGCTGAGTTCGAGGCGGCCGTTGAAAACCGAGCCGCGGCGCATGCCGCCGGAGACGGACGACAGGAAGTCGGCATTGTAATTGATCTGATAGGTGACGCCCTTGGCCGCAAGCGCCCGGCGCAGGCCGCCGGGATCGGCCATGAGCGGCGGCAGGCTCGTGGCGATCGACGGCGAAGGAACGCCCGTGACCGGATCGGGTCCGTCGCCCGCCATGGCCGGCAGCGCCGAGGCGCAGACAAGACCGAGAGCAAGAGCGCGGCGGGCCGCGGCAGGTCGAAACGTCCTATTCATTCAATCCCCCGGATCTATCCGCCGATTCGGCAATGCTCCGCGCCGGCGATCTCGTAAAATCGTGTTTAGGCGACCAAAATTTTCGTGGCCAGCGCGAATCGTCACTTGGGAACTGTTCGCAGCGCAGCTTGCGCGAACCTGCTGCGCGCGCGCCACAGCTTGCCGCCGCGCGCCGGCGCGTGCCACGATCGCGCGAGATCAGGGAGGCGGGCGCAATGCAGGAATTCGTCGAGGTCAATGGCGTGCGGCTGCATGCGCTGCGCGAAGGCTCGGGACAATTGATCCTGTTCGTCCATGGCTTTCCGGAGTTTTCCGGCGCGTGGGCGGCGCAATTGGCCGAGTTCGGCCGCGACCATCTGGCGGTCGCGCCCGATCTGCGCGGCTTCAACCTGTCGTCGAAGCCGGCGGAGGTGAAGGACTATCGCCCGAAGCATCTCGTCGGCGATCTCGTCGGCCTGATCGAGCATTACAGCCCCGGCCGCAAGGCGCTGGTCGTGGCGCATGACTGGGGCGGGGCGGTGGCGTGGAACCTCGCGGCGCAGCGTCCCGATCTCGTCGAGAAGCTCGTCATCATCAACTCGCCGCATCCCGTGACCTTCGCGCGCGAACTGGCGCATTCGCCGGCGCAGCAGAAGGCCAGCGCCTATATGAATTTCTTCCGCCGCCCCGGCGCGGAAGACGTCTTGGCCGAGGACAATTTCCGCCGCCTGTTCGGCATGTTGCGCGGGCCGTCGGGCGAGAGCGTGCTAAGCGAGGCCGAGAAGCTGGAATACGCCAAGGCGTGGGGACAGCCCGGCGCGATCGCCGGCGGGCTGGCCTATTACCGCGCCTCGCCGCTGCATCCGCCGCAGGAGGGCGAGCCGGGCGCCGCCGCGCTGACGCTCGACCCCGCGCCGTTCCGCGTGCATGTGCCGACGCTGGTCATCTGGGGCGAGGCGGATACGGCGCTGCTGCCGAGCCTGCTCGACGGGCTTGAGGACTATGTGCCCAATATTCGCATCGAGCGCGTGCCCGAGGCCAGCCATTGGATCATCCATGAACATCCGGCCCGCGTGAACGGGCTGATCCGGGCGTTCTTCGCCGGCGCGGATTGACGCCCGATCCCGAGCGTTATAACTTTTGTTATAACTCTTGAGGGTTCGGTGCATGACACATCTGAAAGTTCGCCCGGTCGGCAATTCCCTCGGCGTTGTTTTGCCCAAGGATTTGCTGTCGCGGCTCAATCTCAAGAATGGCGACACGCTGCATCTGACCGAAGCGCCGGATGGGTCGCTGCGCATCACGCCATATGATCCCGCCTTCGAAGAGCAAATGCGCATCGCGCGCGAGGCGATGGGAAAATATCGCAACACGCTGCGTGAGCTTGCCAAGTGAAAGACCCGGCCTGGGTTCTGCGTTCGGTCATCGAGGCCGTGCATGACGCCCAGCTGGCCGAGCATGGCGGCGCGCCCGGTCTGCGCGATTCAGGGCTGCTCGATTCCGCCCTTGCCCGGCCAATGAACCTGCACGCCTATGGCGAAGCGGACGTGATCGTTCTGGCGGCTGCCTATGCCTCGGCCATCATCCGCAATCATCCCTTCGTCGACGGCAACAAGCGCAGCGCGTTTCTGGCCGCCTATGTCTTCCTGCGTCTCAACGGCTTTGATCTCATTGCGGATGAAGTCGAGGCCACGACGGCGATCTTGTCGCTTGCGTCGGGCGCGACAACGGAAGCAGATTTTGCCTCGTGGCTGCGCGCCAATACGAGCGCCCTGTGAAAGGTCGATCCATGCTCATCACGTCTCTCAAGCAGCAGCATGAAGAATTGCGGCGGCTCGTCGAGGAAGCGGGGATCGTCACGGCCTTCACGGGCGCGGGCATTTCCACAGAATGCGGCATTCCGGATTTTCGCTCGCCCGGCTCGCCGTGGCTGAAGAACAAGCCGATCGATTTCGACCTGTTCGTCAACAGCGCCGAAATGCGGGCCGAGGCGTGGCGGCGCAAGTTCGCCATGGACGATCTCTATCGCGGCGCGCAGCCGGGACGCGGCCATCGTGCGCTGGCGGGCCTCGCCGCCTCGGGCAAGATGCCGGCGCTGATCACGCAGAACATCGACGGTCTGCACCAGGCCTCGGGCGTTCCGGCCGGCAATGTCATCGAGTTGCACGGCAACGGCACCTACGCCCGGTGCCTGTCCTGCGGCGGCCGCCACGAACTCGCCGAGGTGCGGAGGCGCTACGAGGAGAGCGGCGAGGGGCCGCGCTGCCATTGCGGCGGGCTGATCAAGTCCGCGACGATTTCCTTCGGTCAGACGATGCCGGAAGAGGCGATGACGCGGGCGCGCGACGCCTCCGTCACCTGCGACCTCTTCCTCGCCATCGGTTCGTCGCTGGTTGTCTATCCAGCGGCGGGATTCCCGGCGCTGGCGCAGCGCGCCGGGGCGCAACTCGTCATCATCAACCGCGACGAGACGGCGCTCGACGACGAGGCCGACCTCGTCCTGCGCGGCGACATCGGCGATATTCTCGAGGCGCTGCTCTAGCGCCCCGACCGCTTCAGGTAGACGAGATAGGCGCCGAACGAGGCCAGCGCGAGCGCCATGAACAGCGCGCCGGACTGGAACGCCAGCCGCGCCGAACCGGTCCGCGTCGCCAGCCAGCCGGCGACAATGGGCGCGATCACCATGATCAGGTAATAGACGGCGTAGAACACGCCCATGCCCTTGGCGCGCTGGTCGAGCGCCAGCACGCGCGTCGGCAGGGCCATGATCGGGCCGGCGGGCAGGCCGACGACGAGGCCGAGCACGGCGAAGGCGACGGCCGGGTAGGCGGTCGTCGAGGCGAGCATGATGCTCAGGCCGGTCAGGATCGCCGCCGCGACGATGGTGGCGCGCGGAATGCCGAAACGGTCGGCGAAATAGCCGCCCGCCGGCACCGAGAGAATCGTGCACCAGAGCGCGAGGCTGACGGTGGAGCCGGCGGCGAGCGGCGTCATGCCGTCGGCGGCGAGCATCGCCGGGCCGAAGCCGAACACCATGGAAAAGCCGGCGTTGAACCAGCCCCAGACCGCGGCGGCGAGCAGGGTGAGGATGAAGGCCGGGCGGTCGGGCCATTCCTGCGCCGGCGCTGCCGGCGCGCCGGCCTGCGCCGGCGGATCGCGATAGACGAGGGCGATGAGGGCGAAGCCGAGCGCGGCATAGGCGACGCCCGGCAGCATGACGCCCGGCAGGCCGGCGGCCTGTCCGAACGGCGGGATGGCCAAGAGCGCGACGGCGAGGCCGACCGGCCAGGCATTGACGAAAATGCCCATGGCGGTGGCGATGTTGCGGCCGGCGAACCAGTCCGCGACCATTTTGGTCATCACGACGGTGATCAGCACCCCGCCGGTGCCGGCGACGATGCGGCCGACGAGATGGACGGGCCAGGCGGTCGAGAAGGCCGGAGCCAGCCCGCCGAGCATCATCAGCGCGAGCCCCGCGAGGGTGACGGCGCGCGAGCCGAAGCGGGCGCCGAGGACGCCGGCGGGCGGGGCGAGCGCCATGCCGGCCATGAAATAGGCGCCCATCAGCAGGCCGATCTGATCCCAGCCGAGGCCAAGCCCGTCTTGCAGGGCCGGCGCGCCGGACGCGATGGACTGATGCTGGAAACCCATGCTGGAGCGGGCGACAAACAGCACCGCCAGAATTAGCCAGGGCGACAGGCCCATGATTCCTCCCCGTGCGCAGTCGGCCTGTTTCGGCGGCCGTTCGAGCGCGACGCGGCGATCAGATCAGAAAGCGCCGGCGAGCGCTACAAAATGCGCGCCATCCACAATGTCGCGCGAGTTTGGGCTTTGCCGCATCCGCGCCGATGTTATCTTTCGTTAAATGATTCTCCCCACTCGATTCGTTGTGGGGGCTTTCGTTGCAGGGCATCCGCTTCGACTTAGGTCGAATGGTAGTTTATCGGCTGGGGAGCTGGTCAGTTGGGCAGCAAAAATCCCACGAATATTCGTTTTGATCTCGATATCGACGCCGCGGGCGACGCGCACGCGCTTGATTTGGTCGAAGTTTCCGGCCGCATCAAATGGTTCGACGTTTCAAAAGGCTATGGTTTCATTGTGCCAGACGGCGGTCAGGCTGACGTGCTTCTTCATGTCACCGTCCTGCGCCGGGACGGCTTCCAGACGGCGCTCGAGGGCGCGCGCATCGTCTGCGAGGCGCAGCAGCGGTCCAAGGGGCTGCAGGTGTTCCGCGTTCTGTCGATGGACGAATCGACGGCGGTGCATCCGGCGCAGCAGGCCGTGCGCACGCATGTGCAGGTCAAGCCGACCGGCGGTTTTGAAATCGTCGTCGTCAAATGGTTCAACCGTCTGCGCGGCTTCGGCTTCCTGACGCGCGGCGAGGGCACCGAGGACATTTTCGTCCATATGGAGACGCTGCGCCGCTACGGTCTGGCCGACCTCAAGCCCGGCGACAGCCTGCTGGCGCGGTTCGGCGATGGTCCGAAGGGGCTGATGGCGGCGGAGGTGCGGCCGCTCGAGGCCGCCATTCCGTCCTCGCACTGACGCCTGGACTTGGATCGGGCGCGATGTGCGGCTAGCTCTCGCGGCGGGGTTTTTTCGCGGGGAGGGGCGATGTCGTTGTCTAGCGGCCCGGAATTGAAGTTCGGTCAGGCGTTGCGCGCGCTGCTCGTTTTCGTCTTCGCCTTCGCATTGACGCCGGCGCGGGCGCAGACAGCGCTGGAAAAGCTGGAGCTCATCACGGCTGGCGGGGCGCAGGCCTTTCAGGTCGAGGTGATGCGCACCGAGACGGAGCGGGCGCGCGGCCTGATGTTCCGTCGCTACATGCCCGAAGACCGCGGCATGCTGTTCGACTTCAAGATCGAGCAGCCGGTGATGATGTGGATGAAGAACACTTACATCCCGCTCGACATGATCTTCATCTCCCGCGCCGGCAAGGTCATCAGCATCGCCCGGGACGCCGAGCCGATGTCGGAGACGATCATCCCCTCGGGCGGCCCGGCCTATGCCGTGCTCGAGCTGAACGGCGGGGCGGCGGCGCGCATCGGGCTCAAGGTCGGCGACGAGGTGCGTCATCCGATCTTCGCACGTTGAGGATTGCTCGCGCGACTTGTCCGGCATCGGGGGGCGTGCTAGCCAAGAGCCCGGAAAAGCGACGGCCCGCGAGCCGGCGACGGGGTATAGCGCAGCCTGGTAGCGCGGAAGTTTTGGGTACTTCAGGTCGCAGGTTCGAATCCTGCTGCCCCGACCACGCCGCTCTCAAAGGAATGCGTCGCGAAACGGATTGAAAGAGCCGAGATCAGACCATGACCGCACGTATCTATCGTCCCGCCAAGAGCGCCACCCAGTCCGGCGCGGCGAAGTCGAAGCTGTGGCGTCTCGATTTCGAGCCGGCCCGCGCCCGCGAGGTCGAGCCGCTGATGGGCTGGACCAGCTCGACCGACATGCAATCGCAGATCCGGCTGAACTTCGCCTCGAAGGAAGAAGCGGTCGCCTATGCCGAGCGCAATGGCCTGGCCTATCGCGTCGAGGAGCCGAAGGAAGCGAAGCTCCGGACGCAGTCCTATTCGGACAATTTCCGCACGAACCGCGTCATGCCCTGGACGCATTGAGCGTCCGGAGGTCGAGCGGCCGTCTTGTCCTGTCCGAAAACGCCGCGGCGGCTCTTCGCGCCGCGCGGCTTCGGCCCCGTAGCTCAGTTGGATAGAGCAGCCGCCTTCTAAGCGGCAGGTCACAGGTTCGAATCCTGTCGGGGTCGCCATTCTCGCTCATTGCGTCGGCGTCGGCAGGCCCGTCCGATTCGAAGGACCCGAAGGCATGGCGTCTGCAAACCCATCATCCGCCGATATGGCGCCGGGCTGGCTCGACCGCGCCACGGCGAGCCACGCGCGCGCGGCTTTGCTGCTGGTTGTCGCCGCGCTCGTCATGTTCCTGCCGGGCTTCATCGGCCTTGCGCCGATGGATCGCGACGAGCCGCGCTTCGCCCAGGCCTCCAAGCAGATGATGGAAACGGGCGATTACGTCGACATCCGCTTCCAGGCCGAGGCGCGGCACAAGAAGCCGGTCGGCATCTATTGGTTGCAGGTCGGCGCGGTGAAGGCGGCCGAGGCCGTCGGCGTGTCGGAAGCCCGCGCCAAGATCTGGGTCTACCGGTTGCCGTCGCTTTTCGGCGCCCTTGCCGCGGTGTTGCTGACCTATTGGGCGGCGCTGGCTTTCGTGTCGCGCCGCAATGCGGCGCTGGCGGCGCTGCTGTTCGCCGCGACCATCCTGATCGGCGTCGAGGCGCGGCTGGCCAAGACCGACGCGGTGATCGCCGCCACCGTCATCGCCTGCATGGGCGCGATGGCGCGGCTCGTCCTCGACCCGGCGCGCGACGGCAAACGCGAAGCGGCGATCTTCTGGACGGCCATGGCGCTCGGCATTCTGGTCAAGGGGCCGATCACGCCGATGATTCCGGTCTTTGCGGGATTGGCGCTGGCGGCGCGCGATCGCGGCGCGCCCTGGCTGAAACGGCTGCGGCCGGCGCTGGGGCTCTTGTGGTGCGCCTTGATCGCTGCGCCGTGGCTCGTGGCCATCCTGCTCAAGACCAAGGGCCAGTTTTTGCAGGATTCGGTCGGTCAGGACATGCTCGGCAAGGTCGCTTCCGGCAAGGAGGCGCATGGCGCATGGCCGGGAACCTATTTCGCCGTGTTCTGGGCGACGGCCTGGCCGCTCGCGCCCTTCGCCGCGCTCGCCGCGCCTTTCATGGCGCGGCTGCGGCGCGATCCCGCCGTGTTCTTCCTGTTGGCCTGGATCGTGCCGGCCTGGCTGGTCTTCGAGGCCGTGCCGACGAAGCTGCCGCATTATGTCCTGCCGGTCTATCCGGCCATCGCCATCGGCGTGGCGCTCGCCTTCGAGCGCGGCGGTCTGACGCTCGGCGCGCTGTGGCGCAAGGCGGCTTTCGCGCTGTTGCCGGCGATGGCGCTGGCGATCGCGGCCGTCGCTTTCGTCCTGTGCCTGCGCGCCGGGGCGGGGGCGGGCGTCCTTGCCGCCGCGGCGCTGATTGGAGCTGCCGTCGTCGCATGCGCCGTCGTCGGCTGGCGGCAGGCTGCCGCCGGGCGCTGGCCGCAGGCGATGCTCGGCGCCGCCGCCGCCGCGGCGCTGGCCTATGTGCTCGCCTATCCTTTCGTCATGGCGGGGCCTGGCTTTGCGCCCTATCGGCTGTCGCCGCGCCTGGCCGAGGCGGCGCAGGCGGCGGCGGGGACGTGCAGGCCCGAGATCGTCACCATTTCCTATCGCGAGCCGAGCCTCGTGTTCCTGACGCGCACCGACCTCGCCATGACCGACGCCGAGGGCGCGGCGCGCTATGTTCGTGCGGCGGCGTGCCGCGTGGCCCTGGTCGAGAAGGCGTCGGAACCGAGATTTTTGAAGGAACTGGCGGGCGATCCCTCGGTTAGGCTGGCGAGCCGCGTCGGCGGCGTCAATCTCAACGGCGGCAAGGCGCTCGACATCGGCGTCTATGTGCGGCAGGGAGAGAGCCGATGACATTGCCTTCGCCTTCCCCCTCGCAGCCTGACCGGCCGGCGCCGCTCGGCCTGACCATGCTGCGCGACACCTTGCGCGCGTTGCTGCGCAAGCCGCAGGCGGCCGCGCCGGTCGAGGGCGGCGGGCTCGCCAGCGGCCTTGCCGCGGCTGCGGCTTTCGTGCTGCTGCTCATCGGCCTGGCCTTCATGGTCGATGCGCGCGCGGCGCGGTTCGCCGCGACCTTGCCGGCAAGCGTGGTCAAGGTCTTCAACCTCATCACCGCGCTTGGCGCGTCGGGTTACATGTTCGCGGCCTCGGCCTTCGTCGCGGTGGCGGCGAGCGTCGCCCACAGCCGCGCGACCTCGCCGCGGCTGCGCGCGGGTTACGAGGTGCTCGTAGCGCGCGCCGTCTATGTGTTCCTGGTCGTCCTGGCGTCGGGGCTGCTGGCGCAGATCGTCAAACGGATCATGGGACGGGCGCGGCCGAAACTGATCGATCAATTCGGCGTGCTGCATTTCGATTTTTTCTCGTGGAAGTCCTCGCTGGCGAGCTTTCCCTCGGGGCATACGACGAGCGCCTTCGCGCTGGCGACGGCGCTGGCCTTCCTGCTGCCGCGCTGGCAGGGACCGCTGCTGCTGACCGCCTGCGCCGTCGGCCTGTCGCGCATCGCCGTCGGCGCGCATTATGTCAGCGACGTGCTGGCGGGCGTGGCGCTGGGCACGATCGTCGCCATTTCCGTCGCGCGCATGATGGCGCGGCGCAATCTTGCATTCCAACAGGTCGACGGAGGGTTGCGGCGACGGGGCGAGGGCCTTGTCGGACCGGCCATCCAGGCCCTTTTCAGCCGACGGAGCTGACGTGAGCGAATATCGTCAATCGCCGGATGCGCCGCGCGTCAGCGTGGTCGTGCCGGTGCGCAACGAGGAGGGCAACGTCGCCCCGCTCGTCGCCGAAATCGAGGCGGCGCTGAGCCCCCTCGGCGCGTTCGAAATCATCTATGTCGACGACGGGTCGAGCGACGGCACGGCCAGGGTTCTCGCCGAACTGGCGGCGACGCGGCCCTATCTGCGCCGCCTGAAGCACGCGACGAGCTGCGGCCAGTCGGCGGCGGTGCGCACGGGCGCGCGCGCCGCGCGCAGCGCCGTGGTCGCGACGCTCGACGGCGACGGCCAGAACAATCCGGCCTTCCTTCCGCAGATGATCGAGACGTTGGACAAGGCCGGTCCGGGCTGCGGCCTCGTGCAGGGCCAGCGCGTCGGGCGCAAGGACACGGGCTTCAAGCGCTTCCAGTCGCGCGTCGCCAACAAGGTGCGCGCCTTCGTGCTGAAGGACGACACGCGCGACACCGGCTGCGGCCTCAAATGCTTCCGCCGCGACGCCTATCTGGCGCTGCCGTATTTCGACGCGCTGCACCGCTTCATGCCGGCTTTGGTCGTGCGCGAGGGCTATTTCGTCGCGCATGTCGACGTCATCGACCGGCCGCGCCATGCGGGCGTTTCCAATTACGGGTTTTTCGACAGGCTGTGGGTCGGCATCGTCGATCTGGCCGGCGTGCGCTGGCTGATCTCGCGCCGCAAGCGCGCGCCCGTCGTCACGGAGATTGCGGGCTGATGCTGATCGACCTCTGGAATTTCATCGGCGGCTATTTCTACGACGTTTTCGTTCTCAAGCTCGACACCTGGGCGTGGGTCGGCCTCGTGGCGCAGGCCCTGTTCACGGCGCGCTTCGTCGTGCAATGGCTGGCGAGCGAGCGGGCCGGGCGCAGCGTCGTGCCGTTCTCGTTCTGGCTGCTGTCGATCGGCGGCGGCCTGATGCTGCTGATCTACGCCCTCTACCGCCGCGATCCGGTGTTCATCCTCGGTCAGGGCCTCGGCGTGTTCATCTACCTGCGCAACCTGCAATTCGTGCTGAAAGAGCGGCGCGCGGCGCGGAGCGAGGCGTAAGCGCCTTTCGCTCGAAGGGCGCAATCTTCCTTCTCCCCTTGCGGGAGAAGGTCCGGCCGCAGGCCGGGGATGAGGGGTTTTTCCCGCGTCAGCGCGAAATGAATGGGCGCGCATTCGCTTCGCGACTCCCCCTCATCCGGCCCTTCGGGCCACCTTCTCCCGCAAGGGGAGAAGGTTGGATCGCGCCCTTTCACTCAGCCGCCGCCATGCGCTCGAAGCCAGCGGCGAGATCGGCCTTGAGGTCGTCGGTGTGCTCAAGGCCGATGGAAAAGCGCAGGGCGGGGCCGCCGGGGTTCCACGTCGTCGCCGTGCGGTAGGACTTGCAGTCGAAGGGGATGACGAGGCTTTCGTAGCCGCCCCACGAATAGCCCATGCCGAACAATTCCAGCCCGTCGAGCATGGCGGCGAGCGCCTTGCGCGAGCAGGGCTTGAGGATGACCGAAAACAGGCCGGAGGCGCCGAGGAAATCGCGCTTCCAGATGTCGTGGCCGGGGCAGGAGGGAAAGGCCGGGTGCAGCACGCGCGTCACTTCGGGCCGCGCCTCCAGCCAGCGCGCCATTTCGAGGCCTTGACGCTCGGCCTCGCGCAGGCGCAATTCCATCGTGCGCAGGCCGCGCAGCGCGAGGAAGACGTCCTCCGGGCCGGCGCACATGGCGAAGGCGTCGAAGGTCTCGCGCAGGCGCGGGTACCATTCGGCATTGGCCGAGACGAGGCCGAGCAGCAGATCCGAATGGCCGGAGAGATATTTGGTGCCGGCCTCGATCGCCATGTCGACGCCGCGTTCGTGCGGCGGGAAGAACAGCGGCGTCGCCCAGGTGTTGTCCATGACGACGCAGATGCCGCGCTTGCGCGCCGCCGCGGCGATGGCGGGAATGTCCTGCACTTCGAAGCTCTGCGAGCCGGGCGCCTCGACCAGAACGACGCTGGTGTTGGGGCGGAAATGGCTGTCGACGCCGTCGCCGATCATCGGGTCGAAATAGGTCGTCTCGACGCCCATGCGCTTGAGGATGGTGTCGCAGAAGGCGCGCGCCGGGCGATAGGCGGAATCGGTGACGAGCACATGATCGCCCGCCTTCACGGCCGTCAACAGCGCGATGGTGATGGCGGCCAGACCCGAGGGCACGAGAACCGTGCCGGCCGCGCCGGCGATCTCGCTCCAGGCGCTCTCCAGCGATTCGGTCGTCGGCGTGCCCTTGGTGCCGTAGGTGAAGCGGCCCTTGCGGGCGAAGAGGTCGTCCATGGTCGGCGACAGCACGGTCGAGCCGCGATAGATCGGCGTGTTGATGAAGCCGTGCTGTTCGAACGGATCGCGCCCCGCATGGACGAGTTTCGTGCGGCTGTTCATCTTCTTGCGGCTGTCCGGCGTGGCCTTGGTCATGGCTGGGTGCGGTCCTTCGAAATGCGAGGCGCGCAGGGTGGGGGGCGCGCGGCGGAGCGTCAAGCCTGCGCCGCGACGAGGCCGAGGGCGGCCCGCGTCTTCTTCGGCAGGGCGCGCGCGACCATGAGGTAGGAGGCGCGCAGATAGGCGCGCAACTCGTCGTCGCGCAGGCCATCGGCGCTGTAGTTCTGGATCCACTTGAGCCCGCGCGAGGCGAGATAGGGCGCGGGCCGCAGGCCGGGCTGATCGCGCAACATCTCGAAGGCGATGTCGCCGGCCTTGAACGTCACGGCGAGTTCGTCTTCGGCCCATGCGATGGCGAAGACCTTGCCGCCGACTTTCCACACATGCGCGCCGCCCCATTGCTCGACGAAGGCGGCTGCCGGCAAGCTGCTGCAAAAGGCGTCATATTCGTCGCGCGTCACGCATCTTCTCCTCTCCCGCGCGCGTTCCAGGACGCGGCGCGCCGGCGCGACGGCAGCGCCTTACCTTGACCCTGCCGGCAAAACCGCCTGAAATGCGCCTCGACACGACGCGCAAAAATCATCGCGCGCAAGGGGAACATGACTTGATGAAAAAAATCGCCCTGATGTGCGCTGCGGCGCTGTCGGCGCTGGCGCTGTTTGGCGCGGCCGCCGAAGCCGGCACGCTGGAACAGGTGAAGAAGCGCGGCAAGCTCGTTTGCGGCGTGCATCCGGGGCTGCCGGGATTCGGCTTGCCGGACAACAACCAATGGAGCGGCTTCGACGTCGATTTCTGCCGCGCCGTTGCGGCGACGATTTTCAACGATCCGACCAAGGTGGAGTTCGTGCCGCTGACGGCGAAGGATCGCTTCACCGGACTGCAATCGGGCGAAGTCGATCTCCTGTCGCGCAACACGACATGGATTCTGTCGCGCGAGGCGGGGCAGGGCTTCCTGTTCGGCGGCATCACCTATTTCGACGGCCAGGCCTTCATGGTGCGCAAGAAGCTCAACGTCACCTCGGCGCTGGAAATGTCGGGCGCGTCGATCTGCGTCATCCAGGGCACGACGACCGAGCTGAACCTGTCGGACTATTTTCGCGCCAACAACATGAAGTTCGAGCCGGTGACATACGCCTATGCCGACGAGGCGCTGGCGGCCTATCAGGAAGGGCGTTGCGACGCGTTCACCACCGACATGTCAGGCCTTTATGCCGAGCGCGCCAAGCTGAAGGCGCCGGACGAACATGTCGTGCTGCCGGAGGTGATTTCCAAGGAGCCGCTCGGGCCGCTGGTGCGGCAGGGCGACGACGCATGGTTCAACATCGTCAAATGGACGCATTTCGCCATGGTCAACGCCGAGGAGATGGGCGTCACCTCGAAGAATGTCGACGACAAGGCGAAGTCGGAAGCGCCCGACGCGCGCCGGTTGCTCGGCACGGAAGGCAGCTATGGCGAGAGCCTCGGCCTGACGCGCGACTGGGCCTATCGCATTATCAAGCATGTCGGCAATTACGGCGAGGTCTTCGACCGCAATCTCGGCGACGGCTCGAAACTCAAGATCAAGCGCGGCGTCAACGCGCTGTGGTCGAAGGGCGGGCTGCAATACGCGCCGCCGGTGCGATGAAGCGCTGACGGCGCGAACGGAAACGGGGACAGACGTCCATGCCAAGCGGGAGCGCCGTCTCCGCCCAGGCTCCGCGGCCCCGGCCGTGGCGCGATCCGCGTTGGCGCGGGCTGGCGGCGCAGGCGCTGCTGGTCGTCGTTGTCGGCGGGCTGCTGTTTCTCGCCTTCACGGCGGCGCGCGACAACATGCGCGCGCGCGGCATTCCGGTCGATTTCGGCTTCTGGCCGCAGCCGTCCGGCTTCGAGGTCAGCCAGAGCCTCATTTCCTATTCCGCCGCGTCGAGCTATGGCCGCGCCTTCACAGTCGGCCTGCTGAACACGTTGCTCGTCGCGGCCATCGGCATCGCATTGGCGAGCGTCATCGGCTTCGTCATCGGCCTGATGCGGCTGTCGTCGAACTGGCTGGCGTCGCGCTTTGCCGGCGCCTATGTCGAAACGCTGCGCAACCTGCCGCTGCTGCTGCAATTGCTGTTCTGGTACAACGCCGTGCTGAAGGCGTTGCCCGGTCCGCGCCAGTCGCTGCAGGCCGGCCCGGTCTATCTTAACAATCGCGGCCTGTTCGCGCCCGAGCCGCTTGCCGGTGCGGGGGCTGACGCGGCCTTGATCGCGCTGGCCGCGGGCCTTTCGCTGGCGTTCGTCTGGGTCTTCGTGGCGCGAGGGATGCAGGCGCGGACGGGGCGGCGGCCGCCGGTCGTGCTTGTCGCGCTGGGGTTAGTCGCCGCGCCGCTGCTCGTGGCGGCGCTGATGTTCGGCGCGCCGCTGCATTTCCAGCCGGCGCAATTGAAGGGCTTCAATTTCGTCGGCGGCCTGCGGCTGACGCCGGAATTCGTCGCGCTGGTCATCGGGCTTTCGACCTATACGGCCTCATTCATCGCCGAGATCGTGCGCGCCGGCGTGCTGGCCGTGCCGAAGGGACAGCGCGAGGCGGCCGAGGCGCTGGGCCTGAGCCATGCGCAGAGCCTGCGTCTCGTCATTGCGCCGCAGGCAATGCGCGTCATCATCCCGCCGCTGACGAGCCAATATCTCAACCTGACGAAAAACTCGTCGCTCGCCGTGTTCATCTCCTTTCCCGACCTCGTGCAGGTGTTCATGGGCACGGTGCTGAACCAGACGGGCGCGGCCGTGCCGATCGTGGCGACGACGATGGCGGTCTATCTCGTCATTTCGCTGGCCGTCTCCTTCGCCATGAACGCCTACAACCGCCGCCTGGCGCGGCATGGAGGCTAGGGCGATGAGCGACGCGCGCCTTGCTGAACTGCCGCCGCAGGCGCGGCGCGGCGCGCTCGGCTGGGCGCGGGCGCATCTGTTCGGCGGCTGGGCGTCGAGCCTGACGACGCTGTGCCTTGTCGGGCTCGTCGTCTGGCTCGCGCCGGGCCTGCTGCGTTATCTCATCATCGACGCGGTGTGGAGCGCGGCGGACGGCGGGGCCTGCCGCGCAGCGGGCGCGGGCGCCTGCTGGGCCTTCATCGGCGCGAAATGGCCGTTCTTCGTCTACGGGCCCTATCCGCCGGAGCTGCGCTGGCGCGTCGACCTGACGATGGCGCTGGGCGCGGCGCTGGTGGCGTGGAACCTGTGGCGCGGCGCGCCGCGCAAGGGATTGGCGGCGCTGGCGCTGCTCGTGGCCTATCCCATCGCCGGCTTCGCGCTGCTCTACGGCGCGCCGTTCCTTGGCCTTGCGATCGTGCCGACGGCGCAATGGGGCGGGGTGTTCCTCAGCCTGCTCGTCGCCGCCGTCGGCATCGTCTTTTCGCTGCCGCTCGGCGTGCTGCTGGCGCTCGGCCGGCGCTCGAAACTGCCGATCGTGCGCATGGCGAGCGTCGGCTTCATCGAGATCGTGCGCGGCGTGCCGCTGATCACGGTTCTGTTCATGGCGAACGTCATGCTGCCGCTGTTCGTGCCGGAGCAATGGTCGCCGGACCGGCTGCTGCGGCCGCTCGTCGGCGTCGCCCTGTTCGCCTCCGCCTATATGGCGGAAGTCGTGCGCGCCGGATTGCAGGCCATTCCGAAAGGCCAGATCGAGGGCGCGCAGGCGCTCGGGCTGAGCCCGTGGCGGATGCAGCGCCATGTGGTGCTGCCGCAGGCTCTGGCGCTGGTCATTCCCAACATCGTCAACACGTTCATCGGCCTGTTCAAGGACACGACTCTCGTCGCCGCCGTCGGCGCGCTCGATTTCCTGCGCGCCATCGACGTGGCGCGGCTCGATCCGGCATGGGCCGGGCCGACGATCGCGACGACGGGCTATGTCTTCGCCGGCCTGTTCTATTTCGTTTTCTGTTTCGCCATGTCGCGCTACTCGCTCGGGGTCGAGCGGCGTCTGGCGCGCGCCAGCGCCCGATAAGGATCACGATGAGCGAGCTTGTCCGAGCCGATCAAACGCCCGCCGTCGACATCGTCGACGTGCACAAGTGGTTCGGCGATTTCCACGCGCTGAAGGGCGTCAGCCTGTCGGTGGCGCGCGGCGAACGCATCGTCATCGCCGGGCCGTCGGGCTCGGGCAAGTCGACGCTGATCCGCTGCATCAACCGGCTGGAGCGGCACGAGCGCGGCCATATCTTCGTCGACGGCGTCGAGCTCAACGACGACGTCAAGCGCGTCGAGGCGATCCGCAGCGACGTCGGCATGGTGTTCCAGCAGTTCAACCTGTTTCCGCATCTCACCGTGCTGGAAAATTGCATGCTGGCGCCGATCTGGGTGCGCAAGACGCCGAAGGCGCAGGCCGAGGAGATCGCGCGGCGCTATCTGGCGCGGGTGAAGATCCCCGAACAGGCCGATAAATATCCGGCGCAATTGTCGGGCGGGCAGCAGCAGCGCGTCGCCATCGCGCGCGCTCTGTGCATGTCGCCCAAGATCATGCTGTTCGACGAGCCGACCTCGGCGCTCGATCCGGAAATGGTCAAGGAAGTGCTCGACACGATGGTCGAGCTGGCGCGCGAAGGCATGACGATGATCTGCGTGACCCACGAGATGGGATTCGCGCGGCAGGTGGCCGACCGCGTCGTGTTCATGGACGAGGGGCAGATCGTCGAGAGCGCGCCGCCGGACGAGTTCTTCGCCCATCCGAAGCACCAGCGCACGCGGCTGTTCCTGGCGCAGATCCTGCGCTGAACGGCGCATGAACGCGGGGTTCAGGTTCGTCTCAGCAGACGCCGCGTAATCTCCTCTCCATCGGCTCACACGAGAAGGAGATAGGCCGTGAACATTCTGAAGACTGCACTGATCGCCGCGGCGCTGGCTGGAGCAGCCTTCGCATCCACCGCAGCGCGCGCCGCTCCCGCATTCGATTCGGGCGTCGCCGCGCCCGCCCTGACGCAGGACGTGCGGGTGGTCTGCGACGAATGGGGCCGCTGCTGGCGCACAAGGCCGCGCTATTACGCTCCGCCGACAGTCTATGGTCCGCCGACGGTCTATGGCCCGCCGCGCTTCTATTACGGCAGGCCCGGTTATGCGCCCGGTTGGCGTCACCGCCACCATCACCGCTATCCGCCGCCCCCGCCGCGCGACTGGCACTGGCGCTGAAGCACGAGTCCTTACGGGGCGGCCTGCGGGCCGCCCTTTCGTTTGATCACAAGGATGCGACGAAAGGCTGCGGCGGATGACCGCGCCGACGAATGTTCTATTGTCGGGCGCGCAGGAATTCTTCTCAATCGCGAGCCAAAATCACCCATGCCGACGACGGACATGATGGTCAGCCGCATAAAAACAATAAGGATGGATGGCCCCGTGCTGGTTTTCGGCGGCGCCTATTCCAATCTGCATGCTTTCGAGGCGCTGCTGCGCGCGGCGCAGGCGCTGGGGGCGCCGGCCTCGAACATCGTTTCGACCGGCGATCTCGTCGCCTATGGCGCGGATGCGCGCGCCTGCGTCGAGCGGGCGCGCGACGCCGGCATTGTCGCCATCAAGGGCAATTGCGAGGCGAATCTCGGGGCAGGGCTCGGCGATTGCGGCTGCGGCTTCGCGCCCGGGTCGTCCTGCGATGCGCTGTCGGCGGCGTGGTACGCCCATGCGCAAGGCGAGCTTGAGCCGGAGCATCGGCGCTGGCTCGCCAGCTTGCCGGAGCGGGTCGATATCGACATCAACGGCCTGCGCCTCGCCGTGCTGCATGGCGCGCCAAGCGGCCAGGCCGCCTTCGTGTTTCCCTCCGCGCCGGCGGCGGTGAAGGCGTCGGAATTTTCATTGCTCGACGATTCGGACGAGAAGCGCGTCGACGGAATCATCGCCGGTCACAGCGGCCTGCCGTTCACCCAGATCGTCGGCGGGCGGCTGTGGCACAATTCCGGCGCGCTCGGCATGCCGGCCAACGATGGCGCGCCGCATGTCTGGTTCTCGCTGCTGACGCCGGGCGCGACGCCGGGCAGCCTGACGATCGAACATCGCGCCCTCGACTACGATCACGCCGCCGCCGCCGCCGCGATGCGCGCCGCGCGCCTGCCGGAGGCCTATGCGCGGGCGCTGGAGACGGGCCTTTGGGCCGATTGCGACATCCTGCCGTTGGCCGAGCGCAAGGCCTCCGGCAAGGCGCTGACCCCGGGGCGCGCGCTGTTCACGCGCGGCGTCGACGGGTCGGGTTGGCCGCAGGCGCCCGCGCATCCGCCGCAGGACCCGATGAAATTTCAACAGGAGGACGTGACGGCGACGGGCGAAACGCGCGCCCGCGTCGCGCTGAAAAACCTCGAAGTGCTGTGGCTCAACACCGGCACGGTCTGCAACATCGCCTGCGCCACCTGCTATATCGAATCGAGCCCGAAGAACGATCGCCTCGCCTATCTCGCAGCGGACGAGGCGGCGGCCTATTTCGACGAGATCGCCGAAGCGCGCTTGCCGGTGCGCACCATCGGCTTCACCGGCGGCGAGCCGTTCATGAACCGCGACTGCATGTCGATGATCGAGGACGCGCTGGGGCGCGGCTTCCACGCGCTGGTGCTGACCAACGCCATGCGGCCGATGCGGCGCTATGAAAAGCGCCTGCTGACCTTGCGCGAATTGTTCGGCGACAGGTTGGCGATGCGGGTTTCGCTCGACCATTACGACAAGCGCCTGCACGAGGTCGAGCGCGGCCGCCACAGCTGGGCCCCGGCGATCGACGGCTTGATCTGGCTGGCGCGACACGGCTTCAACATCGCCGTCGCCGGCCGTCTCGCCTTTGGCGAGGCCGAGGGGCAGACGCGGGCGGGATTCGCCAGGCTGTTCGCCGGCTACGATCTCGACATCGACGCGCACGATCCGGAAAAGCTGGTGATCTTCCCGGAAATGGAGCCCGCGCCCGACGTTCCCGAAATCACCGAAAGCTGCTGGTCCATTCTCGGGCGCACGCCGGAAGACGTGATGTGCGCGTCCTCGCGCATGGTCATCAAGCGCAAGGGCGCGGCGAAGCCGGCGGTCGTCGCCTGCACGCTCTTGCCCTATGATGCGCGCTTCGAACTGGGCGAAACGCTGGCGCAGGCGTCGAAACCCGTCGCGCTCAACCACCCGTGGTGCGCCAGTTTCTGCGTGCTCGGCGGCGCCTCCTGCGGCGGCTGAAACATGCCGGCGCGCGCCGCCGCTTCGCCATGCCATGTTTTCGAAAAATTCGCGCGGCGCGCGCCGCAGGCCATGGAGGGCCTTGCGGCGACGCGAATTCGTCAGTTATCCTGTTTTTCGAATTCGGGGATCGAAGAGCCGCCCGAGGCGCAGCGAGGCAATCGCCGCGCCGACCGAGAAGCGGCCTCGGACCGGAAGAGGGGAGCACACAAGGCGCGCCACAGACGCGCCCGTCTTTTCACTTCCGCACGCCCCGGACGCGACGCGCGCGAGGACGGACTTTCGTCCGCCCTCGGCGGCAACAGGGCGGGGCCGCTTCGCCCGTGGAACGCTCCGAAGAGCGAGGAAAAGACATGGATCTGAGATTCACCGAAGAAGAACTCAAGTTTCGCGACGAGGTCCGCGCCTTCATCCGCGAGAACTTGCCCGATTCCGTCCGCGACAAGCTCGTCGCCGGCCTGCACCTGGCCAAGGACGAAATTGTCGCCTGGCAGCGCGCCCTGAACAAGAAGGGCTGGGCCGTTCCCGGCTGGCCGCAGCAATGGGGCGGCACGGGCTGGACGCCGGTGCAGCGCTACATTTTCGATTCCGAAATCCAGCAATATCCCGCGCCGCAGACGCTGGCCTTCAACGTCGCCATGGTCGGCCCGGTGATCGCGCAATTCGCCAACGAGGAGCAGAAGAAGAAGTTCCTGCCGGCGACGGCCAATCTCGACATCTGGTGGTGTCAGGGCTTCTCCGAGCCGGGCGCGGGTTCCGATCTCGCCTCGCTCAAGACCAACGCCCGCCGCGAGGGCGATTTCTACATCATCAACGGCCAGAAGACCTGGACGACGCTGGCGCAATGGGCCGACTGGTGCTTCGTGCTCGCCCGCACCGACTCGCAGGCGAAGAAACAGGAAGGCATTTCCTTCATTCTCGTCGACATGAAGACCCCCGGCATCGAGGTGCGCCCGATCCAGACGATCGACGGCGGTCATGAGGTCAACGAAGTCTTCTTCACCGACGTCAAGGTGCCGGTCGCGAACCTCGTCGGCGAGGAAAACAAGGGCTGGGATTACGCCAAGTTCCTGCTTGGCAACGAACGCACCTCGATCGCCCGCGTCGGCGTGTCGAAGGAGCGCATCCGCCGCATCAAGCAGCTGGCCGCCATCGAGCGCGTCGGCGAAAAGCCGCTGATCGAGGACGAGCGCTTCCGCGAGAAGGTCGCGGCGGTGGAAATCGCGCTGAAGACGCTGGAAATGACGCAGCTGCGCGTCGTTTCGGGCGAGCGCAACCGCGTCAAGGGCAAGCCGGACCCGGCGTCGTCGATCCTCAAGATCCGCGGCTCGGAAATCCAGCAGGCGACGACGGAATTGCTGATGGAAGTCGTCGGGCCCTACGGCATGCCTTATCGCCCGGAGGAGGGCCACGGCCACAACGAACCGCCGGTCGGCCCCGACTACGCCGCGCCGATGGTTCCCACCTATCTGAACTGGCGCAAGATCTCGATCTATGGCGGATCGAACGAAATTCAGAAGAACATTCTCGCCAAGGCAATTCTGGGGCTCTGAATCATGGATTTCGATTTCTCTGAAGAGCAGCGCATGCTGCAAGACAGCGTCGACCGCCTGTTGGCCGACCGCTACAGCTTCCAGGAGCGCCTGAAGCATCTCAAGTCCGCCGAGGGCTGGAGCCGCGACGTCTGGGCGCAATACGCCGATCTCGGCATCCTCGGCCTGCCGTTCGCGGAAGAGGACGGCGGCCTTGGCGGCGGCTCGGTCGAGACCATGCTGGTCATGGAATCGCTGGGCAAGAAGCTGGCGCTCGAGCCCTATCTGGCGACGGTCGTGCTCGCCGGCGGCGCGCTGCGCCACGCCGGCAGCGCCAAACAGCGCGCGGCGCTGGCGCCGCAGATCGCTGACGGCAGCCTGTTGATGGCGCTGGCGCATTCCGAGCCGCAGGCGCGCTACAATCTCGCCAGCGTCCGGACGACCGCCCGCAAGGACGGCGACGGCTATGTGCTCAACGGCGAGAAGACGCTGGTGCTGAACGGCGATTCCGCCGACAAGCTCATCGTCTCGGCGCGCGTCTCGGGCGGCGAGAACGATACGGCGGGCGTCGGCCTGTTCCTCGTCGACGCCAAGGCCGCCGGCGTGACGCGCCGCGGCTATCCGTTGCAGGACGGACGCCGCGCGGCGGAAATCACGCTGGAGAACGTCAAGGTCGCGGCCGGCGACGTGCTGACCGCCGACAAGGGCCATGAGACCATCGCCCGCGTCATCGACGAGGCCATCGCCGCCATTTGCGCCGAAGGCGTCGGCGCGATGGAGTCCCTGACCAATCTGACGGTCGAATATCTCAAGACGCGCAAGCAGTTCGGCGTGGCCATCGGCAATTTCCAGGTGCTGCAGCACCGCGCCGTCGACATGCTGATCGCCACGGACGAAGCCCGTTCCATGGCCATGTACGCCAGCATGATGTCGGGCGAGTCCAATGCGGCCGAGCGCGCCACGGCGGTTTCCGCCGCCAAGGTGCAATTGTGCAAGTCGGCCCGCACCGTCGGGCAGGAGGGCACGCAGCTGCATGGCGGCATCGGCATGACGATGGAATATGAGGGCGGCCATTATTTCAAGCGGCTGACGCTGCTCGGCGTGCTGTTCGGCGATCACGACCATCACCTGCGCGTCGTGGCCCGCGCCGGCGGCCTCGAAGCCGCCTGACGCTTCAACTCCGCCAAAAAACAACGCCCGCGCGAGAGCCTCGCGCGGGCGTTTTTTCGTTCGCGGCGCCGGCCTTACTTGGTCAGGCGCAGTTTCGAGATCGATTGGCCGATATTGGCGAAGGCCGTGGTCAGGTCGCCGCCCGTCGCCGCGGTCCAGGCCTTGTCGGACGACGAAGCGCAATTCTGCATCAGCGACTTCGCGGCAGCGTCCGTTTCGCGGAACAGCACGGTGTAGATGATGATGCCTTTCGCCTTGGCGTTGGTGCAGGCGGCGGCGAGCCGAGCGTTAAGGTAGCTGGTGGCCGAGGCGAAATTCATCGCCGGGAAGCGCCCGTCGCGCAGATAGCCGTAGGCGTTGTACTCCGACATCATCGGGCTCCATTCGAGCGAGCCGGTGGTCAGGTCCGGGCCGTTGCCGCCGATCTCGTTCTTGCCGTCCGACATCAGGATGATGACCTTGGCATTGGTCGTCGCGTAGGGCTTGGCCGTCGCATAGGGCTTGTTCGGCGACAACGTGCGCCAGCCCCACATCAGGCCTTCCGAAATGATCGTGCCGCCGCCGTTCCAATAGCTGAGGCTGTTGATCTTGTTCAGGATGTCGGTCTTGTTGTGGGTCAGCGGCAGCACTTCGTCGGGACAGGCGCGGTTGGGGCCGAGCGTGTTCGGCGGCGTCTCGACGATATTGGCCTTGTTGACGCCGTTGTATTTCAGGATGTTGAAAGAGCGCGCCCAGGCGTCGGTGTCGAGGCTGCCCCAGGTCTGGCTGAGCGTCTTGTTGTTGGGATTGCCGGTCGGGTCGGCATTGATGAGCGTCGTCGAGCCCGGCTTTAAAATGCCGTCGACCATGTAATTGTTGACGTAATTCGGCACCCAGGTGTCGTATTTGTCGGATTCGTCCGGCCAGAAATACGGCACGTATTTCGTCTCGGTCGTGAAGCTCGACGGCGCGTCGTCGTTGACGTCGTAGGGTTCCGCCCGCGCCAGAACGCAGCCCTTCCAGCCGCCCCAGGTCGCGCCGCTCTGCGTCGTCGTCGGAATGCGGTTGAACAATTCGAGATTGCTGATCGTGCCGGGGTTGGCGAGGTAGTCGCAGCCGACGCCGGTCTGGTTGCGCGTCCAGGCGACGAAGCCGTTGGGCAGGAACTGGCCGTGAAAGGAATCCCAATTCGTCGGCTGATTGGCGAGCTGCACGCCCGACAGCGGCAGTTTGGTGTTGGTCGTCACGTCGGCGGCGAAGGCCGGCTTGACGCCGAACAATTCGAGCGCAAAGCGATTGAGCGGCTTGAGCAGGTGGAAGATGTCGGCGCCGCTGCCGCCCGTGCCGGGATCGCTGCCGCCGCCCGAGCCCCAATTCGGCGTGCAGCCGTAATTGGGCGCGATCCAGCGGCCGCGCAGGATGCCGCCGTTATAGGCGGAATTGCCGGTCAGTTCGAGCGCTTCGCTGCTGTTGGCCGTCAGCACGGTCTTGCCCGGATTGACGGCGGCGACGAAGGGCACGACCGACATTTTGAAATCGGCGTTGGACGCGCCGTTACGGAACAGCGCCTCGACCATGTTGGTCGCCGCAGTTTTCAGAGCGGCCATGTCGTTGGACATCGAGCCGGTGTTGTCGAGCGCCAGCGCGACTTCCAGCGGGCCGCCGCCCATCGCTTCCGAATCCGCCTTGGCGCGGATGACCGGATCGGTCATGCGGCCGTTGAGCAGGGTGAGCGGAACCGTATAGGTCGCCTCGACATGATAGGTGCCGGTCGTCGGGGTGGTGATCGCCACCGTCGCGCCGGGCAAGGAATTGTTGGCGTGGAACGCGCGCACGCCGTCCTCGACGCTCGAACGTGCCGCCGCCAGCGCCGCGATGTCGACGGCGGACTGGAGCTTGCTTTTGGCGGCCACCATGCGCGAGAGATCAATCGAGGCCCCGACGGTGAGCAGGAAAGGGACCATCGCGATCGCCATAATGGCGGCCACGGAGCCATCATTACCCTGACGAAATCTGTCGATCGTGCCGGACCGGCGCATGGCGAAATCCAAAATTGCAACAATGATGCCGACATAGAATAAAGCTGTCGGTCAAATTCTTCATTAATCGGCGGCGTTTGTAAGAGTTAATGTGAATAAATGCGGAGGCGATCCCAAATTCTATTTGAAATTCAAATGATAAGGGCGCGTCGAGGCTAGGCCCCCGCGCGCGCTCATGGCTTGGCCCAGATTTTCGCGGCTTATTTGACGAGGCGCAGTTTCGACACGGCCTGGCCGATGCTGGCGAAGGCGGTCGTCAGGTCGCCGGCGTTCGCGGCCATCCAGGCGTTGTCGGGCGAGGTGGCGCAATTCTGCATCAGCGCCTTGGTCGCCGCGTCCGTCTCGCGAAACAGCACCGTATAGATGATGACGCCCTTGGCCTTGGCGTTGGCGCAGGCGGCGCTGAGGCGGTTGTCGAGATAGGTCTTGGCCGCGTCGAACGTTTCCGAGGGATACCGGCCCCAGCGCAAATAGCCGTAGGCATTGTATTCGGAAATGACCGGGCTTGCCGACAGCGACCCGGTCCAGAGGTCGGCGCCGTTGCCGCCGAGGTCGTTCTTGCCATCGGACATGAGCACGATGACCTTGGTGTTGGCCTTGTCGTAGGGCTTGGCGGTCGCATAGGGCTTGTTGGGCGAGAGCGTGCGCCATCCCCACATCAGCCCTTCGGAGATGATCGTGCCGCCGCCGTTCCAGTAGCTCATATTGTTGATCTTGTTCAGCACGTCCGTCTTGTTGTGGGTCAGCGGCAGCACCTCGTCCGGGCAGGCGCGGTTTGGGCCCTTGGTGTTGGGCGGCGTCTCGACGATATTGGCCTTGTTGACGCCGTTGTATTTCAGGATGCTGAACGTCCGCGCCCAGAAGTCGTCGTTGAAGCTGCCCCAGGTCTGGGTCAGGAATTTATTGTTGGGGTTGCCGGTCGGATCGGGATTGACGAGGCCGAGATAGGCCGGCCACGACAGGATGCCGTCGGCCATGTAGTCATTGGCGAAATTCGGCACCCAGCTCGAGAATTTGTCGGTTTCGTCCGGCCAGAAATAGGGCACGAATTTCGTCTCGACATTGGCGCTCGACGGCGGATCGTCGGTTGCGTCGTAGGGCTCGGCGCGGGCGATGACGCAGCCTTTCCAGCCGTTCCAGGTTGCGCCGCTCTGCGTCGTCGCCGGAATGCGGCCGAACAGTTCGAGATTGCTGATGCGGCCGGGGTTCGACAGGTAATCGCAGCCGACGCCCGTCTGGTTGCGCGTGTAGGCGAGGAAGCCGTTGGGCAGGAACTGGCCGTGGAAGGAATCGCCGTTCCACGGCTGGTTGGCGAGTTGCGAGCCCGACAGCGGCAACAGCGTGTTGGCCGTCGCGTCGGCGGCGAAAGCCGGCTTGACGCCGAACAGCTCCAGCGCGAACCGATTGAGCGGCTTCAGCAGATGGAAGATGTCTGCGCCGCTGCCGCCCGTGCCCGGACCGGTCGAACCGCCGCTGCCCCAATTGGGCGAGCAGCCGTAATTGGGCGCGAGCCAGCGCCAGCGCAGGATGCCGCCATTGAGCTGCGAATCGCCCGTCAGTTCGAGCGCCTCGCTGGCGTTGGCCGTCATCACCGCTTTGCCCGGATTGACGGCGGCGACGAAGGGCACCACCGACACTTTGAAGTCCGGATTGGACGCGCCGTTGCGGAACAGCGTCTCGACCATGTTCGTCGCCGCCGTCTTCAGCGCGGCCATGTCGTTGACCATCGAGCCGGTGTTGTCGAGCACGAGGGCCAGTTCCAGCGGGCCGCCGCCCATCGCCTGCGAATCGGCGCGCGCGCCGATGGTCGGGTTGGCGAAGCGGCCGCTGAGCAGCGTCAGCGGCACCGAATAGGTCGCCTCGACATGATAATTGCCGGTCGAGGGCGAGGTGATCGTGACTTCGGCGCCGGGCAGGGAATTGTTGGCGTGGAAGGCGCGCAGGCCGTCGTCGATGCTGGAGCGCGCCGCGGCGAGCGCCGCGATGTCGACGGAGGCCTGCAGCTTGCCCTTCGCGGCGGAAAGGCGCGAGATTTCGACGGCCCCGCCGACCGCGAGCAGGAAAGGCACTGTGGCAACCGCCATGATGACGGCGATGCTGGCGTGCGTGTCCGAGCCGAAGGCTGCAAGTGTGCGATGAAGACGGCGCATGGCAATGCCCAGATTGACGATAGAACACAACCTTTGATTGCATCAATGCGCAAAAAGTTTCGTTAAGCTTCAGCGCCCACAAGCGTTAATTCGCCATAACAGGCTGAATTAACGCTCAAATAAAGTGCGCTCAGGACGTGTTGGTTCAGCCGGCGCCGCGCGCGAGCTCTCGCGTAAGTTGTTGCGCGGACCGCTCCTTGGCCAGCGGGCCGGCCTGTCCCGTCCACATCGAGGCGAAATCGCCGCAGCCTTGCGGCTCGGTGCTGGCGCGCAGCGGCGCGACGGCGGCGCTGGCGAGCGGGAAGGCGGGCGCGTGCGGCGACAGCGGCCCCTGTTCGTTGACGAGACGATTGCGCAAGCCGCGCGCCGGGCGGCCGGAAAAGACATTGGTGAGGACGCTGGAATCGTCGGCGGCCTCGCGCAGCGCCTTGCGCCAGGTTTCGCTGATCTTCGCCTCGGGGCAGAGCAGATAGGCCGTGCCGACCTGCGCCGCCGACGCGCCGAGGGCGAAAGCCGCCGCGACGCCGCGCGCGTCGGCAATGCCTCCGGCGGCGATGACGGGAACGCTCACCGCGTCGACGACCTGCGGCGTCAGCGCCATGGTTCCGACCTGGGCGGCGACGTCCGTGGTCAGGAACATGCCGCGATGGCCGCCGGCTTCCGCGCCCTGGGCGATGATGGCGTCGCAGCCGCGCGCGGCGAGCCAGCGCGCCTCGGCGACCGTCGTGGCCGAGGACAGGATTTTCGCCCCCGCCGCGCGGACGCGGGCGAGAAGCGCGTCCGCAGGCAGGCCGAAATGGAAGCTGACCACGGCGGGGCGCACATCCTCGACGATAGCGCAGAACGCATCGTCGAAGGGCGCGCGGCTGGCCGCCTTGATGCTCGCCGGGTCGACGCCGGTTTCGCGGTAATAGGGCAGCAGGCGCTCACGCCAGGCCGCCTCGCGCGCCGCGTCGGGCGTGGGCGCATGACAGAAGAAATTCAGGTTGAACGGCCGATCCGTGCGGGCGCGGATGGCGGCGACTTCCGCCCGGATCTGCTCCGGCGCGAGCATGGCGCAGGGCAGGGCGCCGAGGCCGCCGGCGCCGCTGACCGCGGCGGCGAGGTCCGAGCCTTGCGCGCCGGCCATCGGCGCTTGCAGGATCGGCAGTTCGATGCCGAGAAGGTCGAGAATCCGGGCGTCTTTTGTCATGCGCGTCGCTCCTGCATTGCCGTCAAGGCTAGCATGTGCCAATCGAGCCGGACAAATTGCATCGAGCGCCCGCCTTCGGGCGCGTCTTACCGAAAGCCAGACGATGAGCGCGACCGTTCCGCCGCAGCCCAAGCCCCTTACGCCGTCGCGCCGCAGCGCCGTCGCACCCTTTCTGGCGATGGACGTGCTGAGCGCCGCCGGCGCGCTTGAGCGCGGCGGCGCGCATATCGTGCATATGGAAGTCGGCGAGCCGGGCGCGCCGTCGCCGCGTCTCGTGCGCGAAGCGGCCAAAAACGCGCTGGACAACGGCCGCATCGGCTATACCGAGGCGCTGGGGCGCGCCTCGCTGCGGGCGCGCATCGCCCGGCACTATCGCGACGCCTATGGCGTCGAGGTTGCGCCCGAGCGCGTCGCGGTGACGACCGGCTCGTCGTCGGGCTTTATCCTCGCCTTTCTGGCGCTGTTCGACGCGGGCGCGCGCGTGGCGGTGGCCGAGCCCGGCTATCCGGCCTATCGCAACATCTTTCAGGCGCTGGGCGTCGAAACTGTCGCGCTCGACGTGAGCGCCTCGACGCGGTGGCGCGTCACGGCGGAGATGATCGAGGCCGCCCACGCGCAAAAGCCGCTCGACGGCGTGCTGTTGATGAGCCCGTCGAACCCGACCGGCACGATGATGGACGCCGCAACGCTGCGCGCGGTCTGCGAGACCTGCGACCGGCTTGGCATCGCCTTCATCTCGGACGAAATCTACCACGGCCTGACCTACGAGGCTCCGGCCGAGACGGCGTTGCGCTTCTCGCGCCGGGCCATCGTCGTCAATTCCTTCTCGAAATATTATTGCATGACCGGCTGGCGCGTCGGCTGGCTGGTGCTGCCGGAGGAAATCGTGCGCAGCGTCGAGCGCCTGCAGCAGAGCTTCGCCATTTCCGTGCCATTTCTCAGCCAGGTGGCGGCCGAGGCGGCGTTCGACGCGACGGAGGAGCTGGAGGCGGTGAAGGCCGGCTATGCGCGCAACCGCGCGCTGCTGCTCAACGAATTGCCGTCGCTCGGCCTCGGCGATTTTCCGCCGCCCGACGGGGCTTTCTACATCTATGCCGATGTCGGGCGCTTCACCAATAACGCGCTCGATTTCGCCGCGCGGATGCTGAACGAGGCCGGCGTGGCGGCGACTCCGGGCGTCGATTTCGACCCGCAACGCGGCGCGCGCTATCTGCGCTTCTCCTTCGCCGGGCCGGAGGCCGACATGGTCGAAGCGGTGACGCGGCTCAAGGGCTGGTTAAAGTGACAAAAGAAAACGGCGGCCGAAGCCGCCGTTTTTGTTGATTAATTTCCGCCGAACGTGCTCTTGGCGCGCTGCCACCAGCCGGAGCGCTTCGGGCGGTCGGGATCGACTTCCGCCTCGGGCAGTTCTTCCCGCTCAGGCTGCGGCGCGGGCGGCGGCGGCTCGGAAACCACCATTTCGATGCGCTCGTCCTGAACCGGCGGGATGACCGCCTCGGCCGGGATTTCGACCGGGGCCGGGGGCAGGGTGGCGACCCAGCCGCCGTCGATTTCCGGCGTCGGCTCGCCGGATTCGACCGGGTGGTCGCTCTCGACGTCATGGACGATGGCTTCGTCCTGGGCGGTCAGCTCGACCGGCGCGGCGATCTCGCCGGCCTCGTCCGACCCTTCCTGCGGCGTGCGGCTGCGGCGGCCGCCGCGGCGCGACCGGCGACGGCGGCGCTCGCCGCGCTGCTCGTCGGCGCCTTCGGCCTCGGCGTCGGAATCCTCGCCCTCTTCGCCTTCGGCGAGCGGCGCGGCGACGATGTCGCCGCCGATCTCGGCGACGACGGCCAGGCCTTCGTCGGACGGCTGCGGCGCATCGGCCGAGGCGAAAGAACCCTCGCGTTCCGCGCCGCGGCCACGGCGGCGGCGGCGGCGGCGACGGCGGCGGCTGTCGCTGTCCTCGTCGCGATCGTCGGCGTCAGCCTCGGTCTCGGCCTCGCCTTCGGCCTCGGTTTCCTCGTCCTCGATGTCCTCGTCCTCGTCCATGACGATGTCCATCGGACGGATCGAGTCGACGCGCACCATCTCCTGTCGGGCGATGGGCTCGACCGGGCCGGTCGCCAGTTCGCCGCGCTCCATGGCGTGGTAGGTCGCGCCGGTCAGCGTGTCGTCGGCGGCCACCGTGATGACGACGCCGAAGCGGGCTTCAAGCTCGCGCAGATTGTTGCGCTTCTGGTTGAGGATATAGAGCGCCACGGCGGTGCGCGTGCGCACGGTGATGTTGTGGGCGGCGTTCTTGATCAGCGCATCCTCGAGCACGCGCAGCACATGCAGCGCGATGGAGGCAGTGGAGCGGACCATGCCGGCGCCGACGCAATGCGGGCAGATGACGGTCGAGCCTTCGAGCACGCCGGTGCGGATGCGCTGGCGCGACATTTCGAGCAGGCCGAAATGCGAGATGCGGCCGATCTGGATGCGGGCGCGATCGTTCTTGAGCGCGTCCTTCATCCGGCGCTCGACGGCGCGGTTGTTGCGGTTCTCCTCCATGTCGATGAAATCGACGACGATGAGGCCGGCAAGATCGCGCAGGCGCAGCTGGCGGGCGACCTCGTCGGCGGCCTCCAGATTGGTGCGCAGGGCGGTGTCCTCGATGTTGTGCTCGCGGGTCGAGCGGCCCGAGTTCACGTCGATGGCGACGAGGGCTTCCGTCTGGTTGATGACGATATAGCCGCCCGACTTCAGCGTGACCTGGTTGGAGAACATCGCGTCGAGCTGCGCTTCCGCGCCCGACTTGGCGAAGATCGGCTGCGGATCGCGGTAGGGCTGGACGTTCCTGGCATGGCTCGGCATGAGCATGCGCATGAATTCCTTGGCCTCGCGATAGCCGGTATCGCCGGAGACGACGACCTCGTCGATCTCCTTGCTGTAGAGGTCGCGGATGGCGCGCTTGATCAGCGAGCCTTCCTCGTAGACCAGGCTCGGCGCGCTCGACTTCAACGTCAGCTCGCGCACGGTTTCCCACATGCGCAGCAGATATTCGAAATCGCGCTTGACCTCGGGCTTGGTGCGCGACGCGCCTGCGGTGCGCAGGATGACGCCCATGCCCTCCGGAACCTCCAGTTCCTGTGCGATGGACTTCAGCCGCTTGCGGTCGCCCGCGTCGGTGATCTTGCGCGAAATGCCGCCGCCGCGCGCCGTGTTGGGCATCAGCACGGAATAGCGGCCGGCGAGCGACAGGTAGGTGGTCAGCGCCGCGCCCTTGTTGCCGCGCTCTTCCTTCACGACCTGCACGAGCAGCACCTGGCGGCGCTTGATGACTTCCTGAATCTTGTACTGCTTGCGCAGGCGCGGGGCGCGATAGGGCGTCTCGTCCATCGCGTCGCCGCCGATCTGCTCGACTTGGTCTTCCTCGTCCTCGTGCTCGTCGTCGACTTCGCCCTGGCCGCGGCGGTGCTCGGCGTCGCGGGCGGACGGCGCGTCCTCGGCGGTTTCGTCGGCGTCATGCTCCTCGACGACAGCGAAGCCCTGCGCGTCGACGGCGATCGTATGGTCGGCGACGACTGCCTCGCCCGGCAGGGGCGCGTGGTCCTCAGCGTGTTCGACGACATGCTCGAAGGCGGCCGGCGCTTCAGCGACGGGGGCGGCGGCCTCCGCAGCGGGCGCTTCTTCGGCGACGGCCTCCGGCGCGATGGACTCCGGCGCGATAGACTCGGCCGGGGCTTCATAGGTTTCGACCGGCGTTTCGAAAGTTTCCAGCGCGGCTTCGGCCACGGTCTCGACCGGCGTTTCGGCTACGGCCTCGACGTCGTCGCGCGCGTCCGGCGTCTCGCCATTCTCGGAAATGTCGATCTTCTCCGAGACGGTCTCGTCCTCGGAGGCGGCGCGCTTTTCGGCGCGGTCATTGTTGCGGTTGCGATGGCGGCGCGAGCGGCGCTGGCCGCGCTCTTCATCCTCTTCCTCGGCGTGGGCGCGGCTCTCTTCCTCGAGCAGCGCCAAGCGGTCGGCGACCGGGATCTGGTAATAATCCGGGTGGATTTCCGAGAAGGCGAGGAAGCCGTGGCGGTTGCCGCCGTAATCGACGAAGGCCGCCTGCAGCGACGGCTCAACGCGCGTCACCTTGGCGAGATAGATATTGCCGCGAAGCTGTTTCTTGGAGGCGGATTCGAAATCGAATTCTTCGACCCGGTTACCGCGCAGCACCACCACCCGGGTCTCTTCCGGGTGGGATGCGTCGATGAGCATTTTGTTGGCCATGAGATACTCTTTGGGGCATGGGCGCGCGCGTTCGCTGCCCCGGCCGCGATGCGCAGAGCGCTCGTGTTGCCGGCGCGCGGCCGCTGTCGCGGCGCGTCATGCGCTTGTCTTGGAAAAAAGGAAGGGTGGATTTGGCGCGGCCCGCGCAGGACGCGGCGGCCGAAACATGTACGCAGAGTGCCGACGCGGCGATCGGGCGTGCGGCTGCGCCGTCACGTCCAACCCTTGAGCCCGAACCCATCTGCGGGTCAGCCATTGCCACGTCACCTATTCGAAACGACGCGCGGAGGCGCCGACAATCCAGTTCAGGCTATGCGCGCGGGCGAACCCCGTCATTGGCCTGCCTTTCGCCATGCGCAAACCTCCACCGCAAACGGCGAGAGGCGCATGAACGGGCGGAGAACCGCCGCTTCAGAACAGGCCGGTCATTGAGAAAGACTCGGCCCCGAACCGGAACGCCTTTTACATAGAGTGATATTGGGGGCCTTGGCAAGTTTTCCCGCGTCTGTTGCAAAAACGTCACGAACACGCGCGGCGCGATCGGCGGCGCTTACCAGACGTTAACCAAGCTTGGCCTATTCGTTAAAAGATCGTTTCGGGGCATTCGCGCGAGGCGGGCGCAAGCATGACGCAGTTGGGCCAATGAGAGCGACCGCAGACAGGGTGGCGAAGTGTCGTCGCCGTTGGCGCGCCGGCGTCTTTGCCTGCGCCGCGCTGCTGTGCGCGTCCGGGCCGGCGCACGCCGCCGCGCGCTCTGTGGCGAGCGCCGCCGTTGCGCCCACAACGCTCAAGGTCGCGGCCGCCGCGCCGGTCGCCATCGCCTCGCGCGTCGAGACCGAAGGGGAGACGACGCGGCTCGTCTTCGATCTCTCCGGGCCGGTGAGCGCCCAGGCCTTCGAACTCGCCAATCCCGACCGGCTGATCGTCGACCTGCCGGAGGTGAATTTCCAGATCGAACCCGACGTCGGCCTGCCGCAGCGGGCCAAGGGGCGCAATGCGCCGGCCCGCCCGCTGGGCGGCGTCATCGCCTCGTATCGCTTCGGCCTGCTGGCGCCGGGCAAATCGCGCATCGTCGTCGATCTCGCCCGGCCGGCGCGCGCCGCGCGCGTCGAGGCGCAGGCGCTGGCCGATCCGAGCGGGCCGAGCCGGCTCGTCATCGAACTGCAGCCGGTGGAGCGCGCCGTCTTTCGCGCCGCCGCCGCCGAGAACGCGCGCCGGGCCGCGCCCGCGGCCGCCGCCGGCGCCGACAATCCGGCGCGGGCGGAGCGGAAACCGTGCCATCCAGGCCGGCTGGCCCAGCAGCCGCCGCGCGGCCCGCGGAAGCGCGGCCGCCCCACCCCCAGGCTCCGATCACCGCCCCGAAGATC
>ERZ1645192.247-NODE-247-length-41948-cov-21.654190_pt1 | contig 41948 bp, 37 predicted proteins | sample MGYA00575354_ERZ1645192 | MGnify/ENA primary metagenome ERZ1645192 (study PRJEB40844, sample SAMN11349763) | freshwater sediment metagenome | isolation source: river sediment | host: Sediment | place: India: Faizupur Khadar , New Delhi | collected 2017-02-21 ...
GGTTGACTGATTACTGCATGAATACCCCGGCGGACGGATTTCGCTCTGCGGAATCGGTGAAGACACTGAACTCTATCATTGCACGGAACAGGGAATACCTGGCAGGGAAATAGGGAACATCTCTGCGGACAATAATCATAAAGCGTCAATGACAAATAAAACAGCAAAGCCACTGGCGGAGATGAAAGCTGTCGCCATGGAAGAACTGACGCAGGTCATCCTGCCTTACTGGATAATGAGAATGCCTGATCAGGATGCCGGCGGATTTTACGGCCAGGTTGACGGACGGGATAATATCGTTCCCGGAGCACCGAAGGGAGGCATTCTTAATGCCCGCATCCTGTGGAGTTTTTCGGCAGCATATCTGAAGTTCCGCGAACCGGTTTACCTGGAAATGGCCACAAGGGCACGGGACTATATCTTCAGGTACTTCTTCGATGAGGAACACGGTGGCACATACTGGTGCCTGAAGAGCAACGGCGAGCCGCTGGATACCAAAAAGCAGATCTACTCACAGGCCTTCTTCATCTATGCACTGAGCACATACAACATGGCCACCGGCGACAGGGAGGCGCTTGACAGAGCAATCGGATTGTACCGGCTGATTGAGAAGCACAGCTTTGACCGTGAGCGTGGCGGTTACTTCGAAGCCTTTAGCCGTGAGTGGGGTGAGATGGCTGACCTCCGCCTCAGCGAGAAGGATGCCAATGAGAAGAAGACGATGAATACGCATCTTCATGTTCTTGAGGCATATACTGCACTATATAGGGTATGGCCTGATCCGGTTCTGAGGCAGCAACTTGCAGCTCTGGTGAAGGTATTTGCAGAAAGAATCGTTGATCCGGAGACCTCTCATCTTAATCTTTTCTTTGACGAGGAGTGGAACTGCCGCTCGACAATTGTCTCGTATGGTCATGACATTGAGGCTTCGTGGCTCCTGTGCGAGGCAGCTGAAGCCCTGGGCGAGGCTGACACAGTAAAGGGGCTGGCACTGAGGATAGCCGCTGCGGCACATGAGGGACTGGCCGGTGACGGGAGCCTCTTTTACGAGAAGGATGACGCCGCCGGCCACTCTGACCGCGACAGGCACTGGTGGGTCCAGTCGGAGGCCGTAGTGGGATTCCTCAACGCCTGGCAGCTGAGCGGCGACGACAGTTGGCTTGAGCTTTCCTCCGGCGCACTTGACTACATTTCAAATCATATTTCTGACCGCGAAAACGGTGAATGGCACTGGAGCATCCGCTCCGACGGCACAGTCAACCGCGATGATGACAAAGCCGGTTTCTGGAAATGCCCCTATCACAATACCAGGATGTGCCTGGAGGTTCTGTCCAGGCAGTAGATAGTGTGTGGATGGCTGTAGACCATCAGGAATTGTAGAACAGGGAGCCCCCACCCCCCTCAGCCCCCATCCCTTTTGTCCTGCAATTAAATTTCCTGTATTACATCCATTGTTCCCCATTTTTTGCATAACTTCGTAATAATCTATCTAATGAAAGGGCTTAAAACATGACTTACTGGATTATTGCTTTGGCTGTTATCCTTATCTTCTTTTGGGGTATCAGGATTGTCAGACCTACTCATCGTGCTCTTATTGAGCGCCTTGGAAAGTATCATCATTTTGCCAACCCCGGCTTCCACTGGATTATCCCGGTGATTGACAAGATCTATCGTGTCAATGTGACCGAGCAGATGGTTGATGCAGAGCCGCAGGAGATCATCACAAATGATAACCTGAATGCCAGCGTTGATGCGCAGGTCTATTTCAGGGTTAAGGCAGACGAGGAAAGCGTAAAGGGTTCTATTTACAATGTTGCCAATTTCAGGTGGCAGATTGTTAACCTGGCACGCACCACACTGCGTAATATTATCGGGACCATGACCCTGAAGTCGGCCAACAGTGAGCGTGGCAAGATCAATGCCGAGCTTTACAACACCTTGCATACCGAGACCAAGGGCTGGGGTATTGAAATTGTTCGTACTGAGCTTAAGCAGATTGATCCTCCCAAGGATGTTCAGGAGACGATGAACAAGGTTGTCAAGGCCGAGAACGAAAAGATTGCTGCTGTTGACATGGCCTCAGCAACGGAGACTGTTGCTGACGGTGTCAAGAGGGCGAAGATCAAGGAGGCTGAGGGGATGAAGCAGTCGAAGATACTCCAGGCCGAGGGTGAGGCAGAAGCTATCAGGCTTGTGAATGAGGCAGCAGAGAGGTATTTCATTGGCAATGCGCAGATCTTAAGGAAGCTGCAGGCACTTGAGACGTCGCTGCAGAGCAATTCCAAGATTGTTGTGCCCGGTGGAAGTGACCTTGTGAATGTGATTGGAGAGATGGCAGGCATTGCACCGTTGCCTGGCAAGAAATAGATATTCAGAAATATTTATTATTTTTGCACCCGCGTTGGTAATGTGTCCTCCACTGGCGGGCAGGTATCAGCTGCAACAATTGGTCGGTTGGCCGAGTGGCTAGGCATCGGTCTGCAAAACCGGGTACGGCGGTTCGAATCCGCCACCGACCTCAACAAAATCCCCCCTTGGCAGAGCGAAGGAGGGATTTTTTGTTTATAGCCCGACGCCCGCTTGCGAGGTTGAGGGATGGGAACAAAAAAGCCTGTAGAGCGCAGAAGGCGCTCGGGGATTTTGTCGCACAGACCCCCCATCTGCGGATCATGCCAGTAATCCGCCACAGGCTCACAAATGTTACTGATCATCAGGGGCGTCTGTGCTCCCCAATGGTAAATTGAGTAAATAAAGTTAAAGTTGCCCTATATATTCGACAAAGAGCATAATAGCCCTGATTATCAGTATAGATATTCTTATTTGTTTAATTGGAGATGCTAAGATTATAGTAAAGGATGCTTGTGTTGTTGTTTGTGGTCATGATTTAACTTTCTTAAAAATCTTTGAAGGAGTAAAATAGTAACCAATACCCATATGGAAAATTGAATATTTCCATGACCACTCAGAGAACCTCAATGATTCTGTAAGATCAAAGGAATATTCCGCGTTAATGGTGAAATTCTGTATTTTTAAGCAACCACCACCTACAAGGCCGAAAGTGAAAGGTTTTGTATCCATTCCATTCAAAAGGTTATGGGTCCCTACTAAAAGGCTACCCTTTGCGCCTACTTTAAAAATCAGCCATTCCTCAAATTTGTAATTCAAAAATACCGGGATATCAAAGTAGTAATATCTTTCATTCCTGTAGGGCTTACCTGTTTCAGGCCATGTTTGTCCATCCGGCAAATTCATACGGAGTCCATTTGACGTTAGCTGTGCACCTCCGGAGACATAAAAACTTATAGAATCCCTTCTGTTTACATTATACAATATGCCAGCTTTAAAAGAAGTATGGGGTGTATAATAGTTGCCCAGAATATTGTTTCTGTCTGATCCCAGACGCACATCACTCTTGCCAGTAAAAAGGCACACTGAAAATTTTTCCTGAGAGTGAATAGAGAGGGAAACAGTAAAAAGAAGCAAGATTAAGTATATCTCTTTTTTCATTTTTCTGTGATTATGTAGGTTAAACTCTTTTCACTGAATGTATAACTACCAAAAATTCCATAACCGTTTTTTATATTTGAGAAAACAGGTGAAGTGTGATCAAAAAATGGATCTCCTCGGGTATATTCATAATCATCCATGCTTTCAAGGAATTTCATATATTCGGGTGAAATATTATATAGTCTTCCGGTAATTGTTATAGTATCCCGGTGGGAGGGTGGGGAGTAGAACATGTCTTCTGACCAAAGGGTCCCATTGAACGAAATATCTGATGTGTAGGGCATAATAAACTCATTATTATAAGGGAATGTCCCAATCAGGTCATTATGATCAAATTCTTTATAACTAAAGGAATAGAAATTTACTGAGACCAAAGGATCTTTAAAATAATACTTCAGTTTGCCGGATTTCGTTAATTGAGTGCTTTTTTCATAGATTAAGGAGTCCAGTATAACCTCGGGAAGAAGAAGTTGAGTTGAGGATTCTGCTACACCATTTTTATCTGTAACAACCCTGATCATATATGCGACTCCATTTGCAAGTTTTGATTCAGGTGGTGAAACAAAGTAACCCGGTTCTACCTCAGTGAGATTATAATTAAATATTCCGTCGCCGAACAGAAAAACCTGAGCACCTGTTATAATATCATTTTCTGTTGTTCTATTAACAGGAACAGATTTTCTGACTATTACTCTTACTCCTTCGTTCTGGCTTATAAACCCATGAATAACAATTTTTCCTCCGTCATAAACGGGGTCATATGCAATTTCCTTTTCAAGGTCACATGAGAACAATCCGATAATTATTAAAAAGCCAATCAATAGTTTCTTCATTCTAAAATTCAATTGAATAGGTTATCGATGGGATTATTGAAAAGAGGCATTTTTGATATACCTTACCTGTTCCGGGAGAATAGTATATGTATACCGGATTCTGGCGCGCATATACGTTATAAAAGTTTAGTGAGGTAGTTTTAACGTTCCCTTTTTTTGTTTTACCTTTTCTCTCAATGCCTAAGTCAAGCCTATGATACAGGGGTAGTCTCATGTTGTTTATACCTGAATATAGGAAGTACCCATATGAAAACCGGTTGTTGTTAACATAAGACTCCGGCAAGGTGAACGGAGTCCCTGTTGAACAATGGAATTGGGCATTTATAACATACTTATTATCAGGCTTATACCTGGCAACGATAGATAGATTATGCCTACGGTCAAATCTTGAAGGAAATTTTTCTCCATTATTTAGTTCGTCAAATTGCCGGTAACTCCAGGAAAGCGCATATGATAAAGAAAGAAAAACCGGACTAATATCTCTTGAGGCCATGAATTCCAAACCATAAGACCATCCTCTTCCCCCGCGTACAATACGGCTGTTGACATTTGAAAAATCATCGAAACTACTTGAGGTGGAATTATAATCTATGAGGTCATTCATATTCTTATAATAGACTTCAAGACCGAACTCAGTATTAGATTCTGTCAAATTACCATAGACACCACCTGAATACTGATTGGCGGTTTGTGGAGGGATACTATCTGTAGATGCGATCCAGACATCTCTCTCAAAACCCTGGTAATTAGACCAAAGGGAATGATTATATTGTGTCATTCTTGTGTAGCTAATCTTCGCTGAGACGTTCTCACCAAGCATAAGACGCAGTGAAAGCCTTGGTTCCAAGGATATCTTCATCGATTTTTTATAAAAATATCCGGATGATCTAATTCCGGCATAAACTTTAAGAGCATTAGAAACTGTATAATCATCCTCAAAAAATAGTGACAATTCCGATGATCTAAGCCTTGATGAAGTTCCGAAAATTGTGTCAAACCTATGGTTTATAACCAGGTCTTCATACTCCAGATGAAGTTTTCCCGGAAGGAAAGAGTAGTTGTTGAGTTCAGCACCTGCCTTTATTGAATGGGCAACATCAGGATTCCAGTCAAGAATTGATTTGAACGTTAACTCCCGGATTGAGGATTGGCTTGAAGTCCGGGTAAAATACTGTTCATGCTGAGTGTTTTCCGAATAGAATGCTGATACCCTGTTCCCATATCCCGAAATTATCAGGCTGTTCTTTAGGAATGTCTTTTTACCGGGAACAAAGGTATGGCCGAGAGTAAGTAAATTCGTTCTGATTAACAGATCGTCATCAGACGCTTCATTCAGACCATTATATGAGGATCCCTGCAGATCGAGTCCTGAATAGAAATTGGCGAATAATTTATTCTTGTTGTTAACCTCATGATTAACTTTAAGATTTATATCTGCGAATGTATAGCCAAAGAGATCTCCACTACCGTCTGCTTTTACCTTTATTCTGAGTGGTAATAACAGAAGGTCAAAATATGATGCTCTTATTGCCACCAAATAAGAAGTTCGCTGGCTCTTCAGTGGCCCTTCACAAAGTAGGCTTGACTGAAGTATGCCAACCCTGAATTTACTATGAAATTCATGTTTGTTCCCCTCTTTTGTATGAATGTCCAAAACTGATGATGCACGCCCCCCAAATCTTGAAGGGAATCCTCCCTTGTACATATCGGCAGATTTGATAATGTCCGAATTAAATAACGAAACGAATCCACCCAGGTGGTTAGTGTTGTAAATCTTCGCGCCATCTAAGAGTATAAGATTCTGTCCCCTGTCTCCACCTCTGACATAAAAACCTGCGATCCCTTCCCTTCCTTCTGAAACACCCGGAATGAAGGTCACGGCTCTTATTATATCAGGCTCACCGATCAAGGAAGGAATCGATTTGATGGTGGATGCAGGAATGATAGTTATACCTGTGGCTGACTGTTTGAATGTTGCCGTTTGTCCGGATGTAATCACCACCTCATCAAGCAGGATTATCGGGAGCAAAAAATCGATTGTAGTATCGCTTTGCAAATTGAACTCAGCAATAACTGGCTGATATCCAACGTGTGAAGCCCGAATAGTAACTTTGCCAGAGGGCAGAGTAAAGGAATAATATCCTGAGGAATTGGAAGCCACTCCAGCTTTTGTCATAACCTCAAAACAGTTAGCAGAGGATAAAACCTCATATGTATCCTTGTCACGAATATAACCGCTTATCGTTCTTGTTTGTGCTAAAGCAAAAACAGAGTGAACCGCCAGGGCCAAAAACAGGATAAAGTGTTGAACCTTCATCTTATTATCTAACCGGAAGAGGAGTTTTGGTTTTCTCCTCCCCCGGTTTGGAATAATTTACGGACAGTAAATGATTGCCCAACCACTTTCTGTTCCTCTTGATTGGGATTTCCCAGATACAGAAACAAAATAAGGTGCATCAAGTGAGTCAGGATAATGCACGTAACTACTTTGAATAGCATCCCCTATTGGTACTATCCACGTTATTGATTTGCTTTCTACTGTTGTGGAGACCGGGCCTGGATAGTTGCCCCCTAAATTGACATACAATGGTTCCTCCATATGGTAGTCATAATCCTCATAATAAACATCATACATTGCTTTTACAACAAAGGAGACATCCTTATAAGTATATAATGTTTTATAACTATTCCAAATGCCCAGGATCTTTTTAAAACCTTTGATGGTCCAAGCCACATAATCATGACAATACCAATAGTAGCCGTCCCAAGTGACAGATTTATAGGTGGTCATATACATTTTAACCATCCTATTATCATCGATATAAGTTGCTTCTTGGCTTGATCCATAACCCAGTTTTGTATTTTGATCAGCCTTGTAACTAACGACAAATATTTTGTTAGATTTTTCGCCTTCCTTTAGATAAGAGTCAAGTTCATTTTCCCCTTCAATCTTTGCAATATATATAAAGTCATCAGTAGCTTTATGGAGGATCCTGCCGACATAAAAGTATCCTTGCCTATTTATGATCCTGGCATATTGATCTGTACTTACTTTAGGAATTATTTCGTTATTCGAATTAATTAGTAAAATGTCATTATTCCTATCAAGGATATCAGTCATTGCCTCTTTAGTTGTCACATTTTCCAATTCCGAAAATACTTCATCTACCAAAGAGTATTGAGATTTAAAGCCCAAGCGTTGTTCCCATGCCTTTCTTTCGTTTTCATTCATTAAAATCAATTGGTTTACAACTTTGTAGAAACTTTCACCTGAACTAAAGTGCAAGATACCCTTGATACATACAACATCCAGGTCATCGCTTGCCAGAAGCTTGTCTTCATAAGAACTAGATTTCTTTGTGCAAGAGACAAGAGATAAAAGCACAGCAATAGTTGGTAAAACAATAAGAATCTGAATAGTTTTTTTCAACTTTGTAAAGTTTAATTGGTTTAGCATCCGATTAACATCTTTTGGACCCAACCTTCAATTCATTGATGGTTGGGTCTTAAATTACATGAATTGACTTTTTGCTCTTCACCTCCCTTCTTATTATAAACAATGCAGAGTGAGAAAAATCAAGTAAATAGATCCAAAACACATAGTGCATTTTGCGGACCACTACAATTTTAAAAAATCATCCAGAAAAATTCATCAACTTCACAATACTAAATTAGGAACAATTTCTAATTAGTTATTTATAATGGGAAATATATTTATACGGCAAACTGGATCGAGCAGCTTCAGAAAGACTTCAGGAGGATTTTGCGCATGAGGGGAGCTATGCCTACTGAAGAGTCAGTGATCGTCCTCATATCGAAACTGCTTTGGATAAAAAGGCCTATTTCAGAGCATTACCTGGAATTGAAAGGGATAAAGTGTTATTCCCTGAAGACTCAGGTAATTTTCTGGATTTACTCAACAATTAGGCTAATTGTTTTCATAATCCATTAAATTGAGTTGAAAAGTGTAATTTTAGTAAGATGTGAAACTTCGATGAAGACCTTCTACCCCGGACACTCTGATTCAAAAACTACCAATAAAGGAAGCCGGTTTAAACCCCTCTCTAATCATCCCGGGAATACCTTTCTGGTTCCTTTGTGTAAGAAAAGGAAGGCACCGGGATGGCTCAGTCAATGAATATCCAAAAATGACACAAAAGCAGAATATTCAAGCTATCTTTACAGATATCAAACATTTACAGATCTCTTACCATGAAGTGTTTCAAGAGTAGGTATCTGCCTGTGCTGGTGATATCACTGGCAACCTTTCTCGCAGGCTGCCAGAAAGAGCCGGAGATGACAAGGGAGGAGATGGTCCTGTATACAGTTGGCCAGGTACGTTCCGGCTCCCTTGAATCATCTGTCAGATGGCTGGAAGGTATGGACACCAGGTTTGCATTGGCTGATAACAGGAGGGATGTGGCTGTGAATATAAGGAACCGCTTTATATCAATGGGTTATGAATACGCCAGGCTCGATTCCTTCTACCTGGAGAAAACATTCCAGGAGGTTGATTATGCCACATGGCAGTATAATGTGATCGCAACTCTCGAGGGCACGGAGGATGACAGTATAAGCGTTGTAGGTGCGCATTACGACAGTTATGCTTCCGGTGGTAATCCATTCATTACAGCTCCCGGTGCCAACGACAACGCGTCTGGAATGGCTGCTGTGATGGAGATCGCACGAATATTAAAGGGTAGCGGGTTAAGCCCGAAACACACTGTCACTTTCATTGCATTCGCAGCCGAAGAACCGGGGCTGCAAGGAAGCCGTCACCAGGCAGAAAAATCAGTAGCAAGCGGTGACAAGATAATTATGATGCTAAATCATGACATGATTTCCTTTGTCGCGGATCCTTCGTTAAAGCCATGGCAGCTGAATATCTTATACTATGAAAATTCCGAGGATCTCCGTGATGATGCCGCCCTGTTGTGCAATGCCCACAGTACCCTGACTTCCTATTCGGACAACACTGTCAACGAGCACAGTGACAGCTATCCGTATTACCTGAATGGCTTCAAAGCCCTTTTCTTCCATCAGAGCGATATTGAAAGCACATACCATACCCCTGACGATAAAGTCTCAATGTGCAACTTCGAATACGCCAGGGAGGTTGTGAAGGTTTCCTGTGCCTTGCTTGTGAATAAAAGCTATTAAACAGGATTGCTGCAGCTTCAGCACAAGTACATGTTAAATTCCGGGATTGCTTCTTAGAACTGAATCTTCATCGACAGTCCGCCGTACCTGATGCGCAGGTTCAGACTGGTAAGATCCTTGACAGGCAACTGTACGAAGGGTTCGAACAGGAGATGAGTACCCTTCCCGAATGGCATTGAGTATCCGGCAGAGAAGTTTGCAAGCCCAAGGAGGTCAACCCTGTTCAGCAGCTCATGCTCACGCTCAACCTGAACGGATGTTGTCATTGTCTCATAAAAGACTCCGCCATAGGCATCTGTCGTGGTTTTTGTATAGGTGTTACTGAAGCTGCCGGTCATGTGCTGACTCAGATAGAAAACAGTGGATGCGCCTGTGGATACAAAGAGGTTTGTCCCTGCCCGCTTCCGGACCGAGAACACAAAGTTGACCGGTACCTCCATTGAAACCACATCGATATCTGCTTCATAGGCTGTAGTGGTGCCTGACAGGCCAAGAAGTTCCGGTGCAGCATAATCCAGGGCCATGTTTCCTCCTGAGATCATTCTTCCGGGTGTGCCTTCAAGTCCGTAACTGTGCTTTGCCATAGCCAGACCCGGACGAACCGAGATCCTGCGTGTGAGCTGCCGTTCCACATAAAAGCCGATTGAAACACCCTGTGCATTTGTTGTTGCATTGTTTATACTGGCCATCATCCCTGAAAGGCCCGTCATTATGGTGGTTGTCATCTTTTCACGGGGCAGAACAAGATAATCTTTCAGGGCTTTTTTGGGTGGCAGGTTCAACCGGGAATCAGCTTCATCAGTCAACCTTATTTCCATCGGATTTGCAGCAAGATTCACTCCCGAAAAGATCCCGTCAGGTTTGCCGGTTTCAGCCAGCACAGAAGTGGCAGGTTCCTTAGTCAGGACTCCGTTTCCTGCAGTGACTGATTCCGCTGTTCGCCCGGCAAGGTTGTCTGTATTGCCGGGTTGCCTGGCCCACCTGTCTGAATCACTGGTTGGGTCTGTCCGGGTTCCTGAATCCCTTGTTTGTCCGGCCAGGCGGCCTGTATCCCCGGCTTGCCCGGCAAGACTGCCTGTCTTTCCTGTTCTCCCTTCAAGGCTGCCTGTTTCCCCGGTTCGCCCGGTACGGGCAACAATAGCCCGTGAGGCCTCTTCACTCTCCGAGGTCACCGGGACTGATACAGTGATTGCAGGTTCTGCTGTATTTGTGTCGGATATGGCCTGTATTGAATCAGTCATTTCACTCCGGCTCTCTCGTACTATCCGGCCAACTGGTTCGCCAGGCGCCCGGTTTATAAACCGGTTCATGAAGAGAACACCTGCGGTTACCAGGATAATTATTGATGCAGCCCTGGCCCATAGCGGGATCACGAGTGCCCTCCTCCTTTTCCTCCCGTACTTCGAGGCAAAGGAGTCCCATCCATCTCCCGCGAGGTGGTCAGCATTATAGTTGTCGAATGCCTCCTTCGCCTTACGGCTGAATATGTCGTCAAACTTACTCATGACTCTTCTTATCCGAGGCAATATGCCTGCAATAAAGTTCCCGGAGCATCTTTTTCGCCCTTGCAAGATTCGCCCTGGATGTGGAGGCTGTCACTCCCAGCATCTGTCCGATCTCCTCGTGTGAATATCCCTCTATCTCGAACAGGTTGAAAGTTACCTTGCAGCTTGCCGGGAGATGACTGTAGAGAGCCAGTATGTCATTGGCGGAAAGTTCCGCCTCGATCTCCGGTTCATTCTCCTCTGTCTCTGTTATCGTGCTGATTGACAGGTAATCACTGGTTTTATGGTTTTTCCTGTAATTGTCAATAGATGTATTTACAAGTATCTTTCCATACCAGCTTTTGAATTCCCTTGAGGGGTCATATTCAGAGATTCTGTCCAGGACCTTCATGTAACTGTCATTTACTGTCTCCATGGCCTCGTTTTCATCTCTCGTGTACCTGATGCAGATTGACATCGCAAATGAGAAATATCTCCTGTAGAGTATCTCCTGAGAGCGGATATCGCCACCGGCGCATCCCCTGACAAGCTCTGAGTCTGAATATTCATGACCATCCCGGATCCTATTTCTCATTCTACCGCCAGGAATCAAGTTTTCCCGAAATAACTCAATTCAGACGATATTATGGTTGTCAGTTTCATATTTCTTAACCTACATGAAGACAAAACCCAGATGGAACTCCAGCCTGTAGTACTGTGTTACGGTCTGCCTGATTGAGCTGCCTCCCCACCAATATGAAGGCTGGTTAAGGGTGACTTTCTGGTACCTGTATCCGATGCCGATGTTTATAGCTGTTCTCTTCCATGTAAACATGGAGATGCCTGCACCGGCATTGAAGAGAAATCCCCCTTCAGGTTCATTTTCGGCCGTAGCATCAACCACATATGAACCATACTGATCAGACAGCGCGAACCCATAACCGGTTTTTATCCATGTATAGGGCGATAAACCAGTATTGAACGGTGTGAACCTGAGATCGGCGTAAAGCGGAACCAGAGTCACGTCAAGCTCTTCCATTCCCGAGCCTATTCCCACCGCCAGACCGTTCTTAAACTGAAAACCGTTGGAAAGATGGATGCTTATGCTGCCCTGGTTTCCACTTTCATTTTTGCCTGAAAGGATGCTTGTGTTGAGCCTTGCGTAGTAACCGGATGTCTTCATGTTTTTCTTTACCGGATATCTCGCAGTTTCAACCGAGGCTACCTGTGTCCTGCCAATCCTTATTACCTGGGGCGAAGTAATCTTAACATCAAGGTAATCAGCAGAATCGCCAACGATGGTTCCCGAGATCCGGGAGCCATCGTTAAGCACAACAGTAGATTTCCTGTGCTGGCTGTTTGCGGAGAGTGTTAGAAGAGCACAGACCGCAATTGCAGTTAGTCTGCGCATGTGTCTATTCCTGCTTGATCGTTATGTGGCTTATCTGAACAATGTTTTCAGGATCACTGTAGTCATACTGATAGATACCATCCTCACCAACCAGCATCAGGATGCCGTTCATTGGAATCACATCGTAGGTATCAAAGTCAGGGTAGTGAGCCACCTGGTTTGTTATAATCGCCTGGGGATTTGATTTGTCATAAATCTTCAATCCCGCTGCCCCGTCGCATACGAATAACAGGTCGCCGTCGGTGCCAAGTCCGTGCGGATTGAACATCGGGTACGATTTCACCAGGTACGGATTTTTGATTGATGATATATCAATTACTTCCAGGAGGTTTTGCAGGTTATTGCAGTTGTTCCCGGACCGAAGGGTTACATATGCATACTGACCGTCAACCACCACGGGATCGCATGCTGTAATATGATCATATGATGAAATCTGTACCGGCTTTTTGGGGTTGACAAGGTCGAAGATCAGCATCCCGGTCGTGGTTCCGATGAAAAGGTTATTCTGGAGGCGGAAGAGGGTCTCCATATTGCGGGGCACATCTACACTGTCTATGACCGTCATCGCAGCAGGTGCAGTGATATCAACGGTCTTGAGTCTTACGGGTACAGCGATGACATAAAGGTAATCTTCATTCAGCATGAAGCGGGCCATAGAACCGCCTGTGCCGCTGCCGCCGGTCCAGGTGGGACCTGCTGCATCGGCATTCACCAGGAATTCCATACCGCCGCGATATATCCACCCCCCTTGCTGATAATCCTTCACCTCCTCGGTAATCTTCTGCACTTCCCAGTCAATGATCACCCCCTGGGATTTGTCAACCATCGCGTAGGGATACCATAACTCTCCTTCCGGAACAATTTCCGGGAAAACATTTTCGATCCGGTCAATCTCGACAGGATTATTAATGTCAGTTATGTCTATTGCCAGGAGGTCAATATAGCTGTCTGCGAAGAGGATATTTCCCTTAATTGCCATGTCAACGTTGCCCAGGATCTCATAGAAGGCAATCTTTTCAGGGTTCGAAGGGTCTGTATTATCAATAACGTGGATTCCTTTGCCATATTCATTGACGAAGAGATACCCGTCCTTGAAATACATTTTTCCGGGATGGGAGATCTCTGCCGGGGCACTCTTAAGGAAGCTTGCCCGGAATTCATCATAGGGCATGTATACCGGTACATTTGCATCATAGGTAATCAGTTCTGTAGTTCTGTCCTTGCAGGCTGACATTGCAGCCATCAGAACCATCAGAAGCAGTGCGGATTTGACCAGGTTTTTCATATTCGGTTTATTTGTCGACGGTTAAAAGAATTGCGAATTATTTCTGTGCAGGTTCGGCGGATTAATTATCGAGCGGATTTACCACCTGCCCTATGAAAAGGAGGGTGTTTGTGGTCCGTTCCCTGATTGCAAAGACGAAAGGTTTATCAATTACAAATTCATTGGGATGGGGCGGGAAACTTGTGGCATAAATACCAGTTGTAGTTACAGCTGCGGCTTCAGTCCCTTTTTCATCAACCTCCACGAAGGTGTTCTGCTTGACGAAGCTGACAAAAATATCTGCATCACTGATTCCGGAGAGGTTCGCCAGATAAGGGTTGAATGCATCCAGCATACCCATGCTCTTAAGCTGGGCATTCAGGTACTTCTCGTATGAGAATTTGAACTTCGGCATGTATACGGTAAGTTTACCGTACTCTTCCAGGCCATCAAATGCCGATGTTATGTTGTTCCATTTCGATGCGTCAAGTGAAGCGGTGAAGTCTGAGAGTGTGCCTGCCGGCACAATCACAACCATAGTAAAGTTGGTCTGGCTATAGGGCATTTCGATTGCCCTGTAACCGTCTCCGGCGGTCACTTTCGATCCGACATCTCCCTTCATCGTGCTCACATTCACCGAGTTTGTGCCATCGGTGTAAAATGGCCTGTCAGTCGTCAGGTCCTTGTCGAACTGGTAGCTCCAGTCGCCCTTGAAGTAAAGGGCATTCATAATAAACATCACTGCATCGCCGGATATCTCATCCAGCACTTTCGGGATTTTCCCGTTTGTATTGTCGCTGGCCCATTTGTTAATGGTTGTAAGTGCAGACGGTAGTGAAAAGTCAAGGCCGGCAATTTCTGCATTAAAATCATTGTCCATGGTGGTGAGGAAAGGGGGCTTGACTGTGAATCCCTGCCTGTAGAAAATTGCGTTTGCAAGGGCCAGTTTTACCTTTGGATCAATAACAAGCAACTGGGAGACAAGACTTTTATATACTTCGTTTATCTCGCTGATTGTCATCTGTTCAGGGTATTTAAGAGTAGCCCTCAGCTGGTTATAAGTTTCTCCGCCGCAGCCGTTGAGCAGCATTGTCAGTGCGGCGCTTGCACTCAGCGGTGAGAGCATGAAGTTTTTGTTTTCAACTCCTGCAACCTTTGTGAACAATTCAACGCCAAATTCATTGCCATAGGCTATGACTTCAGCGCCTTTAGCGGTCAGTTCGAGGTTTTCCGGGGTGAGGTCGGGCTCCTGCCCATTATCCTTTGAACATGATGACAATGCGGCAAAAGCCAGGAGGCACAGAATTATCAATACTGGATTTTTCATACAGAGATTTTTAAGCAATAGTTCTACGAAATTCAGGTCTTTATAACCTAATACGAAATGAGATGCCGGAACGCTGCAACGGCAGAGAAAAAAATCTCTGCCGCTGCCTGCAAACCTTAGCGCCTTTTAAGGGTCACGGTCAATGACCGACTTGTATCTGAACGCGAAAAGGGCAGTATTTGCTATTTGATCTTTCCGCCTACGACAGGGATTGTCAACTCCGTTCCGTCAAGATCAACGGTCAGTTCCGTTCCGGGTATCGGGTGAAGAGTGAACTCCTTGTCACTTGAGAAAATCATAAGGCCTATCTGTTTACCGGCAGGTATGATCTGGTCATCGGGCTCCAGCCCGAAGCTCATCTCATAGAATTTGCCCGGCACAAGCGGTTCACTCTCTGTCAGCGAGCGATGGTTCTGCAGGTCTGCCCAGCCGCGGGTGATTATGCTCTCAGTCATCCTCATGATGCGCCCTTCTTCCCAGGGTAACGCCACCAACCATACGGACAGGTTCACTGCCGGTTTGCTGGAGGCAGCCCTGATCTTTATCTTAACAACTCCCGAGATGTGCGCGGGTTCAGTCAGAACAGGAGTCAGGTACAGGAGGCGGTGGTTGCTGTATTCAGCCTGTGCTAGGGCCGAGCCTGTAAATGAATAGTTATCGACCAGGGTTTCCTTCTCCTGTTTTGCCGGCTTCGTTATCACAAGGCCGCCTGCTTCAGGGGCGCCACCGGTGAGATACAGTGTGACAGGTCTGGCATCCGGATTGGGGTAATCAGGATAAGCCGTCGGGCTGAGCCGCTCTGCTCCTTCGCGGACGATCCATGCTTTCGGATCATTCTCCACTCCGTTCTCAACGCCGAAAAGGTAGCGGGTGAACCATCTGTTCATCATCTTAAACGGAGGCTCGCCGCCATGGCTTCCCTGGTGATAATATATCTGCAAAGGCACTCCCATCTCCTTCAGCTTTTCAATGAAACGGAAACTGTGACTGGGTACGACGTTCCAGTCGTTGAAGGCATGCGCCATCAGCGTTGCTGCTTTATATGACTTCATATAGTTCATCAGGTCACGTTTGTACCAGAACTCATTGTAGTCTCCCGTAACGCGGTCTTGCCCGGCTGCCATCTCACCATCCCTTACAACACTGTCACAGTAAGCGCAGTTGTCGGGGTTGGAGAAGACAAAATCATACAGTACGTCAACATCTTCACCCAGGTATCCGCCCGGGCTTCTTACAAGCCCGTTCGAGCGGTAATAGTGATAGTATGATGTATTGGGTGCTACCGGTATGATGGCTTCCAGTCCTTCCACTCCTGTTGTTGCAGCGGCGAAGGGAATTGTGCCGTTGTACGATGTGCCTATCATGCCCACCTTACCGGTGGTCCAGTAAGCCTTTACCTCCTCGTTCCCGTCAGGGGTGGTGAAGCCTTTGGCCCTCCCGTTGAGCCAGTCTATCACTGCCTTAGGTGCCAGTGCTTCGACGCGGGTGCCGATTGTGGGGCATCCCTGCGAGAGGCCTGTTCCGGGTGCCGATGAATGGACCACGGCAAAACCATAAGGGAGCCATGCCTTGACCTGGGAGTTGGAAATAACAGGACGTTCTCCTCTTCTCTGAATCTGCGGAGGATAAACATGTGGTTTGGGAACGGTATTTAGCTCCTGCCTCACGTTCCAGAAATATTCCTTGTCGTCTCCTGCAGTGCCTGCGAAGTATGGGCTCGACTCATAAACAACCGGAAGCTTTATCCCTTCGGTGTCAGTCTGCTTCGGACGTGTGACGTCAACATGCATCCTGTCATGCTTCCCGTCTCCGTCGGTGTCAAACTCCGTTTCCACCCAGAGATCCTCGCGGATCCAGTTGCCGGCATCTTCGAAGGCAGGTATCTTTTGTGCTTCGCCGTTCACTATTACCGGAACTGTTGTAACAGGCTGTCCCTGAGGCTGTGTCTCAGATTTTACTTCAGCCGGAGCCTGGACCGGAGCTTCAGCTTTTTTACTTTTCTTCTGTGCAAGGATTTCACCCTGGACGCTGAAAACCAGCGCCATCATTAATAAAACAGTTGTAATCTTTTTCATGGGATCTGTTCAGTAAAGGAATCTCCTTCAAAAGAACAAAATTTTCAGCAGATGAAAGTATGCTATCCGGCAGGTTATTGAAACAGGAAGTTGATTGACTTGGTAGAGTTTTGCAGAACGAAATCTGCAGATATTGTACTCTGGGCATCATCCATCTTGTGCAGCAGGATGACCTGACAGCTGACCTTTTTTCCGGATTTCATCAGGTCAAGTATCTCTTTCTTCAGGTTTGTTCCCTTATCCCCCGGTTTTGCGGCTCCCCTGTTCCGGGTATCGCCCCTGCGCCATATTTCCCAGTCAGACTCAATAATATATCTTCCGGCGCTTGCATCCCAGCTTTGCTTGAGATCTGCAGGCTGATGGATATAAAGCTTTGTGCTTTCGTCGAACCTTAAAACTATTGTGTTAACTGTATATTCTGTGCCCACATTTTTATTCAGCAGAATCTGTCCGGAGATCTGGTCATACGGGCTGGCTCCCTTTTGTGCAGTTCCGGGTGTAACGTCGCGCATTATGCGCAAAGTCTCACCACCGCCTTTTGATACAACGAAGGCCATCCTGTATGTTTTTTCATAGGTCTCGGCAGTCTGTGCCTTCCACTGGGCGCTGGCGCCGCCGCTGAGAATCATTGCCACAAGAAAAATGACTGTTTTTTTCATATTGCTGAGCAAAGATTGTTACCTACTTTATACGCACAAGTGCCTGGAATGTTCTGTTGGCAGGAATTCGCACATCCCAAATCGCAAATCCCAAGTCTTATTTGTTAAATTAGCATCTTCACCCGCAGAACTATGCAAGCTCATGACTGATCAGAGAAGTTTATCCAGGACCCTGGGTCTTGGTTATGTAGTCATTTTCGTAATTGCCAATATAATAGGATCAGGCGTTTATAAGAAGATTGCGCCGATGGCTGACGAACTTAATTCGTCGGTATGGATTCTTGTTGTCTGGGTTGCCGGAGGGGTCATCACACTCTTCGGGGCGCTCAGTAATGCAGAGCTTGCCGGGATGCTTGCAGATACAGGTGGCGATTATGTTTATCTAAAGAAGATATACAAACGGTTTTTCTCATTCCTTTACGGATGGTCACTCTTTGCTGTGATACAGACGGCTACTATTTCTTCCCTGGCGTATGTGCTGGTGCAGTCACTCAACAGCATAATCCCTATTCCTGATCTGCTTCCTGCATTGAATGATTTCTCAATTGGCGGAGTCTTTTTCCCGTTTCAGGATTTTGGTATCAAGGCGGCTGCGATCATTGTAATCATGCTGCTTACGCTGCTAAACATGTCAGGGCTTCGCAGCGGAGCCTGGACAGGCAAGGCGATATTCTTTTTAGTCTGTGCCGGACTGCTGGTGATAATCGTAGCAGGCCTGGCCAACGGTACTTCGAAGCCTGAGAACTTCATGAACTTCAGGGAACTGGGCAGCAGCCCGGTTACCCTTTCATCATTCTATACTGCCATGCTAGCGGCCTTTTGGGCATATCAGGGATGGGTTTCGGTGGGATTCATCGGAGGGGAGATAAAGAATGCAAACAGCAATATTCCAAAGGGTATAGCCATCGGGGTGCTTATTGTGATTGGCGTTTATGTGCTGGTTAACCTTGCTTATATGAGGATTATGTCAATACCTCAGCTTGTTCAGGTTCATGAAGCCGGTAACCAGATCGCTGCCATAGAAGCCATCCGGAGTTTATGGGGTCAGGGAGGGGTTCTCTTTATCTCGGTGCTTATCCTGGTAACAACGCTGGGATGTCTGAACGCAAGTGTACTTACAGGTTCGCGGCCTTATTATGCGATGTCACAGGAAAAGCTATTTTTTCCCGGTATCGGAAAGCTGAACCGTCACAATGTACCGGGCAACTCGCTGCTATGGCAGGGGATATGGGCTTCGGTGCTTGTGCTTTCAGGCACTTTCGACCAGCTGACTGACATGCTGATTTTTGCGGTCTATATATTTTACGGTGCAATGGCCACAGGTGTTTTCATACTGCGCCGCAGGATGCCCGATGCCCCCCGTCCGTACAAAGTCTGGGGTTACCCGGTTGTGCCGGCAATCTTTGTACTCTTCTGCATAGGGCTCTTTTTCAACACTATAATAACCCGCCCCCGCGAGGCGATGATAGGTTTGTCTCTTATACTGGCAGGCATACCGGTTTATTTCATTTTCAATCGGGGTCGGACCAGGCTATAGTATAGATAATCATGCAAATAGGCACTAATTTAAGTGGTTAGAATACTTTATATTGAGAATTTGGAGATAAAAAGCTAAGTTTAAGTAATATATTGAAATGCCCAGGGCAAACCGATATTACACTCCGGGACAAATTTGGCATATTACTCACAGGTGCCATAAAAGAGATTTTCTTTTGAAATTCGCAAAGGACAGGAAACTGTGGGTTAAATGGTTATTTGAAGCGAAGAAGCGTTACGGAATCTCTGTTTTGAATTACATTGTGACAAGCAACCACATTCATTTATTGGTCTGGGACAACACCCCTTTCAGAAGCATTCCCATTTTCATGCAATTAATACAAGGAAGAACTGCCCAGGAATACAATAACAGAAAAGGGAGGAACGGAGCATATTGGGAAGACAGGTATCACGCAACTGCAATCGGCACAGACGAGCATCTTCGACATTGCATGGTTTATATTAACATGAATATGGTCCGGGCTGGTGTGGTTGATCACCCGGTAAAATGGGAAGAGTCAGGGTATTTTGAAATTGAATATCCCAAACAGCGATACTCAATAATTGATTATAATTCATTGCTGGAAATTCTAGGCGTTGAATCAGTTGGCCAGTTACAAAGGGTACAATCAGAATGGGTAGAGGAAGCTCTAAAGAAGGATACCCTGAGACGGGAACCAAAGTGGACTGAAAGCATTGCAGTGGGAGATGAGGCCTTCATAGAAAAGATCAGGTTACAGCTTAATACAAGGCCATCACCGGGAAGAGTGGCTAAGTCGGAGGATGGATATATTCTTGCCGAAGGGGACTTTCCCTATTCTTACAATGACAATAGTGTGTCAGAAACATCATTCTAAGCTTTACAATCACCTTAAAAATCATTGTAGTACTCTGATAATAAGAGCTATATCCTGGTCCGACCCCAACCTCAAAGATGCTTTACAGCATGTTCCTGTCACATAATTGGTATGGATGACTTTCGTTATTATTGTATCCATAACTAAAAACAGGAGGTTTTTGTGAAAAAGAAAAGATTATCCGTCCGGCTCTCAGGACTTGCATTGCTGGTGTTATTGTCAGTTTGTCTGGGTTGTCACAAAGAGTTCGAGGTTGATGTGACCATGATAAATGGTTCTGCTTCGGATGTTCATATGTGGATCAGCGGAGAGTCCATTGATGCGTCAAACAAACTTGCTCCGGGTGCATCACGCCATGCAATATTTACTAACAAGGACAATCTTACTAATGAGGAATTTGTCATCACCGTTTATGCCGGCCAGAACGGACAGGTCCTGACCTCAAAGGAATTTACGCGTAATGCTTCAGTCAAGCTTACGGTGAGATATTCCGGCGGCACCCTGGTTGAGGAGTAGTATTTTGTTCCTCCGGCCAGTCCAGGTATTAATTCAACAGAGAGGCCATCACTGGCACCTGACAGGTGAATGCGATGGCTTCTTTATTTTTTAAAAAGTGAGTGGGACGTACTGGATTCGAACCATTTGATTCATGGATTAATGTTATTCTCAGATTAAAGAACCAATATTTCATTTAAAATCGTCACACACCCAACAGAAGCTACAGATAATATTGTTTCATAATTTCAATGATCGATTATACTTTATAATGCCTTTACTGATACTATTTGATCAAACCAATTATTCTGGGGGTCAACGTAAAGCTTTGATTGATATAAACTTGTCCATTTAGATACATTGCAGCCATTATTCGCTAAATTTGGATTTAAAGATTATTAAACCAATGAGTTCAGCATCATTTCTTAAAGAATCATATCTTCTTACAGCGCTAATAATGATAGTGCTATCCGGATGTGAATCAATTAACAGCAATACACAAAGTTTCCCTATTACTCCCGAAGAGATCGCAGAGTCTCTTGAAAATGCAAAACGGGTTGAGAAAGAAAGCGCCAAATTAATTGATGAGTTTATTTCTAACGCTATTAACCAGGATGGATTCGTGAATCCTGATGAAATAGCAGAGAAGATAGAATTAATTGATGGAGTATTTTCTGCTGAACCAACCCCATCAGGCTGTGGGATTGTCATAAAGCAAAAAGATAGCACTAATTTTAATATAATTATTGCCACAAAAGATGATGAGAGATTGTACAAAGCAACAACCAAAAAGTCATCAAATGGCTTGATTATTGGTACCAAATATTCAGGAAGTACAGTCTCAATTCCAAATGGCAGCGGGAGGGCTATAATTCTAGCGCCTTTTCAAGAATCTTTTAATACTGATTTGGGAAAGCTTAGTAGTTATCTTGAATCAGCTGGGTATACTGTCGACCAATTTTTGAATAATGATGCAACACTAGATCGATTCAGAGGGGATTTTCTAAATAATTATGATGTCGTTTATATAAGCACACATGGACTTGCAGATGGAGTAACCTGGGATGGAACAAAGTCTACGCTCCTTACCACCGGAGAGGTTTTCGATAATAGCACAATTGAAAAACTCACCATTGAAGAGAGGAGTGCAATAGGTTTTGGCTCTTCAGTTGGCGACGATAATATTTATTTCCAAATTTCAGTCCCGTGGTTAAATTTAACAACAGATGACTTCTTCACTAACTCATGGGTATATGTAGATGCATGTGAATCTGCTAAAGTCGATGAAGGACCGACCTCCTTTTCAGAGGCCTTTTTAAACCTTGGTGCTGGAGGTTATAATGGTTTTGATGTTTCAATTTTATACCCAGTTGCAAATCTAATTACAGCAACAATGATGGAAAAGTTTTCGTCGGGTTTATCATTCTCTATTGCTTCTAATGCAGTGAGAGAGGATCCTGTTTTATTAGCTATTTCATGGGCGCCCAGAATTATAGTTCCATTAACTGGATTAATTGGAGGTACTTTTAATGTTGCCTCATTTGATGATAATCAAATAAGTGTGGAACCATTCTACCTTCCGAGGATTAAGTATCTTGATCGAAATTGGACTAGAATTGAAATTGGAGAAACTCGGCCATTATCAAGTGTATTCTTTATCGATGAGATGAACGGGTGGATAGCTACATTTGGGAATTATCAGTATCGAGATAGTACAAATGCAATATTAAAGACATCAGATGGTGGAATGACTTGGGGCCATCAATGGACTCCAGTAAAAGAATGGTTCAATTCCATTTTTTTTGTAACCGGGAAAGTTGGGTATGCATGCGGTACTAATGGAGCCTTAATTAAAAGCACAAATGGTGGGGAAAAATGGGTTGCACAAGTCAGCGGATTAAAAGATGATCTAAATGATGTTTTCTTTTTGAATGAAGACTTAGGTTATATTGCTACAGGCGGAGGGGTAATTCTAAAAACATCGAATGGCGGTCTAGATTGGGGGAAAAAGCTCAATGACGAGAGTAAGTCATTTTCATCAGTTTTCTTTTTAAACCAAGAATTAGGATGGGTTGCCGGAATGGAAGCCGGTTCTGCTAATTCTGTGATTTTCAGAACAACGAATGGGGGTGATCAATGGTCAAGTATTTCGTTAGGTTTTAGGGGTGTTATTACGGAAATTCAGTTCATTGACGAGAATATAGGATGGGCTGTAGGAGCATCTGACTTAGTATTATTTACTTCTGATGGAGGGGAAACATGGAAAAGCTGCTCAACCAATACAACAACATCATTTACTTCAGCATATTTTGTTGATGACAAAGAGGGTTGGATATTTGGCTTTAACAATATTAATGATGGTGCTGGAAGAATTTTTAGAACGAGTGATTCAGGCGCAACCTGGATAACCGTTCCCTTTAATTTGAACGAAACAATTAATAATGCATTTTTTATGAATCCAGAAAATGGATGGGTAGTAGGTTACGACGGTTTACTACTAAGATATAAAACGCAGGACTAGATTACTTTACTGTTATATCCACCATATTCCAGGTTGAAATTAAAAGAGAGTCAGCATTGTACTGATACCCTCATTTATTTTGTGGGACTTACTTGATTCGAACCATTGACCTCTTGCGTGTCATCCGACAGTTGGCGCATTGGCCAATCGGCGGACAAGCTAAACCAACTGAGCTAACACACAGGGTGGGGGCATGCCAGGCCTTCATCTGAGAAGGATACCATAACAATTAGAAGTTTCGATTTGATCTGGCAGCTTCAAATGCAAAATCCTTATTGCGTTTGGCATATCATCATTAATGGATTTTTTGTAATTTGGACTTGTTCTGTGATTTATCAAGCACTTGTCCGAAAAAAATACAATCATATGAAAGCGGTTTTATCTCTCCTCGTTGTTGCTTTTTATGCAACTGTTGCCGTTGAGGCACAGCCACTATTCAGTTTTGGCCTGAATTATAACTGGTCAAATACCAAAACATCTGATAATGAACTTTTTAATCCAATTACTCATGGAGGTAATTTATATCCGAGAATTGGGTTTTTATTTAAGGATGTAATCGCGGTAGGTGTAACCGGAGGCGCAGGCATTTCAAGGACAACTAACGAGGAGACAGACTATACAGCTTACCTGGAAACAAATCGCAAGAACTGGTTCATTGGTCCGTTCGTACGTTTCTGCACTCCGGATGAAGGCAAATTAAGGTTTCTGCTTGATTGCTCGATGAGAATAGGGGAGACCAAGGTAGTAACCCTGACTAACGGCAGCCAAATTGATGCTGATCAAATGACCAGGTATACCGGGTATTACCTGGAGCCGGGAATTTCATACAAAGTCAACAACCGCACGTCCATCGAAATGAGCATTGGCAATCTCAGATATACATCAACCACTGATAAAAATACGGGCACGATATCTTCCGGATATTACGCATCTTTAGGATTGGCATCAATTACGGGGCGCCTGATGTACACTTTTGGAGATAAGAAGACAAGGGATGAGGAGGCTTATAATAAATTCAAATAATCCTCTGATAGTGTTGCCAGAGTAATTTAGAACTATCATTCATAGGAATAACTTCTCAGGGTTTAATACAGTTCGATTCCCATATAGATTTTTTCCTGATCAATACTCATCTGTGGCACATAATGGACGATTATAATAGTACCACCCGTGTGATTGCTGATTTCCGGATCATTTATTTTGAGAAGACTCTTGTTTAAGGTTCTACGGTAGTCTGCATCAGCAAATCTCCGTTTCAGTTCAGGCAAGGGCAGTTTCTCTTTGATATAGTAGAAGTTACAAATTGTTGCATCCCCAAGTTCCATATCATAGTCAGGATTGTTGAACACTTTTCCCATCATGCGCCTGCGCTGCAGCATTTGGTGCTCCTTCCTGTTCATGCTGCAGTGGTTGATAATAAATCCATAGTTCCTTTGACGGGCAAGATCAATAATTCTTTCCGTATTCCCGATACTGGTCCGGTCATAAATTAAGGGTATGACTTTATTAAGCAGAAAGGGTGTGCCATTTACATTCTCTGCGGTTTCATCATTTAGTATCAGATCATGTAAATTAAGGAATCTGACGCCATTTTCATTCATGCGCTCCAGGGCTTTTTCCGCAAGCCGGAAATCTCTCTCAATTGAGGGGATTTCAATCGACACATGGGGAAATAACTTCCCCGCTGCACTTATGACTTCCCAGATACGATCATTCAGATAACCAGTTGCTGCTATGTTGAATCGAATTTCATTCATTCCGTTGGCGACCAGTTCCTTCATTTTGTCAACGGATACTTCCAGTCCGCTTGTGTATACCCAAATGTAAAAGTCAGGAAGATGCTTCCTGAAGTAAATGAGCCATTCCAGTAGTCTGTCATAAACCAGGAAGGGATCACCTCCTGAAAAGCTTAAACCTTTAAATTCGCTATCCTTAAGGTAGGAAAGTATTTCTTCTTTTTTATTACCAAAAGATGACACGATACGGTCATCGTTGCATGGTGCAGGACAGAATGAGCAGCCTGCATTACATTTGTATGTCAGGAAGATGCATAGCCATTTACCCTGCTGGCATAACTGGCAGCCCAATGAGAGATGGTTCTGATGCTCTTCCATGTCCTATTTGCTCCCAGCTCCAACGAGAGTTTTTGCTGTTGCTACCGCATGACCCGCAGCTATTTTCTGATGCAGGCGGCACCGGAACGGATCAAGCTGGCTTACCGGGTGATAATCATTTTCAAACAGACAGAAATCAGGACAGCCTCTTGAACAGTGGTACGCGTTGATACAGTCATTGCACTCATCAGGAATAGCGAAGGCAAGGGTTTTCAATAAATCAATGTCAGGCCTAATACTGAACGATCGTTTTGATTTATTAAAACCACCGGTAATGAAGTGTGTTCTTTCATCCATGAAACAGAAACAATTTCGTGATTTGCCATCAACGGTCAATCTGACCGTATTTCGTGATACATCACAATAAGTACTGTGCAATTCCTCCATCCTCACGCCTGAATAGCCGAATCCGACGCCGTAATCTGCAGCCATTGTGGCAGATTGCACGAAATAATCATAAAACAGATCAGCATCAGTCACCCTGAAAGCATTTATGCCCCCGAGATAAACCGGTTCGATACGGATATTTGAGGCCAAGCAATTCTCAATCAGATACCTGGTAATTTCCGGCATTCTGGAATAATTATCTCGTGTAACTGTAACCCGAATATCAAACCTGCCCCCCAACCCGTGGATACGTTTACATATTGTTTCAATTGGAGGGTATTTCGAAGCTACGGTTGTACGTTGTGCCATATGAATATCTGGCGGTCCGTCACAGGAGATACCTATCAGATCCATGTGTTCTGCGAGCCATTTTATTTGCAATTCATTAATGCAGCCATTAGTTGCTATGTAATTGAACAGTTTTATTCCTTTACTTACCGCGATCCCTTCAAGCATTGTGAATGCAGATGTAAGCAGGTCCCAGTGACATGAAGGCTCTCCTGCTCCATGATACGCCACAGTCATTCTTTTTGACTTCATGGCAGCTTTAGAAATAATGTATTCTGCAGCAGCAGCAATTGAATCTGATGCCGGGAATCCGGTCAGCTTTTTGTTACCTGTCTTTATGCTTGCAGCATAACAGTAGGTACAATGCAGGTTACAGTCGCTTCCTGAATGAATAGTCAGGCATTCGGGTCTGAAGGCAGCCCTTTTCTTTTCCTCCCATTTAATTAAAGAATTCCTGGCATTTTCGATTATGTCCGTTACCGTCTTCCTCATCCCCTGGTCTGGAATACTGTAAGGATTCGTAAAGAATGACCGCAGTTCAACAGTAGGTATTCCTTCAGTCTTTATACTGCATCCGGGAGTGTAAAGGACCATCTGGCTGCTGGTGCTTATTTTAAAGACAGGCAGACTTTCATGAACCTTTTCAAACAGGTCAGTCATTTTCCCGGGCGTAAAAAGTCCAGTAATCATAACACACTCTGCATGTACTGCAGTTCTTTTTACAAAACATTGTGTATTTGTAAAATGCGGTCTCAATTGGCATTGGAATGTTTACCGAAGCGGGGCCCCCGCCGATCTCATCAGGCATTAGCTCCTGCTCTTTGAGATAACCTTCGAGTACCCTCAGGAAATCAGCCGGTCTCTGAAGCGTTATCCGGCCTGAGAGTTTTATTTCATCATACAATCCTCTGAACAGGAACAGGTGCTGTGGCAGGACCCAGCCTCCGGTAAGCCGCAGCCAGGGTTGTAGTCCAAGAAGTTCATTACATAATGAACCGGGGTATTTGATTTTTGGATTGCTCATTTCATAAAAATGCTGGGTGCGGAACAGGCATGATGGCAGGCATGCCTCATTGACCATGAGCCTTATTGTTCCGGGGAAAATCCTTCTCATGGATCTGAGTGACCTTATGTCCCTCATAACCCTGGCGGGAGGGACTACGATGTCAAAGGTCTTCATAACAACAGAGATCTGCTGTTCGGAGGAAATATCCATCAGGGTGGATGCTGCCAGTTTCAGATTCGGGAATGCCTCCCTGACTCTTTGCCCGAGTGTAAGATTTGTCAGTGTGGCTCCTGTCAGCCTGTAGTTTTGGGAATAGTATTCCAGTGTATTAATTACCAGGTTTGTATAGCATTCAGCAGGCCGGGCCAGGACAATGGGGTTTATTAGAACCGAAACAGGCAGTATACCGGATTCAAGGAATCTTTTCAGATGTTTACCGGGTTGCTTTGGTCTTCCGGTAGAAATCCTCCCGTCAGTTATGGGGAAGTAAACCTCCCTGATCCTCTCTCCGCCCAGATCAATGACCTTTTCCCAAAAATCCAGTTTCTGGTCTATATAAGGTAATACCAGGTATTTACCCGATGGTTTTGTCATTTATTGCGTCTTCGAAATCTATCAGGCTGTCAGATGATTGTTTACCGATCATAAGAAGTGCATCCGGAGATCGGGACAACAGGTCGGCTTTTTTCCTGAGCCCTAATCCTGATAAAAGGGTAAATGCGGATATTAGTCTGGTCTGAATGCAGAAGTTGTCGTAATCTGACGAACTTCCCGGGTATGTGATCCCGACATGGCATCCCCCGGCGCAAGACCATTTACAGAAACAGCTTTTGCATCTGGCCTTGTTTTCAACGATATTCCTGATTGCCTCCAGTTTGTCATTTTCGATCTCTGCAGAGCCTGTTCCTGAAAAATATCCAAAATCAAGATCCAGCCCCACTTTCTGCCATTTACCGGCCTGCAGGTAGCAATTGCTTATTCTTCCGTCAGGGGAAACAATTGCGGTATCCTTGCCTACCGGGCAGGAGCTAATTACAGGTGTCCGGGTTATGTCTGAAGCATAGATTAAATCAACTCCGTATTCTGCTGCAATTTTCCTGGATTCTTCAAAGCAAAGTGCAAAATCAACAGGGCCAGGTGGTTTCAAGCCTGATTTAACGGAAGGAGGGGAGACCGTCAGAATTTCAAGGTTTATTGCCGAGAGTCTGTAATTTTCGCAAAGCCACTGTGTGAATTCCCCGGTCTGCATAATGTTTTCCCGGCTCACACAGCACCGGATGCAAAGATCAGCATTTGAATCGCTGATTATCCTTGCAGTCCTTGATACATTCTCAAAGCTGCTTTTTCCACCGGCAAGGGGTCTGTGTCTGTTCTGTGCCTCCCTCAAGCCATCAAATGAAAGGATAACCTGATTGAAATATGCTCCAAGGTAAGATGCATCCACGGCGCTGTACTGACCATTGGTTGATATCTCAAAGTACGGTATCATTCCGTTTTCAGATGCTGCCAGTCTTGCTCTCTGAACGGCAACCTCTATCACGTCTCTGGCCACCATGGGTTCTCCGCCAAAAAAGTGGATTTCAATCATATCCCTTTTCAGGGTTTTCATTAAACCGAGATACCAGTCAACGGCTCTGACGGCAAGATCATAAGACATCTTTTGTCCGGGAGCAGTATCATGTTCAAAATCACAGTAGGCGCATACCCCGTTGCATGAACGTGTTGGAATGATTCCAAGAAAGTCGGGATTTAGCCTGCCTCTTTTTTTCCGGGGTGGTTGTTTAATACCCCTAACTATTTCATCAGCCAGCTCCGCGAGCTGCGATACCTTGTTCTCTTCATTCCATTCACCTTTCCCTATCAGTCTTTTTAATTCGATAACGGCTCTGCGGTTAACAAGTGCAGATATGCCAGCCAGGGGATTATAAATCAGGAAGTCATTCAAGACAGGAATAACGAAGGTGTTTTTCAGGGCTGAATTCATCCGGACGGTTTTTCACAGTGTATTGTTACATTTCTTATCAATTGCCTTGAACGTTTCTTTTCTTACAATATCCCCCTTCCAGAATCCGTCATTTTCAGCAATCCGGTCAATAATCAGTTCCCTTGTAATAGCCTTTGTAACTGAGCATCTGAACTGATCATTCTTCATCTGAGCGAGAAATGCCTTTGGGGGACAGTCCCCTGCACAGTGATAATAACAAAAGCAATCAATACAGGAATTCCTGTTTTCAATGATCCTTGAAAGAAGGGCGCTTCTTTTGCCCGGATAGAGGGAAACACCATTATCAGGATCCATTTTTCCTATTATAAAATCATCAGCAAGCGGGTGGGAATGGTCAAAAACCTCATAACAGGCGGTAAGTTCACCGTCAGCAGTAACAATAAGTGCGTTTGTTGTGGCACCGCAGAAAGTACTTGTCAAAAGATGGGGTCTCGCAGATGAATAATGCAGGTTTCTGCCGTTTTCCGAAGCATACCTGAATGAATCCATATAAGAGTCAACGAATGAATCAATGTCATCGATTGCAAGTCTGGCGCCATCAGCACGTCCCTGATTGTACACTGCTTCAACCTGGAATGACCTGCAGTTGGTATTTGTGCACAGAAACTCAACATTTGACCGGAGTTCAGGAAGGCTCTCTCTTGTCACTGTCATCCTGATGCCATAGGGTATATTTCGTTTTTCAATTGCCCTGATGGTTTGCATAACTTTTGAAAAAGTTGCATTGCCATGTTTGTCAGGTCGTTGTCTGTTCTGGGTTATTTCATTCCCGTCAAGCGAAATGCTTATCTCGGTGAGTATCTCCAGCGCCTTGTCCGTGAATGCTTTATCCCAAACGCCGTTAGTTGTTATTGAGACAGAGCAACGCGGATCCAGTTTCCTTGCATAACCGGCTGTCTTAAAAAAGAATTGAGCCGGAAGTGCAGGCTCTCCTCCGCCGTGAAAGCTTAAAGAAAATTTTCCGTTCCCTGGATTTACCGAGTTCTGAAATGCAGTATCAATTGCTTTTTTGGCAACCGGCCATTGCATATTGACAGTTTTTTTCCCGTCGTAGGCCGCATAACAGTAGGTACATGCAAGATTGCATGCAGTTGTAGGCATCAGGATGCAGAGAGTTGGATTAAATGGCATGCTGCAATCACAAGCCGGTACTTTTTTTCTATCCGGCATGAACAGCCCAGCCTTCTCAAGGGCATCAATTATCTCATTTTGTTTTTGATTGTTATCCGGATCGGTCAGCTTCCGGTTAACAAGTTTCACAAGTGCCTCGTTTCCAATGAATGCCAAAGGCATAAGGGGAGCATAAATGATAAATTTATCCTCGACCGGAATTGTATAAATTGTTACAGGGGACTGGGGCATGGTTAAAATCTAATTCGGGTACCAGTAAGTCTGGCCACCTCCGCCGGTGTGCGCATCACAACTGCACACTGCATTGCAGGTACAGATTGCATTACATGTACAGAATTGTACGGAGTTGCAGGTGCAAATATCAGGGCCGTTCCCGTCAGTGACTGTATTACATGTACATACAGTATCGCATATACATCCTCCTGCAGAAATTTCCTCACAGTCAGGAATTGACCACAGAGTTATTTTTTTGCCAAGGCTCGATGCAAGGATCCTGCTGTCAGGACTGATAGAGACCCATCTGTTATCAGTGGTGGTATCACCATGTTCTTCGATTCTTTTTATGATTCCGAATCCGCTGGCGCCGACAGACCAGAGTATGATTGCCTGCAATTGTGATGATGCGAAGTATTTTCCGTCAGTGCTGAAAAATATTGAGTTTACTTTTTCAGTGTGCAGACTCAGGCTGTAGTATATATTTCCACCCTGAATTGACCAGATATTGATTACGGTGTCAGATCCCCTTGTTGCAAGCAGTTTACCGTCGTTGCTGAAGGCAAAGTAAGCGTAGGATGCATCAGCTGAAAAAGTTTTGAGAAGGTTTCCTTCCGGGAATGACCAAAGACTTATTATCCCGTTCATGGCAGAAGCAATGGCGGTTCCATCCGGATTGAAAGAGAAATATACAAATCCGGGATCGGTTTCAATTGTATTGATAGTAACGAGTTCAGGAAATGAATAGATACGAATAGTACCCTGATAGGCAGAAATAAACCTCTTTCCGTCAGGGCTGAAACTGATTAAGCTCCCTGTACTCCAGTTTTCTGGGATTGTATTAAGCAATGTACCGTCAGGTATTGAACAAATTTTGATAGTTGGATCAGGATACTGCTTATATGCCAGTGTTTTTCCATCCGGGTTCAATGCAAAAATGTAACTGTGATTTGAATATGGATCCCCTGTATCCGCAATGGTCTTAATCAGTACTCCGTCCGTTAATGACCATATGTTTATCCTGTTATAAACCAATGCCACAAGATATCTTCCGTCAGATGTAAAATACAGGCCACTGACACCCGGGTACTCATTTTCGTTCATAAGAGTCCTGACAAGCTTTGCGTCAGGGAGTGAATACAGATTCACATCGGCTTCAGCCCTGTTATATACTGCCAGGATTTTGCTGTCAGGGCTGAACTCATAAGATGCTCCGCCAAACCTGGTGGTAATGCTATGGATGCTTTTCATTACCTTTTCAGTTCCCTCATTCTCTTGACAACCTGTCAGACCTCCTGCCCCCAATGAGAGGGCCGCTCCGGCCAGGGATGATCTTGCAATAAACTCCCGCCTTCCGCTGCGGTATTCATGGACAGCTTTTGTTATACTGTACACTTCCGGAGCCTCTTCAGATTCACATGATGACTTGTCGATTGAGGAGTCGTCTTCATGCTCCGGCAATTCAGCTTTTTTCATATTTGAAGATAACTTTTCAGTTCTTTTGTCAAAGTTTGATTGTATGTTTTTTCGCCTGCTTTTCATCTATCTCCCTTCGTTCAATTAGGATACCAGTATGTTCTGTAATAATAGCCTCCACTGTCACCATTGCATGAACAAACACCATCACATGTGCATACGGCATCACATGTACAAACCACATGACATGAACAAACCTTATCACACGAACAAACGTTGTTGCATGAGCAACTGTTGACGCTGTCACATATACAGGTGCTGACATAACCTTCAGTTGTCACTGTATCGCACGAGCAGATTGTGTTGCATGAACAAACAGTGGGACTAATTTCTTTCCCCTCTGATGAGGACCATAATTTTACCTTATTATCCTTTCCTCCGGAGGCTATAAGTCCGTCAGGGCTGACTGATACCGATAAAACACCTCCCTTATGGCCATCCATTGTCTTCAGCAACTGGCCGTCAGGGACAGACCATATCTTAAGGGTACCATCGGCGCTTCCTGAAACAAGCATTTTACTGTCAGGAGTGAAGCAAACAGAGGTGACTCCGCCGGTATGTCCATGTAAAGTGATTACAGAACTCAGATAGGGCATTGACCAGAGAATGATAGTCTTGTCGTCGCTGCCTGAGGCAACCATATTCCCGTCGGGACTGAAGCAAACTGAATTAACCCCGTCAGTATGGTCAGTACGTCCATAGCTCATGATCCAGTAGGGGGCTTTATATATTCCGATTGATGGCAGTTGTGCCTTGGCATACACTAGCTGGTCTCCGGCCGGGTTGAAGTTGAGTGACATGAACATACCCCAATGATTACCCAGGGTCTTTAATTCGCTGTTTTCCGGAAGCGATGTCAACTCAATAGTCCCGTTTGTGCATGCAGAAGCCAGAAGGGTTCCATCCGGGCTGAAACCGACTGAGGTAACCGGATAAGGAAAGTCCAGGACTTTACTGACCTGCCTCCCTGTCCCAATATTGATCAGCCTGGTGTTCCCGTCCCTGCTCCCCGCTGCCAGGACTGTTCCGTCAGGGCTGAAACATACAGAGTTTATTTCCGAAAAGGAATCTTCAAGGCTTTTTATCAACTTACCATCGGGTATCGACCACAACCTGATTGTCCGGTCGGAACTTCCGGATGCCAGCATTTTCCCGTCGCGATTGAAAGAGACTGAATTTACGTAGTTTTTGTGCTCCATGAGGTACAGGCTTCCTGAAATGGATTCAGTCACTGATTTTTCTTCTTTTTCAGATGTCTGGCACCCTGTAAGCAACTTGTCAGCTGCGGCAACCGTGGCTGCAGCAAAAAGTGTATTCGCAATGAATTCCCTGCGTCCGCCCGGCTTTCTGCCGGAGTCTTTTTTCACAATATATATTTCAGGCTTCTCAGTAGATGTGCCTGAATCTCGTTTATCATTGTCTTCCGGTTTCATCGTTGCCATCCTGTTTGTTGTTTCAGACATTTACCATGCCTGTTAGTAACATTATCAGTTCGGATACCAGTATGTAAGGTAGTAATAAGATGTGTTGTTATTACATGAGCATATCGTATCACATGTGCAGACTTTATTGCAGGTACAGGTTCCGATTGTATTGCAGGAACAGACTCCTGTGGACTCGGGAGCCTTTCTGACACCCGTAACGATAGTGTCACAAACACACACCATGTTTCCAGACATGGCGGTTCCTGCCGGAACCATGATTGTATTGCATACACATACGGTTTCATTTCCGGGATATGTCCTGCTGGCAGCTACGCAGTCACAGATACACCTGGCGCCGGCAGGAAGAGGTGTACCACAGGGTAGGGTAAAGGTGGCAGATCCCAGTTCTTTTACCTCCCTGGCTTCAGTTTTTGTAATAAGTGCAGGATCATAAAGGAAATAAAATGGACTTCCCTCCGGCAACTGCCATAACCGTAATGTCTTGTCCTCACTGCCAGAGGCCAAAGAAGCACCATCAGGACTGAAGGCAACCGAGTATACTGCACCTTTATGCCCTGATAAACTTTTAAGCAGTTTTCTTTCTTTCGCTGACCATATTTTTATGGTCTTATCCTTGCCGCCTGAGGCAAGAAGCCTCCCGTCCGGACTGAATGCGACTGAGAATACAAAATCAGTGTGACCGCTAAATGTAGCCAATGGTTCTCCTTCAGGGAATGACCATAGTTTTACAGTTTTATCACGGCTGGCAGTAGCTATTGTTTTTCCGTCAGGGCTGAAGTCAAATGAGATAACAGAGTCTGAGTGTGCACTGATGGTTTTTACCATCTTCCAGTCAGGAACAGACCATACAGTGATGCTGTTGTCTGTGCCACCGGCAGCCAGGTACTTTCCGTCAGAACTGAATTTAACCATTCTGAAAACTGCAGATTTCTTTTTCAGGGTTTTGAATTTTTCCCCTCCGGGCACGGTCCATATAGTTATCTTGCTGCCGGCAGTGGCGACTACTTTGCCTTCATTGTCAAAACACAAAGCATTTACTGAATCTGCTTTACCCTTGATCGTATTCAGAAGTCCGGGTCCGTTTGCAGCCCATATTCTGATTGTTTCATCAGCGCTGCCTGAAGCCAGCATGGTGCCATCAGGAGTGAATTGCAGATAATAAACGGCTGAATCATGCTGGTCATATTTATGGATCAGTTTCCCGTCAGGCAACGACCATTGTTTTATATCGCCGCTGAAGCTTCCCGAAGCAATTGATGCATTATCAGGGTTGAAGGCAACCGAAAGCACCGGGCTTTCATGGGCAATGAAATCAGACATCGAGGCAGATTTTCCTTCTATCTTTTCTGCGAGTAAATCTGTCTGGTGCAATGCAAGCCCAAGTCCGGCTATCCCCAGTGAACCTATAAACTCTTTTCTTGTAAATGACAGGCCTCCGGCATCTTTTCTGACAGAAAAGATCTCCGGTTTTTCGTCGGATGACTCCTTAATCTTTTTTACCATAGCAGACTGGATAAATTGCAGATATTGGCATACAAAATAACCATTCAGGTAATTCCAATTCCTCCCTTATCAATCATCAGCGACTCCTTTTCAGGATAATCAATGATTTCAAACAGTAAACGCACACTCATTAATATTAAGATTCCATCCATGGTCTTTACATACCTGCTTGGATATGTTTCATTGCAAACGTAAAACACTAAAGTAAAGATCAGAAAATTTGACAATATAATCAGGAACTCAAATGGCATCATTTCTTCTTTTGTCAATTTTTTGATTTGATATCCAACAAGAAGAAATATAAGGGCAATAGCCGCGGTAAAAAGAATACCATTTAACTCCCCTGAAAAGATTGTGAAGCAGATTGAAAAACAAGCTAATAAGAGACTGACTATTCTGCCTCTCCTGATCCGGTGTTTATTCCCATGCCATACCGGTTTCCTGTATATTATTGATGCCAGCCAGATAAGATACAGGCTTACCAGAGCGATGAAAGAACCCACCGGTGCAAAACCCGCTTTTAATTTGGCGGGGAAGTTTGATAGATACGCAGGATTCTTAATGTAGAAATTTGTTGCCCTGATAAAATCAGGCATGGTTTCAAGTTTGTCATTATTGTAAAATGAATCCGGCCTGTCACGCCATCCAGGATGCCATAGCCCATCACTGCAGTATTCATTGTTCCCGTCAAGCAAAACCTCTCCTGTCTGGGCAGACAAAAAAGTTAACTCCCCCCTTTCATGGGAAATGTGAAATGACCAAAGTCCGGTTATCAATACAAAAGTGGCGCAAAAAGCCATCATGTTTTTCCGGTGCATCCTGTTTTTGATTCTCCAGTAGAAGATATCAGAAACAATGATAATTGGAAACAGGAAGAAGACTGTTCCCTTGTTAAGACATGCAATTCCCAGGGTAAGGCCCAGAATTGCAGAGCAGGCAATTCTGTTCCTGAAATGATAATATAAGCTTAGGGTTATCACAGCGAGGAAAAGAAACTGCCAGTTTTCCGGCATCAGGTGTTCAGTGAACCTATAATTCAAACCAACAAAAAGCAGGAAGCTAAGATATCCGATCCAGAAACCTTTGTTACCCCAGATAACTTTGCCTGCCAGGACAAGAAAGAGCCCGGAAATAAGGAGAACGATCAACTGTATGTATTTAATAATTACAGGGTTGACACCAAAGATCTTATAAGTTATTGATACGAACAAAGGATAGAACGGTACCCTGTGATAAGCTTTCTTCCCCGAAAAGCCTTCCCAGAAACTCAGCTTGCCACTGTCGAGACTGATAAACCTGTAATCATCAATATCTTTTAATCTGCCGGTTGTCAGGAATTCCGCTCCGAAAAAAGAGTTTACTCCAATCGACTGGTAATCCCACTCATCCCCGGTAAAAATTACATTATTTTCGTATCTGCATGTTAATGAAACAATTATAAAAAGAAGAACTGTTGTTCCACCGAGTAATATAAGCTTTCCTCTTTTCACTCTTTTCTTTTGAAAGATATTTCCGGACTTAGGAAGAAAGGGTTAATTTCTTCTGTCGTACATTCTTGTGTAACGCTGAATTCTGAATGACATGCAACCACCATTGCATCTTGTTTTAAATAATGGGCAAGAGGAACAGTGCGGGTAAATACCTGTTTCATTGTATGGCCTTAGTACCTCCTCAAATCTCCCTGAAAGCTTTTTTGAATCAATCTGATCATTTAATTTGATCTTCAGCAAATTATTAAGGGGATAGCACGCAATGAAAGATCCGTCAGCAAGAAGATCAATAACCGGATGGCAACAGGTTCCCGCATTTTTTAGTTCTTCTGATAATAGATTATAATACTCTTCAGGGAACATGCATGGGACAAATCCGCAATCAAACCCTATTGAAATGCCTTCCCTGGCTGCCTCCTGTTTTAGCTTAAATATTGCATAACCAGTTTTTTGATATTCTTTCGGATGAAGTGAAGTATTGGCCTTGCTCATGACCGTATGCGCTATCCCAAGCCTGATCTCCTTTTTTAGATTATATTTCCTGACATAATCAATTAAATACTCCATTTTCTGGCTGGAACTGCATATGTTTATGCCTAGTATAATTACGCGGCCAAGTCTCAGCATCACATCCCTCTGGCGGTCAATCCCAATCCTGTCCCCTTCGGAAGGATGTATTGTATTCAGCAGAATCGAAAGTTTCCCTTCAGGGGCATTCTCCAGGAAGCGTAAAACATTTTCCGGCATCAGCCCGTTGGTAAAGAGGCTAATAGTAAAATCGCGCTCCAGCGCTTTTGTTACCATCTTTATAAAGCCTGGATGAAGAGTTGGTTCACCTCCCAGCAGGCGGACCTGTTTAATCGCCGAGCGGGAAAGGTAGTTTAGGGCTGCTTCATAAACATTGTCCTCCATAAAGGTTTTTCCAAGTTCTGTTTTTGAATCATTGGCAAAACAATACGGGCAGCTCCTGTTGCAGACGTTAGTTATAGAGAGGTTAGCCATTTCATTCTATTAGTCCGGATTCTCTCCATTTGGCCAGGCACCCGTCAATTATATTCACCGTTTCCGGTTCACTCTTCTGCAGAATTGCCTGGAGTATTGATATAGCTTTTGACCGTCTATGATTCTCTATCAGTACTGACCATACTGCAGCATCAGGATAGTTTATTATCATACTGCTGGCTTTTGATTTATCTGCAATGACAATCTGCTTCTGGTCAACAGTAAAGAGTATGTCTCTTCTGAGTATGAACTTCTCCACGGAGTTATTTTTTATCTGGCTTTACCAACTCATCTATCCTGTAAATTTTCTTTGGATGACATATTCTCAGCGAAGCCAGCCTGAAAAACAGGGAGGCAACAGTACTGAATACCTCTTCCGTATTTTGATCTGTAGATGAACCTATAATGATGGCGATATTTTTAAGGGAGACCTGTCTATTAAAATAGTTAAAAGCCTTTATCTCATTAACATTCAGTTTAATGTTAAGGCTTCTGCCGTTGCTGGTTTCATGAATGAAAAGTGTGTCTTCCTCAAGTTTAAATTGAATGCCGGGGAAGAAAACGGGTTCAATCTGTTCTATTATTTCCCGGGGCAATTCCTTCAGCCTGTTCAGCGGAATCATATTAACTCCGCGAGCCTCATCAATCAGGGTCCCGGCATGTCCGATAAAATCCCGGAAAAAAGATCTTCGGCTTTTCATGAATGATTGTTATAAAACTGATTTGGAGCCGATAAAATAGTTATAATTATGATTATAAGTCAACTCAATGCCATCGATGACACCCGTAAGACTTTCATTGAATCTATGGAAACTCAATGAAACAGTTCCGTCAATTTCCTCAGTCATTTTTACATTATACCTGTAACGGAGTTCTCCTGAAATTGTGGCGGCCAGAGTTAAAGTTGAATCGTTCAGCCGTGAAAGTTGTACAAATGCTTCATTGACGCCTGCCCCTGAGTAGTGATACTCTCCGTAATATGTGCCGGATACCTTTCGTGCAAGATCGTGCTCAATATTACTTTCGGGTTCGCTGCATCCTGCTGTGCAAATAATTATTGCAACGCAAATGAACATGAGGGTACTGGGTTTCATAGTAAAAATAATTGTGTTATCAGTCGGATCTTAATGGTTAAAATTACTAAAAGAACTTTAATTTTCCCGATGCAGAAAAAATCATTTTTATCAGTATCCATCCATGTTTGAATCTGCTTATCTGGGCCTTACCATATCGTCTTTCTTTGTACCGTATATTAATCTCCGCGATCTTGAGATTGAGTTTGGCGGCACCAAATAGCAACTCGAAGTCGCCAAAAGGATCAGGTGCACCGTAAATGGTTTTGTTTCGGGCAAGACATTCATAGTCAGCTCTGTAAAGAGCTTTTGCTCCGCAGAGGGTATCTTTGAGCCTTTGTCCCAGCAGGTAACTTAACAGGATGCTGAAGGTCTTATTTGCTGCCAGATTTAAAAGACGCATTGATTGTTTTTCGCGGGGATATACCAGCCGGCATCCGTTTATAAATTCACCCTTATTATTCTGAAGTGCCCTGTAAAACCTTGTCAGATCTTCAGGAGATGTAGTCAGGTCTGCGTCAAGGATCATTAATATATCACCGGTTGCAGCACCAAATCCTTCTCTTACTGCATTCCCCTTTCCTTTGCCTGTCTGTCTGATGATTTTTATGTCTTTTGACGGGATTGCAGATTGCACCCGTTTCATCTCCTCATAGGTTCCATCTGCGGAATCCCCTTCAACAAAAATGATTTCCTGCCTGTTGCTCAGATCAGGCATCCTTAGGATTGCATTCTCAATATTGCCTTTCTCATTTTTACCGGGAATGATCACTGACACTGAATAATCTTTTCCGTCCCGTCGTAAAGGTCTGGCAACAATGAAGCTGACCAGCGCCAGGTTCCTTAACAACGGCAAATTGACTATACAATTATTAAAAAACCATGACAGAACGGGAATTCTCACAGGCAACAGGATTTTTTTTTCAGTTCTGATAACCTCGAATCCCGATAATGATAGAATGGTTGATATATCATTTACCGAGAGCCAGTTTTGATTCGGCTGCCTGAGTTTAAGCCTCAGCCATTCCAATAGTTTAAGTATTGGTTCCCAGATGTAATTATAGTTTGAAATTATTATACGGGTCCTGTTATGACAATTATTATGCACATTTTCAAGTACGCATTGTATATCCCAAAGTGAACTTACCAGGTCAGACATGATAATATAATCAAATGTCTCGTCAATTTCTGGTCTTTCTGCATCACTGACAAAGAAATGCAGATGAGGATGATTTGCTTTTGCAATCTTGATTATTTCCGGGGAGAAATCAATACCCACTCCGTATCCTGGTCTTACTGAGGCAAGCAGGTCTCCTGAGCCACAACCGAGTTCAAGGACTCTGGCGCCCTGTGGGACGAAAAAGGAATAATACTTATTCAATAACAGGTGGTAGGTTTTATTCCTTTTTCTCCACCTGGGTATTTGTGGAGCCACTTCATTGAAATACAATCGCAGAGAGTCTCTGTCCATTCATCAGAAAATAAGAGATCTTAAAAATGCCTGCCTGCTGTTAACTGCTGACCGGGATCGCAAAAGCAAAGGTATCCGGAAAAATGGTTGCTGGCAATTAAAAGCGGCAAATCATGTGGGTTTACAAGCCACAAATCATTTGCGGTATAAGTGAATCGCCTGGTGGCGGACTCAACCGACTGCTCAAATCTTATGATTTTGGGAGTGTGGGACGTACTGGATTCGAACCAGTGACCTCTTGCGTATGAAGCATAATCCATATTATTATAATGCATTTGACATAATTGCATATGTTAATATAAGTGGGTATAGATGAATTATTAAAGCATAAAATAGTTTATCATTTACTTGCTTTGTTTCTACTTATTTTCTTTTTTTGTATGCAAATCGTATGTACAATAATAAAATTGCATACAAATGGAGACTTTTTCACTTAATGGCATTACAGAGTCGGTTATTCTTGACACTCGTCGAAAGAAGCAGAATAATCTGTATCCTGTAAAATACAGAGTGACGTTTCTCAGGAAGCAGGTATACTATAATGCAGGCATTGATCTTTCGCCTGATGAGTGGGACAGGCTTTCTGCAACAAAGAACAAAGAACTTAGGAGTCAGAGGGAGATACTCCAGATTGGGTTTGATAAGATCAAATCACACATTATTGATCTTGTTAAGAGCGATCAGGGCTTCACGCTGGAGCAATTGAATGCACGGCTTAGCAGAGGGACAAAGAATAGTATTATATCAGCCTTCATTGATCGCGTGGAAACACTGAGGAAGGAGGAAAGGCTTGGTACAGCGGACTGGTATTATTATACTATTAAGAGTATTCAGGAATATCAAAGAAGGGACTTAAAGTTCTCTGATATTACCGCTGATTGGCTGAAGAAATACGATGCCTATTTGCAGGGGGAGGGGAGAAGTTATACAACCGTTTCTATGTACATGCGGGCTCTCCAGGCTGTCATGAACGAAGGCAAGGAGCAAGGCATAATATCTGCCGCTCAATTCCCATTTGGCAAAGGAAAATATGAAATACCAGAAGCGGAGGGCCGGAAGATGGCCTTAACCCTTGCTCAGGTAGGTACGATCATGAACTACCCTCTGACATCAGAAACAGAGGCCAGGTGTCGTGATTTGTGGTTTTTTTGCTACCTCTGCAACGGGATTAACATCTCTGACCTCTTACAATTGAAGTATTCAAACATTATCGGAGACGAAATACGATTTTACCGTCAGAAGACCATCACTCGGAGCCGAAAGAAAAAGGAGATTATTGCAGTCTTGTTGCCTGAGATGCAGGCTATCATCCAAAAGTGGGGCAATCAATGCAAAAAGGATGATAATATCTTCCCATTTCTGTCTCCAGGCTTAAGTCCAGTAGAAGAAAGGCGGATTATAAAGAATGTTACCAGCCTTATTAATAAGAAGATGACCAGAATAGGGAAGGCACTTGGTATTGGCGCTATCTCTACCTACACAGCGCGTCATAGCTTTGCAACGGTACAGAAACGGTCAGGTGCGAACATTAGCTACATATCGGAAAGTCTTGGACACAGTGATATTAAGACCACTGAAAATTACCTTGCATCATTTGAGCGAGAAGAAAGATTGAAGAACGCCTCATATCTCACTAAATTTTAATAGTATACGTAATTTTTGTTTATGGAAATGGAAAATATTACTGGATGGACAGACTGGCTGGATGAAGAACGAGTGGCTCAAAGTGGAGATTTCTACATTCATAGGAACTACGTTGATGATGAAGGTCAGTATAGATGTATACCCAACTCTAAACCAAAAAAAAATCTCCTGATGATGATAATTCAAATGATTCAGGAAGTCAGTATATAGACCAAACAAAGCCTATTGCACAGGGAGTATTGGCATTTTTAGTTGGAAGGAACCATGGCCGGCCATGCTTTAAGGACTTTTTGGAATGGGAGTGGGATTTTGATATCAGTGCTATATACAACGAATATTTCAAACTTCAATTAGAACAGGTTGAGAAAGTAAACCGAAAAGCCATTGTGCCAAAAGCTGCGGAGGATGTCCTGTTAGACTTCTTACCCATCCATATCGAAAAAGAAAAAGGGTACCTGGCAGAATCTCATAACTATTTCGATAAAGTAAAGGACGATCACGAGGTGTAATCGGGAGGCAAAAATGCAGTGAAAATGGGAACTGCAATGCAGTAAAAACGGGAACAGGAATA
>ERZ1645192.249-NODE-249-length-41870-cov-8.176420_pt1 | contig 41870 bp, 30 predicted proteins | sample MGYA00575354_ERZ1645192 | MGnify/ENA primary metagenome ERZ1645192 (study PRJEB40844, sample SAMN11349763) | freshwater sediment metagenome | isolation source: river sediment | host: Sediment | place: India: Faizupur Khadar , New Delhi | collected 2017-02-21 ...
CGAGCCGAAGCCCGAGCCGAAGCCCGAGCCGAAGCCCGAGCCGAAGCCCGAGCCGAAACCCGAACCTAAACCGAAACCGGAACCGGAGCCGAAACCGGCGCCGAAACCGGCGCCGAAAAAAGATGATGATGATGAATTCAATAAGCTGTTCGAGGACGACGACGAGAAACCGAAAAAGCCCTTCAAGCCCAACATGAAGATCGTCGCGGCGATAGCCGTTATCGCCGGTCTGGTGCTCATATCGCTTCTCCTTTTCAGCGGCGACGGCGACAAGGTGGAGGCGGAACGCTCTCCCGATGTTCCCGCGGTCGATACCGAACAGCCTGCCCCGGCTCCCGCTCCCGCGGTGAAGCCGGTTCCGGCCGAAACGGCAAAGAGCGATCTGGTCAAGGAGCAGGAGGCGCAGATGCAGCGTCCGGCGCCGAAGGAGACGCCGAGAAAGGCGGTCCCCGCTCCGAAGCAAACGGCGCCTAAACAGGCCGCGCAGGCGGCGGGCGGCGGCGCGCGCGGATTCATCAAGAAAGGGTGGGCGCTTCTGGACGGCGGCGAGAACGACGGCGCGATAGAACTCTTCCAGAAGGCGGTCGAAGTGGATCCGTCCGCCGGCGAGGCCTACTACGGTCTTGGCTCGGCCTATCAGGCGAAAGGACAGAACGGCAAGGCGAAGGAATACTACAAAAAAGCGCTCGGCGCGCGGCTCAAGGCCTCCGACAAGGCCGATATCCAGAGCATTCTGAACAATCTATAAAGCGATCGTTCCGTTACGGTCTTTTGCAGAGGGGGTCTGGTCATGAACGGCAGACATGTGCTTCTTCCCGTGCTTCTGATGATGTTCGCCGTTTCCTGCGGCGGGGCGAAAGGGACCGCGACGGCGCCCGATCCGCAGATACTGCCCGACGAACTGACACCCGATATCGATTTCACCGCCCCCGACCATTATGATGATCATGCCGCCGACTGGCAGAAGGTCGCGGCGGCCGAGAAGGAAGGGAAACCGCGCACGGCGCTTGAGACGGTGGCGGTGATACTCGACACGGCGCGCGCCTCTCACAATGTGCCGCAGATCGTGAGGGCGCTCGTAGAGCGGACGAAGTTCGAACAGCGCATCGGCGAGAAACAGCCCTCCGCCCTCATCGCCGAAATGGAAAAGGAAATAGCGACGGCGCAGTTTCCCGAAAAGAACCTGCTCCACTCCATCGCGGCCGATCTGTACGAGAACTATTTCCAGATGAACCGCTGGCGTTTCTATGAACGGACCGACACCACGGTGACCGAGAGCGACATCGCGACATGGAGCCTGCGCAAACTGATGGACCGTATCGCGGCGCATCATCACGCCGCGCTCGCGAACGCTCCGAAACTGCGCGAGATAAAGATAGAACTGCTGGACGAGGTGCTGACGAAAGGGACGCGGGCGCGGACGCTGCGGCCGTCGTTGTATGATCTCATCGCCCACCGCGCCGTCGATTTTTTCATGAACGACGAAAGCAGTATCGCCCAGAGTGCGACTCCGTTCGAGGTGGCGAACACCGACTATCTGATGCCCGCCGAACGGTTCGCCCTCCTGCCGATACCGGCCACCGACAAAAGCGCGGCCGCATGGCATGCTCTGACGATATTGCAGGACCTGACCCGCGCCCATCTGCGCGACAGGGATACGGCGGCGCTCATTGACATCGAGCTCAAGCGGCTCGCCTTTGTCCGCGGCATCGCGGTATTCGACAAGGTCGACGATCTTTATGAAAAGACGCTGATGCTCATGGAACAGCAGTACGGGTCGCAGCAGGCGGCGGCGAACATCGGCTACGAACTGGCGCGGCTGTGGCGCGAGCTGGGGAACAAATGGCGCGAAGGGATGCCGGAGAGCGGCAAGAGGGGGCTTGCGCAGGCGCTCGAGAAGTGCGGCGTGGTATCACTCAAATGGCCCGACAGCGAGGGGGACAAACTTTGCAAAGCGCTTTCCTCTGAAATGACCCGCAAGTTCATACAGGTGCAGTCCGAACCGGCGGTCGCCCCCGATCAGCCGTCGCTCGCGTTCCTCAAATACCGTAATGTCAAGACGCTCTATTTCCGTACCGTGAAACTGACCGCCGCGCGGGCCGATGAACTGACGGCGCGCTACCATTACGGCGGCGAGAGTACCGAGAAGACGGCGAAGGAACTGGCGCTGCTGTCGCCGCGCCACGAATGGCAGGTGCCGCTCCCCGACGACGGCGATCTGCGCGAACATCGGGTCGAGGTGCCGGTCCCGCCGCTCGAACGGGGCGATTTCGCGCTCCTGTGCGGCACCGATCCGCAGTTCTCCTTCGAGAAGAATTCCCTCAACTGGGTCATCCTCCGTTCTTCGCGCATCGCCTTCCAACACCAAGTGAACGCCCTGCAGATAGAATTTTTCGTCGCCGACCGGTCGACCGGCCGCCCTATTCAGCAGGCGAAAGTCGAGGTGTATGAAACGACCTACGATTATTCCAGTTCCCGCTACAAGGAACGGCTCGTTGCGAGCGGTATGACCGATAAGGACGGCATCATGCACACCGGAATGCCGCAGGGGCGGTACTACAACCACGGTCTAACGGCGCTCGTCACGCAGGGGGGCGACCGCCTGAAAAGCGCCTTCTGGAGCTATCCGTACCGCAACGACCGCCATGCCGTCACCCGGACCTATTTCTTCACCGACCGCGCCATCTACCGGCCGGGGCAGACGATCTACTTCAAAGGGATAACCATTCAGCACGATGCGGCGGGGATGCCGACGCTCGTCAAAGGGCGCGGCGATACGGTCGAATTCTATGACGCGAACCACCAGAAAGTGGGGAGCCTGAACCTGACGACCAACGACTACGGCAGTTTCCACGGCAGTTTCACCGCGCCCAGCGGTGCGCTCAACGGCCGGATGATGATCCGCAGCAAGAACGGCAATCACACCGTTTCGGTCGAGGAGTACAAGCGGCCGCTGTTCGAGACGGGACTCGACGCCCCCAAGGGGAGTTACCGGCTCGGCGACGAGGTGACGGTCGAAGGTTTCGCGAAGTCTTACGCCGGATCTCCGCTCACCGACGCCAAGGTACAGTGGTATGTCGAGCGCGAGGTGCGATTCCCGTACTACTTCGGCTGGTGGGGCCGCAGCTGGTTCTACGACCTGTGGAACGGCAAAAAGGCGATGATCGGCAAAGGGGAGACGGTGAGCGGTCCCGACGGCCGCTTCTCGATCCGTTTCACCGCACGGCCCGACAAGCAGATACCCAAGGAGGAGCAGCCCTATTTCTCCTACCGTATCCACGCCGAGGTGACCGACATCAACGGCGAGACCCATCCGGCCGAGCGGTTCGTGCAGGCGGCCTACAGCGCGCTCAATCTTTCTATCGGCGGCGCGCAACAGGGGTTCAGCGGTACGCCGTTCGAACTGGAACTGGCCACCACCAACATGAGCGGTGAGCTGGAGCCGGCGAAAGGAACGGTGACCATTGCGCGGCTGAAGGATGCCGAACGGCTTCTGCGCAAACGGCTCTTCTACGAACGGCCCGACCGCTACTTGCTCGACAAGGCGGCCTTCATCAAGCAGTTCCCGCATGACCCCTACGGCGATGAAGATACGGCGGAGCGGCAGAAAGATAAGGAATATCTGCGCCAGCCGTTCGATACCGCCGCCGCGAAAAAGATGACGGTAGAGCCCAAGGATTGGCCCGCGGGCGATTACCTCATCGAGGCGACCGCGCAGGACAAGTTCGGCCAGCCGGTCGTGACGCGCCGCATCATCCCGGTGCGGGCCGTTGCCGACGCTCCCTTCACGCGGCCGCTCTACGAGAATATCTTCGTCGCGAAAGATATGTATGAACCGGGCGAGACGGCGGAACTGGTGCTTGCTACCGGCGCCGACGCGGTGACGGTGGTGCTCGACATCCTGCGGGACGAGAAAGAGGAGCGGAGCATCGTCACGCTCGACCGCTCGCAGAAGGTGATCCGTATCCCGGTGACCGAAGCGGACCGCGGCAACATCGCCTTCCGGTGGCTCTATCTCAAGCACGGCCGCAGTTATATGGGAATGCGGACCATCACCGTGCCGTGGAGCAATAAGCAGCTCAAGTATGAATTCCTCTCGTTCCGCAGTACCCTGCAACCGGGCGAGAAGGAGCAGTGGCGCATCAAGATAAGCGGTCCGAAAGGGGAGGCGGTGGCGGCCGAACTGGCGGCGACGCTTTACGACGGATCGCTCGATGCCTTCCTGCCGCACAGTTGGTACTTCAGCCTTTTCCCGAACCATTATTATCGTTATCAGTGGCTCACCAACGAGGGTCAGCAGATCCGGTACGCGACGCCGATCGAACGCGACTGGAACACCTATGTCCCGTGGCCGTCGCTGACCAGCGACGAACTCAACTACTTCGGTATGTACCTCGGCGGCGGCTACCGCTACAAGAATGCCGGGTACTACAACCGCGGCGTTGGCGGCGCGGCGCGGATGGCGTTGGCCGAAACGGCGGCCGACGAGGCGGAGGAGACCGTCACCGCGACACCGGCGGCGCCGATGGCGAAACCGACCGCGGTAAAGGCCGACAAGAAAATGCTCAGCAGGAACGCGGGCGACGGCGATACCCGCTACGAATTCGATGATGCGAACATCGCCGGCGAACTGGCGGCGCCTTCCGCGCCGCCGGTCCAGATACGGAAGAACCTGCAGGAGACCGCCTTCTTCTATCCGCAGTTGATGACCGACGAGAAGGGGGAACTGACCGTCTCCTTCACCGTTCCCGAGGCGCTGACGACTTGGAAAATGCTCGGGCTCGCCTACACCAAAGAGCTCGCCTCGACGATACTCAGGAACGAACTCAAGACGCAGAAGGAGATCATGGTCGCCCCCAATGTGCCGCGCTTCCTGCGCGAAGGGGATCGTCTTGTCCTGTCGGCGAAGATCAGCAACATGACCGACGCGGTGCGTGATGGCATGGCCGAACTGAAGTTGATGGATGCCCGGACGATGAATGATATCACCGCCGATTTCGCCATTCCCCAGAAAGAGGCGTCGTTCAGCGCCCCCGCCAAGGGGAACGCGGCGGTGCAGTGGCAGATAACGGTGCCCAAACGGACCGACCCGGTCGTCTGGCGCATCGTGGCCAAGGCCGGGGATAAGGGCGACGGCGAGGAGAACACCCTGCCGGTCCTCTCCAACCGGATGCTCGTCACCGAGACCCTGCCGCTTCCCATCAATGGCAAGGAGACGAAGAACTTCACCCTGCAAAAACTGAAAGAGAACACCTCCCAGAGCCTCTCCAACCACCGCCTCACGCTTGAATTCACCTCGAACCCGGCGTGGTATGCGGTGCAGGCGTTGCCGTACCTCATCGAGTATCCCTACGAGTGCGCCGAGCAGGTCTTTTCGCGCTACTATGCCAACAGCCTCGCGTCGCACATCGTGAATAAGAACGAGAAGATCGCGAAGGTTTTCGCCCAGTGGAAGGGGACCGCCGCGCTTGACTCCAACCTGATGAAGAACGAGGAACTCAAGTCGGCGCTCCTGCAGGAGACGCCGTGGGTGCTCGACGGACAGAACGAATCGGCCGCCAAACGGCGGGTGGCGCTGTTGTTCGACCTCAACCGGATGGGCAATGAACTCAAGAGCGCCTTCAACAAACTGCGGCAACTGCAGGTATCGAGCGGCGGCTGGCCGTGGTTCCCGGGACTGCCCGAGGACCCCTATATCACTCAGCATATCACCGCGGGACTCGGCAAACTCAAGAAACTGGGCGTCGCGACCGGTCCCGACATCGAACGGATGACCCGCGCGGCGGTCGGCTATCTCGACCGGCAGATGCAGCGCGAATACGAGGAACTCCTGCGCGCCAAGGTCGACATGCAGAAACAGCACATCTCCTATATGGAACGGCACTATCTCTACACTCGCAGTTTCTTCGTCGAGGTGCCGGTGGCCGAGAGGCATCAGGTCGCGTTCAATTATTGGAAAGGTCAGGCGGCGACCTACTGGGTCGATGAGACCCCCTACATGACGGGGCTTACCGCGACGGCGCTGTTCCGTTTCGGCGACACGGCGACCCCGGCGAAGATGGTCGCGTCGCTCAAGGAGCGGGCGATCTATTCCGACGAACTCGGGATGTACTGGAAGGAGAACATGGGGGGCTACTACTGGTTCCAGTTCCCCATCGAGACGCAGGCGGCGCTCATCGAGGCGTTCGAAGAGGTGGCAAAGGATCGCGCCTCGGCCGATAAGATGAAGACTTGGCTCATCAAGATGAAGCAGGTGCAGAACTGGCGTACCACCAAGGCGACCGCCGACGCGGTCTATGCGCTGCTGTACGGCGGCGGCGACTGGCTTGCCGGAACGAAACTCGCCACCGTCACGGTCGGCGGGAAAAAGGCGGGACCGGCCGAAGGGGAACCGACGCCCGAGGCGGGGACCGGCTATTTCAAGACCTCGTGGCCCGGCGCGCAGGTGACCCCGGCGATGGCGCAGGTGACGGTCCAGAACCCCAATCCGGGACCGGCGTGGGGCGCCCTCTACTGGCAGTATTTCGAGGAACTCGATAAGATAACCGCGGCGCAAAGCCCGCTCTCAATTGAGCGGCAGATACTGCGCGAAAAACGGACCGACAGCGGCGCGGTGTTGGAACCGATCACCGGTGAGACACCGCTCAAAGTGGGCGACAAGTTAGCGGTGCGGCTCGTCCTGCGGGTCGACCGCGATATGGAATACCTGCACCTCAAGGATGCGCGTCCGGCGGGGACCGAGCCGGTCGATGTGCTGTCGGGACACGACTACCGCGACGGCCTCTGGTTCTACCGCGTCACCAAGGATGTATCGACCAACTTCTTCATTCACCGCGCGGTGAAGGGGACCTATGTGCTGGAATATCGTCTCACGGTGACGCTCGCCGGGAACTATTCGGCCGGCATCGCGACGGCCCAGTGCATGTACGCCCCCGAATTCGCCGCCCACAGCGCCGGACTCAGACTCACCACGCAGTAGCTTCCGGCCTGCTGAAGACCACTTGACATCAAACCGGTCGGTCGGTACAATGCCGAAGCATAGTTGATGGGAGGAAGGGACGATGCCCGAGATCAGCAGATTCCTTGGAATGGTTATCTTCATGAACTTCAATGATCACAACCCGCCGCACTTTCATGTGATGTATGGCGACTATCATGTCACCGTCGAAATACAGACGGGAGTCGTCGAGGGGAAATTTCCCAAACGGGCGCTTGCGTTGATACTGGAGTGGTATGAGCAGCATAGAGAGGAACTGCTGGATAACTGGAACGCCATCAAGAGTGACGGTACTTTTAGAAAAATACAGCCGTTGGAGTGAGCGATGTTGTTAAAGATAACCAAGGCTGAGTATGTCGGTGACTATCGCCTGAAGGTCACTTTCAACACTGGCGAGATACGGGTGGTCGACATGGAGTCCACCGTGATGAACGACCAACGCGCCATTTTCCAATCACTTCGCGACAAGGCATTCTTCAAACGATTCACGGTCGATTTCAATACGGTGGTGTGGGAGAACCAGTTGGATATCGCTCCCGAGTACCTTTATGAAAAAGGCGTCGCGGTCAACAAGGCCGCGTGAATCGGATCCGTTCCCCTCATTTTGCATTTTGCGTTTCTCTTTGCTACAATGTCCCGGCTCTTAACGAGGTGACCCGATGGATCAGAAAGAACGGCTGATTGAGACCTTCGCGACCTTCCCGCACGAACTGATGGATGTCGTCCTTTCCAACAAGTCCTTCATCGACATCAACGGACTCTCCATCGAGTCGTACGAGGAGGCGCACCTCTACCTCAAGAACTACGGCTACGATCTCGATAACGCCGTTCATGCCGAACAGGTCCGCTCGATCCTGAGCGAGGCGAAGTCGTTCATCCAGACCTATCTGCTCGAAGACCCCGAGGGGCAGACCCCGACGCTCGCCATCCCGCCCAATGTCCTGTGGGAGGACGATCCGCGCAACTTCCTGGTGCTCGCCTCCGAGAAGACCCGTTCCATCACCCAGCGCTGGGCCTGTGCCGTTCTGCGGGTCGCCCACACCATCACCCATGTCGAGAACGACCTGTCGAAATACTTCTTTCAGGGGATCAAGAAGCAGATCTTCGCCCGCTTCATGACCCACCTCAATGTCAACAACAAGGGTGAGTATTTCATCGGCCGCGGTCGTAGCCAGATACGGCTGAAACTCTTCGAGATGAAGAGCGAGAAGACGAAGGAAAGCCTCATCATGAAACTCCTCCATAAGAAGGAGAATGTGACGGCCGATGTGTTCGACCGGGTCGGGGTGCGCATCGTGACCAACGATAAACTCGATGTGCTGCTCGTGCTCAAGTACCTCGCCGAGAACCATGTGGTGTCGTTCGCCAACATCAAGCCGTCGCGGACCCGCAACAACCTCATCGACCTCGAGAAGTTCCTCGACGGCCTTGTCCGCTTCAAGGACGAGGACCTCACCGGTTGGTCCGAAGAGCAGGTGCGCGAATACTTCAAACCGTTCCTCGCCTTCGACAAGGACAAGGCGGCCGAGCAGGAGGAACAGATCCGCGAGAACAATCCCTACTCCTCGACGCAGTACACCTCCATCCAGCTCACGGCGCGCCAGCTCATCACGATACAGGACCCCTTCAGCATCAACCTCGCCTACAAATTCTTCTTCCCCTTCGAGATACAGATACTCGACCACGAATCGTTCGTCGAGAGCCGGACCGGCCGCGCGAGCCACGACGAATACAAGAAGAGTCAGATCATATCGGTGCGTCAGCGGGTGCTCGAGAATGTGCTCCGCTACCACGCCCGCAAAAAATGGCAGGAAGTGCGGAACTAGCAGGGAGGGACCGATGGGAAAAGTGCTGACCGGCAAAAAGATACTCATGATCGTCGCGCCCGAACGGTTCCGCGACGAAGAATACGCCGTGCCGCACGCCCATTTCACGGGACGCGGGGCGCAGGTGACCGTCGCGAGCCTGAAAAAAGGGACCGCCACCGGCATGTTCGGGGCGAAGGCCGAGGCGACCGTGACGCTCGCCGAGGTGAGAACGGCCGACTACGATGCGGTGGTGTTCGTAGGCGGGGCGGGCGTGCCGACCGTCCGCGCCGAGCCGCGAGCCGTCGAGATAGCGAAAGAGGCGCAGGGGCACCCGGTGCTCGCCGCCATCTGCTGGGCGCCGACGATACTCGCCAAGGCGGGGGTGCTCTCCGGGAAGAAGGCGACCGTCTGGAAAGGGGACGACGCCGAATACGGCATGACCACCGATGCAATGCTCGAGAGGAGCGGCGCGGATTTCACCGGCGCGGAGGTGACGGTCGACGGCAACATCGTCACCGGTAACGGGCCGGCTGCCGCGCAGAAGTTCGCCGAAGCGGTGGAAAAGAAACTCGCGGGAGCCGCCAAATAATTCTTTACACGGGCGAAATATCCGCTATAGTAAGGCGAAGTTGTATCTCTTTGACAGTAGGAACTATTTGAATATCGTAGGCTTTTTGCGGAGGAAGGTATGAAGAAGGTCGCGCTTTTTATCGTTGCGGCGGCGCTCGCGCTCACGGCGATGGTCTCCTGCAAGTTCGAGAAACCCATCGAGGAACGGCTCAACACCTACATCCAGAGCTACCTCTACGCCGTTCGTGACGGCAAGGCTGAAGAGGTCTACAACACGATGCTGTCGGCCAAGATGAAAGAGGTCTTCACGCCGGAGGACTGGAACGAGTATGTCTCCCGCGTTTACAAAGGGAAGATCGGCGCCGAACTCCGTACCGCCTACGCCACCATCGTCAAGGAGAAATCGACCGGCGACTTCATCGAGGCGACCGGCCGTACCTCCAACATGGGCCGCATGGGCACCGTCATGAATCAGGACGAATCGCTCATTTTCCAGGTCCACGTCGTCAACGAGGGCGGTCAGTTCAAGATCGAACAGTCCGAAGATATGATGGCCCTGCAGGAAGATAAGGACGCCCAGAAGCGGCTCGACGAACTGCTGGAGAACTATCAGGGGCTGGTGAAACTCGAGGATGTCGCGGTGGTGCCGATGCAGCAGCGTATCGGCTGGGCGATGGTCTCCGGCGTCATTCTCAACGCGAGCGCCGACCTTGATATGGTCCGCGTCGGGGTGAAGGTCCGCCTCAAGGATTCGGCGGGCGATGTGATCTACGTGCAGAAATTCTTCCCGGTGCTCGATGTCCGCTACGAGGGGCTCCGCACCAGCGTTCTGCCCGGCGATTCCAAATTCTTCCAGACGCCGATAAAGGATATCCCGGTCGATTGGGACAAGAGCCAGCCGCCCGACTTCCAGTTCTATCTGATCGACGGCAATATCATCTCGGAAGAGGATCTCAAAAAAGAGGTCGTCGACCGCGACAAGATGCGCAAACTGGTCGAGGAGACGCGCAAAGGCGATGAAGAGGCGCGCCGCCAGATGAACGAGCAGTGGGACAAGGAGAAACGGCTCAAGGCGAAGATCAAGGCGATGCAGGATCGCCGCGCCCAGCAGCCCGCCGAAGAAAAGAAGTAGTTTGCCGGTCGTCTGATATGCCCAGCAATAACATAGTATTATCTGGTCATCAAGACGATTAAGTTGACAGGGGTTTCGCTTTGTGGTACAAAACCGCCGCTTTAACGGTTCTTTTATTTTTGAGTGCTGAGGTATTCGCCAACCGCGATATCTACATCGTCTGGCTGCCCGGGAACGCCGTCAAGAAAGCCGAGAAGGTATACACCATACCGCTCGATTTCGACGGCGCGGTAAAAAAGGTGCGCCAACGGATAGAGCAGGACCCGATGGTCCGGTCCGACATCCTCCTCAACGAGAGCGGGTTCAGGATCTACGCCTTCTACAACCTGCGTGAATCGAGCGGCTGGCGGAAACTGTTCCTTATAGAAGAAGACGGCAAAGTGACCGCCCGGTTCTTCTAGAAGGTCCGGGATCATCTAATGGCAGGATTACGGATTCTGACTCCGTCAGTCTAGGTTCGACTCCTAGTCCCGGATCCATTTTTCCCATATGAGGCGACCCCTTCGTCTAGTGGTCAGGACGCTGGCCTCTCACGTCGGTAACGGGGGTTCGAATCCCCCAGGGGTCGCCATTCTTTTTCACGAAATCTTTTCAGAACCACTTTTCGTAGGTGATGCCGCCTATGGTGGCGCTTCCTTTGGCGAAGTGGATGTTCATCGTGTCGGCGAGGAGGGTGTCGGCGGCGGCGGGGGTGACGATGACCTTTTCGCGGTTGGTCTCGGCGACGAGCCACTTGCCGTCCCAGCGGATCTGGAATTCGGGGAAGCGGATCCTCTCGGCCATCCCCTTGGGCATCGATTTCGGGCGGTAGCCGCCGATGAAGGCGGCCACCCCGGCGGGATAGTTCGTCTCGGGGGGGCGCCGGAATACCATGATCGGGAAGCCGTACTCCTCGAGTTGTACCGACAGTACCGCCGCGACCGAGCCGTCGGGCTGTTCCCGGAGTTCGATGTAGTATTCCTTCATCCAGAAGAAGAGTTGTTTGACGAGCCGGAACCGGTTCTTCGATACCGGCGCCAGCGTCATCTCCTGATTTCCCATCGTCACCAACGGTGTGTCTCCCGCCATCGTCACATCGACCGCGAAGCCGTTGCCGACATAACGGCCGGCGCAGTTGCGCAACCGTTCGATGTCGCTTTTCTCCATCGGGCGGGTCTCCGGCAGGGCTGAGGGTTTCATGCCGTGCAGGAGACCGAGAAGGGTGACGGCGCGGCTGGCGGTCTTGGGGGCGCCGAGGATGAACGAATCGGTATTGCCCAGCGCGATGAACCCGGTCTTGCGGTCGGGAAGGGCCGCGATGACGGTGACGAAGCCGTCCATGCTGCCGATGGCGGCGATGTTCTTTTCGGCGATGGGGAAGTAGTCGGCGTAGTAGCCCAGCGCGCTTTTGAAGGCAAGGTCGTCGGGGTTGCCGGGGTACTGGTTGGAGAAGAGCTGTTTGAGCGATGCGTCGTTGAGGATGCGCCCGCTCCCGGTCCAGCCGCCGTTGAAGAGCGCCTGCATGAAGCGCGACAGATCGTAGACGGTCGATATGCCGCCGGCGGTGGCGCGCGACCGGCACGAGGGATTCTCGAACCGCTTGACCTTCTTGTCGCGCAGAATGAAACCCTTCCCGGCGGTCGGGTCGGCGCAGTTCTTTCCCGCGAGCCGGCTGTCGTTCATACCGAGCGGCAGGAAAAGGTTGTTCTCGAACAGGGAGTCGAGACTTTTTCCGCTCACCCGTTCGATGAGGTGGCCGATGACCTCATAGTCGAGCATGCTGCGGAGGTAACGCGTCCCCGGCTTGGCGATGGGGTGTTCGTTCTTCAGGTATTCGAACAGCGGCGCACGGTCGTCGTTCTCGCGGTACCATTCGATGGGAAGCCCCGAGTGGTTCGAGAGGAGATGTCGCACCGTGATCCCTTTCTCGGCGCCGCCGCGCAATTTGAATTCGGGCAGATATTTCTTCACCGGATCGTCGAGTTTCACCTTGCCGCGTTCCGCCAGTTGCAGGACGATGGTGGCGGTCCACAGCATCGTCAGTCCGCCGATGCGGTAGGGGGTGTTCAGCGCCGCCGGCTTATTGTGCGCCGCGTCATCGTAGCCGAAGGCTTTCTGCCAGAGTATGCTGTTGTTGTCGAAGACCGCCGCGACCGCGCCGTGGACATCGTAGGCATTCATTTCCTTGCGTATCGTGGCGTCTATTTCGGCGAAGGCTTTCTGTTTCTGCGCGTCGGACGGAGCGGGCGAGAGCGTTGCCGTCAGGAGGACCGGCAGAAGAAGAAAAAGAAAAGGGCGTATCTTCATCAGGGGGCCGTTATCGTGACATCGTCGAGATAGACGAAGCCGCCGGTGTAAGTGGAGGTGGTGCCACGATAAAGACGGAAAGAGATACGCAAGTAGGCGGCCGAAGCGGGAGCCGGACATGCCAACGAATAGGTTTGCCAGTTTGCTTGGTCGCTGGTATAGGAGTTTTCCAAGGTTTGCGAAAGGTACACTTTGCTTGCGTCATAATAATTGCAGAAGAATCGAGCTTTCGTGTCGGCATGGTCGTCATAAAAGAACGCGGTGACCGCGTATGTTGTGCCGGCAGAGACGGCAATATAATCGGTCATGAAATCGGTGGCTGCATTGTCATCCGCATTCCGCGTCAGTTTGACCGAGGCGCTTCCGCCGTGAACGGTCGTCGTTTCCTTCGCGACGCCGACGCCGCTGTCGGCGGTCCATGAATCGGGCGTTGTGCCGTCGGTCCACTGTTCGAAGTCGCCGTTCTGGACCGTCAGGCCGGAGCCTTCGCAGTAGTGAGTGGTCAGGTTACAGGTCGGCGTCGGTTCGGCGCAGTCGCCGTCGCCGGTACAGCGGCCCGCCGTGAGCACGCAGGTATCGACGGCGCATTCCTCCCACTCCTCGCAGGTACCGCTGCCGCAGAGAACCGCCGTTTCAACCATGTCGTCCGCATCGCGCGGTTCCAGTTTCGAATCGTCATAGGTGAAATGGAGGATGCCGGTGATCGAATCGTAGTCGTCGCCGACCGTCGGCATCGTGTAGGTATACAGTTGGTCGTCGATCCGCAGGCCGCCCGTCACGGCAAATTCGCCGAAGCCGAGCGAGATATCGGTGACCGTGACATTCTCGACCGTCACGAGGACCGCGTTGTAATCATCGGCGTACTGGTCTCCCGTCGCGATGTCGGCCGGATCGGTCACGATCACGGGGGTCGGCAGATCGTTGCCCGAACTGAGCACCGTTATCGCGGAGACATCGGTGAGTTCGAGCAGGCCGTAATAGAGGGTAAGGGTGGCGGAGATCTCGACGATGTCGCCTACCGCCGGCGCGGCGGAGTAACTGTAGACATAGATGCCGCTGAACGAGTAGCCGAGCATGATATCCTGATCCTCTTCCGGTATCTGCAGGAAAAAGTTGGTGCCGTCCAGCGCGGTCACCACGCCGGTGGTCTCGACCGGGTTGCCCGGAAGGATGGTGCCGTCCTTGAGGTCGTAGATAGGGATGATGCCGCACGAGCCGAACATCGGGTTGGGGGTCGCCGGGCAGAAGTCGCAGACATTACCGGAACCATCGAGATCGCCGTCCTGCTGATCGGGATTGGCGTCATAGGGGCAGTTGTCCGACGCGTTCGGGATACCGTCGCCATCCTTGTCGTTCGGGTCGACCGTCGGGTCGTTGCCTAGCGGCGTCGGATCGCAGAGGTCGCCCTCTCCGTCGGTGTCGGCGTCGGCCTGTATGCCGCCGTCGACCGGCCGTATCGGGTTGAAGAGGGTCGGGCAGTTGTCGGAGCCGTTGAGGATGCCGTCGCCGTCGAGATCGTCGCCGGTCGGTCCGGCGTAGGGACGGGTATCGTCGCTCGAGGTCCGCAGCGGCGTGCAGGTCGGTTCGTCGACCGGTTCGTCGCAGAAGAAGAGGGCGTACGCGGTGCTGTTGGCCGCGGCGAGTTCCGCGAGGGTCTTTCCCGTTTCGCGTTGGATGCAGGCCGTTTTCCCGATAGCGCAGATGGTGAGTTCCTCGCAGCCGGTCTGACCGCCGGGCACCGCCGCCATCAGAGCGGTGTCGCCGTAGAGCGGCTCTCCGCCGCGCAGGACGAGCGCGACGCCGTCGACATTCGCGTCGATGATCGCTTGATAGGGATCGTCGACGTAGCCGGCGCCGTTGAAGATCGCGATGTCGGCCACCTTGCCCACCTGCAGAGAGCCGGTCAGCTCGGCGACCCGGAACAGCGTCGCGTTGTTTATCGTAGCCATTTGCCAGAGGGCGCGGGAATCGAAATAGTGGTCGAGATGAGCGCCGTTGTAGTGGTCGGCGCACTTGAGTTCGCGCAGCATGTTCATCGAGCCGGAAGCGCTCCAGTCGGTCCCCATGCCGATCAGCACGCCGAGCCGGTCGAACAGCGTCACCGGCGCGGTATTGCCGTAAAGCGATATGTTTGAACGCGGCGACCAGACCAGCGCGGTTCCCTCCTGCGCGAGTAGCTGCGCGTCGGCCGCCTTGAGCCCGACGAGGTGGACAAAGGCGCTGTTCGCCGCGGTGAGGTCCACGCCGCCGTTCGCGGCGCTCGAAAGACAGAGGAATTCGTTGCGCGCCTCGGCGTCGATCCCCTCGGAGACGTGGGGGAAGTAGCAGTCGCTGTTCAGGACCGAGGGGTAGTCGATGCCCGGATAGGCGCAACCGCTCGCCAGCAGGGTGCCGTCCGAATCGCCGAGCGGGAAGGTATTGTAATCGACCTCGGCAAAGGCGAGTCCCTCGATATCGGCGGCGCGGTCGATGTTGCGCAACAGGCCGGGCACCGAACCTGAACCGGCCATTACGGTGGTCCCCGCCATGACATTGCGCATCTCGCCCCACCACATCTGTTCGTTGCTCGCGCCGCCCGGCACCGTCAACTTGGTATGTTCCCGTATCCCGATGCGCCAATCGTGCCGATGATCGAACCGTTCGGTCCCCCACAGGCCGGGCTTGTTCTGGGTATAGGTCAAGTGGTCGTGGGCATTGATGAGGGCGGGGGAGATGACCCCTTCGGCGCATTCGACGATGGTCGCGGCGGCATATCCGGGCTCGGCCGAACAGTCGCAGCCGACGCAGAGGATGTCGCCCGACCCGCCGACGAGCACCTCGCCGCCGCGGTATATCCGGTCGTGGCCGAGTATGACGCCGCGCAGGAGCAGATCGTCCGAACCGCCCGTGCCGGTGCAGAGTCCGTCGGCGGGCGGCGCGATCTCGGCGCAGAGCGTCTCGGCATAAACACCGTCATCGTCGGGCAGAAGTCCGTCTTCATCAGCCGTCGTGTCCACATCGTCCATGTCGTCCACTGCGTCCACATCAGCCATGCTGTCGCTATCGACCGTGTCCACATCGACCGTCGTATCGGCATCGGCGATCACATCCACATCGGTCGCCGTCGCGACGACCATATCGTCCAGTGAGCGCGGCTCCAGTTTCGCGTTATCGAACGAAAAATGCATAATGCCGGTGATCGATTCGTAGTTCGTTCCGACCGTCGGCAGGGTGTAGTAATAGAGTGTGTCGTCGATCCGCAGGTCGTCGGTGACGCTGAATTCGCCGAAGCCGAAGGTGGTCGTATCGAGCACCGTGACCTCTTCGACCGTCACCAGCACGCCGTTGTAACTCTTCTCCATCGCGCCGCCGGTGGCGACCGCGTCGGGCAGAACGGTGACCGGTGTCGGGACGAGTCCCGGCGCCAGCGGGGTGATGGCGGTGATCGTCGCGAGTTGCAGCGCGTTGTAGTAATTCTGCACCGTTCCCGCGACGCTGACGAAGTCGCCGACCGCCGGGATGGTGAGCCCCGAGGTGTTGGTGGTGTAGACATAGATGCCGCTGTAGGTGTAGCCGAGTATCGCGTCGTGCTCCGCCTCGGGGACCTGCACGAAGAACGAGTAGGTCGTCGCGCCGGTCACGATCCCTTCGATGACCGTGGCGGTGCCGGGCGTTATCTCGCCCAGTTTTATCTTGTAGATGGTCGCCTTGTCGGTCGAGTCGGTGTCGACATCGACGTCGGGCAGAAGGCCGTCCACATCAGTCACGGTGTCCACATCGTCCATTTCGTCCACCGTGATGTCGGACCCGTCTGACAGGTCTGACAGGTCCGACTGATCATCGTCGGTGACCACAGCGTCCACATCAGTCAGGGTGTCCACGTCAGTCGGATCTTCCTCAGTCGCGGTTTCCAGTTCTGTCTCGGTGTCCTCGTCAGTCGCGGTGTCCACTTCGTCCACATCAGTCACGCTGTCGTCACCGACCGTATCCACCTCAGCCGCATCGTCCTTTATGTCTTCCCCGTCCTTTAGGTCCTTTTCGTCACTTATGTCCTTTTCTCCCTCTTCCCCCTCTTCATCCACCCATGCGATGATATCGTCATCGACCGCGGCGGTATCGATATCCTTTCTGATGACCTTGACGCCGCTGTTCTCGCACCCGATGGTGAGCAGCAACGCCGCCGCCGAACCGATGATAACGAAAAGACGCATGATACCCTCCGGTAAAGAACGGGCGATTATACCGATTTATTTGGAGAGACGCAACCTAATATTCGAAAAGCTGAAGATCTTCGCCGGTCAGCATGAACACCTTGAGATCAAGACGCTTTTTCATCTTCGCGATATATTCCTTATCGCGCCAGCCGACCGACAGCGCGGTGGCGAGCGCATCGGCGGTCATGCAGTCGGGGGCGATGACGGTGACCGAGTGGGCCCCTTCGACCGGGTTGCCGGTCGCCGGGTCGATGATGTGCGAGAACTTTTTGCCGTTCTTCTCGAGATAGCGTTCGTAGTCGCCCGAGGTCGACATGCTGGTACAGCCGTCCATCGGCGTCTCGAAGGTCCTGATGAGTTCGTCCTTCTGGAGCGGATTGCGGATGCCGACGGTCCACGGTTTCCCGTATTTGCTGCCGCAGACCACCAGTTCGCCGGTATAGTTGATGAGGAAGTCCTTGCGTCCCGCCTTCTCCATGAGGCGGCGCGTCTCATCGGCGGCGTACCCGGCCGCTATCCCGCCGAAGTCGAGCTTTACCCCCTCTTTCTTGAAGGCGACGGTATTTTTCGCGCAGTCGATCACGAGGTTGTCGACGCCTACCAGCGGCAGATGCTTCCGCACCTCGTCGGGGTTCGGCACCTCGTTGCGGTGAAGATCCCACAGGAAGCCCTCGCTTTTGTAGGTGATGTCGAATTTGCCGCCCGTCTCGCGGGTGAAGAAGGCCGCCGCGTCGAGCAGTTTGCAGTACCAGCCGGGGACCTCGATCGGCCCGATGTGGGCACCGGTGTTGAGTTTAGAGGTGATGCTTTTGTCGCTGTAGTAGTTGAGGTCGCGTGAAAAGGTGGTCACCTGTTTGACGATCTCCTTTTCGAGTCCGGCGTCCTGCGGCCCGGTGTAGGAGACGGTCAGGTCGCCGCCGAGCCCCTTGAACGAGAAGGTGTTGGGCGGTTTGGAGCAGGCGGCAACGGTGAAGAAGAGCAGAAGAGAAAGAAGAAAGATGCGTTTCATGTGCTTCACTCCACCACGAAGCGCGGGATGTGACTTCCGATGCGCGAGACCATCTCATAGTTGATGGTGCCGGCGAGTTCGGCGAGCGTTTCGGCCTTTATCTCCTGCGACCCCTGACGGCCGAGCAGGACCACCTCGTCCTCCAGTTTCACGCCGGGGATATCGGTGACATCGAGCACGGTGAGGTTCATCGCGATGCGGCCGCGTATCGGCGCGCGCTGGCCGCCGACGAGGGCGTAGCCGCTGTTCGAAAGTTTGCGGTCGTAGCCGTCGGAATAACCGATGGGAAGTATCGCGATGCGGGTCGGCCGGGTCGTCTGGTAGGAACACCCGTAGCCGATATATTCGCCGCTCTGGAGTGTCTTGAGTTGCGCGATGCGCGTTTTCCAACTCAGCACCGGATGGAGGATGTGGTCGGCGCCGTTCCCGTTGGCGGTGAGGTAGGAAAGGTAGGTCTCCTTCGAGGGCCACAGACCGTACTGGGCGATGCCGACGCGGACCATGTCGAAGTGCGTCTTGGGGAAGAGTATCGTCGCGGCCGACGAGGCGAGATGCCGTTCGAAAGCCGGTATCCCCGCCTTTTTCACCGCATCGCACAGTTCGTCGAACCGGGCGAGTTGGCGCATGGCGTAGGTATGATCGGTGGTGTCCTCGATGTTGGCGAAATGGCTGTAGACCGCCGCGAGTTCGAGGTGCGGCGAGCGTTTCAGCAAGGAGAGCACCGCCGCTATCTTCTCGGCCGCCACTCCCTGCCGGTTGGTGCCGGTCTCGACCTTGAGGTGGACCTTTATCGTTTTTCCGGCTGCGGCCGCCGCCGCTTCGAGCGCCGCGAGATGCTCCTCGTTGTAGGCGACGCACTCGACGCCCTGCGCCGGTACCTCGCCGCACCGCGCGATCGGCACCGGGCCGAGGAGCAGTATCGATTCAGTGAAACCGGCCTGCCGCAGGATCGCCGCCTCGTCGATGGTGTGGACGCAGAACTGCGTGACGCCGTTATCGCGGGCGAGTCCCGCCGTTTCGGTGATGCCGTGGCCGTAGCCGTTCGCCTTGATGACCACCGCGAGCCGTGAACGGTCGCCCAGAAGCCGCCGGAAGAAGGCGATGTTGGAGCGGTAGGCGGAGCGCGAAAGCTCCAGCCACTGATACTGTCCGGCGGTCGCGGTCATGGGTCCGATTCTCCTTCAAAAGCCTCGCCATTATATGCGTCCACCCCCCCAAGGCAAATTTATGGGGAATGAAACGGTCGCGCGCGCGGTTACTGGTCGGTAAAAAGTTGACTCTACGGGGGAAACTCACTATAGTGGCCCGTTTTTGCTTATGTGGAGGCTGTGATGAAAAAACTTATTATTTCCGCTGTTCTAGCCCTTTTCGTGATAGTTGCGGCTATCATGATCTACACCTATTCCCGCGACAAAGACGCCGATAAGGCGACATCCGCCGAAAGCGAGTGTGTAGATGACGGGCAGGGTTCCTGTAGCGATACCGCCAAAAAAATGAAAATGGAGAAGCGGCGCACGCTGAAGATGGATCCCCGCCGTTTCACCCTGAACCGCGACCTGCTCAACGGGACGGTCCGCAAGCAGTTGCAGGATGAGGGGAAACTGCCGCCCGACGACCCGAAGAAAGAGCAGGAGCAACAGCCGCAGCAGGCGCCGTCGCCGGAGACCAAGCCGCAGCCGGAGCCGTTGAAGGTGTCGCCCAATCTGCGGGTCAAGGTCCCGATGAAGATGCTGCGTCCCGCCGCCAATAACGATGCCGAGAAGGAAGTCACGCAATGAACGAACAGAAAACCGCTCCGGTACCCCCGCAGATCGACGAGAACGAGGTCATTCAGCGCAAGAAGGAAAAGATACAGGCGCTCCGCGATCTCGGGCGCAACCCCTACGACAACACCTTCCGCCCCGATACGCAGGTGGCCGCCTTCCGCGCCGCCTGTGACGGCATTCCCAAGGAAGAACTGGAGAAACCGGGTAAGCCGCAGAGGTTCGCGCTCGCCGGCCGCGTCATGGCGCTCCGGATGATGGGGAAACTCGCCTTCGGACACCTCAAGGACGAAACGGGCCGCCTGCAGGTGGTCTTCACCAAGGAATACCTCGGCGAGGGATTCGATTTCTTCAAGAAGTTCATCGACATCGGCGACATCGTCGGCGTGACGGGCGAAGCCTATGTCACCAAGACGGGCGAACTGTCGCTGCTGGTGCACGGCGTTCATCCGCTCACCAAGAATGTCCGGCCGCTTCCCGAGAAGTTCCACGGCCTGACCGATAAGGAGACCCGCTACCGTCAGCGGTACCTCGATCTGATCATGAACGACGAATCGCTCGAGGTCTTCCGGAAACGGGTGAAGATCGTCAACTTCGTCCGCGACTGGATGAACCGCGCCGACTTCCTCGAGGTCGAGACGCCGATGATGCATCCGCTTGTTTCGGGCGCCGCAGCGCGCCCCTTCGTCACCCACCACAACACGCTCGACATGCAACTCTACATGCGCATCGCCCCGGAATGCTATCTCAAGCGGCTGCTGGTCGGCGGGATGGGGAAGGTCTACGAGATCAACCGTAACTTCCGCAACGAGGGGATATCGATCAAGCACAACCCCGAGTTCACGATGATGGAGTTCTACTGGCCCTACGCCACCTACACCGATCTGATGTCGTTCACCGAAGAGATGATATCGTCGCTTGCCGTCGCGGTGACCGGCGGTACGAAAGTGACCTATCAGGGGCGCGAGATAGAGTTCGCCGCGCCGTGGAAGCGCCTGACCATCGAGGAGAGCCTCGTGGAGCACGGCGTCTGCACCGCCGAGGAGGCGAAGACGCGTGACGGCCTTATCGCGGCGGCCCTCCGTCACGGGATGGACAAGGATCACATCGGCACGATGAGTTACCATAAACTGCTCGTCGAGATCTTCGAGGAGAAGGTCGAGGAGCATCTGTGGCAGCCGACCTTCATTACCCGCTATCCCACCGAGGTGTCGCCCCTCGCCCGGCGCAACGACGCCGAACCCGACTACACCGACCGGTTCGAGTTCTTCATCGCCTGCCGCGAGATCGGCAACGCCTTCTCGGAACAGAACGATCCGCAGGCGCAGTACGAGGCCTTCGCCAAACAGGTCGAGGAGAAAAAGAAGGGGAACGCCGAGGCGGTCGACATGGACACCGACTACATCCGCGCACTCGAATACGGCATGCCGCCGGCGGGCGGCGAAGGGGTCGGCATCGACCGTCTGGTGATGCTGCTCACCGACGCCCCCTCCATCCGCGATGTCATACTTTTCCCGCTCCTGCGGTCGGAACAATAGATGCGTTTTGAGTTCTTCGTAGGGCTCCGGTATCTCTGGAACACCCGGCGCACCCGCTTTCTGTCGCTGATCACCCTCATTTCGGTGCTCGGCATCGCCATCGGGGTGGCGGCGCTGGTGACGGTCCAGTCGATCATGGACGGCCTGCAGAACCAGATGAAGCGCTCGATACTCGGGTCGAAGGCCCACGCGCTGGTGTCGACCGCCGAAGGGACCGTATCCGACTGGGCGCCGCTTGTCGAAAAACTGCGCGCCGTGCCGGGGGTGACCGGCGTCACGCCGATGGTCACCACCGAGGTCATCCTTTCGGCCCGCGAGGAGGTGCTCGGCGGCATCGCCAGCGGGGTGGATGTCGCGACGGTCGGTTCGGTCATACTCCTTCCCGATCAGATGAGAACGGAGAACAGCGACATCGCCTGTCTTGCCTCCCCGGCCAACTGTCCCGATCTGTTCAAACGCCGCGGAATGGACCCGCGCGTCGCTTTCGAGGAGGACCTCCTGCCCGACCGCGCCCGCGATCTGCCGCCGGTGGTCATCGGCAAGGAGATGGCCCGCTTCTTCAGCCTGCGTCCCGGCGATATCCTGACGGTCATCAGCCCGACCGGCGGCGGCATGGGGCCGACCGGCCCGCTCCCGCTGTCGAAGAACTTCCGCGTGGCGGGCACCTTCTTCACCGGGATGTACGAATACGACCTCAACTACGTCTATATGACCCTTACCGCCGCGCAGGCTTTCTTTTCGATGAACGGCGCGGTCAGCACGGTGGCCGTGAAGATCGCGGACCTCTACGACATAGACCGTCTTGGGGCGCGGATACGGGATGCCGCCGGTCCCGGCTACACAGTGAAGACCTGGAAGGAGATGAACAAGAATATCTTCAACGCGCTCAAGATGGAGAAGATCGTGATGTTCCTCATCCTCGGGTTCATAGTGCTCGTCGCGTCGTTCAACATCGTGGCGACCCTCCTGATGCTGGTGCTCGGCAAGACCCGCGAGATAGCGATACTCAAGACGATGGGGGCCGACAACCGCGCCATCATGACGCTGTTCGTCTTCGACGGCTTCGTGCTCGGCGTTGTCGGGACCCTGCTCGGCCTCGCGATAGGTTTCGGCGCCTGTGTCTGGCTCGACGGCATGAAACTCGGTTTCGCGCAGGATGTCTATTACCTGACCGATCTGCCCGTCGAGATGTCGGCGGGACTCTTCGGACTGGTCGCGCTCGCGGCGCTTCTGGTCTCTTTCGCGGCGACGCTCTATCCCAGCCGTTATGCCGCGCGGATCCGCCCGGCCGACGGTCTGCGGTACGAGTAGGAGGGCCGCGTGAAGTTCGAAACGCTCGTCGGCCTGCGCTACTTCAGGAACACCAAACGGTCGGGCGCCTTGTCGCTCATCACCCTGATATCGGTCGTCGGGATGATGCTCGGCGTCGCGGCGCTCATATCGGTCCTGTCGGTCATGGACGGCTTCCTCTCCGAAATGAAGACCAACATCCTCTCCTCGACGGCGCACGCCCATTTCCACAAACTGGTCGGCCGTTTCGAGGAGTACGAAAAGCTCGCGAAGGATATCCGGCAGGTGGAGGGGGTCGCCGGCGTCACGCCCTCGGCGATGAACGAGGTGATGATCTCGGCCAACGGCAAGATAACCGGCGCCATAGCCAACGGCATCGAAGTGGCCACCATCGGCGAGGTGATAGAACTGCCGCGCCAGATACTGCCCGGCAAGGGGAGTCTTGCGTGTCTCGAAGACCTGACCAAGTGCCCCGACTACGCCAAGGCGGCGGTCGAAGAGGATCTGCTCGCCGACGAGGGGGAGGCCCCGCAGAGGCTGCTTCCGCTCGCGATGGGCCGGGACATGGCGGAACATCTGCGCGTGGCGGCGGGCGACGTAGTGACGGTCATCAGTCCGCTCGGCGGCGGCATAGGGCCTACCGGGCCGGTGCCGGTCAGCCGCTCGTTCGTGGTGGTGGCGCTTTTCCACACCGGGATGTACGACTATGATTTCAAGTTCGTCTATCTTTCCCTGCCCGACGCGCAGGAATTCTTCTCGGCGAAAGGGATGGCGAGCTATCTCAACATAAAGGTGCGCGACATCTACCGGGTCAAGGAGGTGTCGAACCGCATCATGCACCTCGTCGGCGGGTTCCCCTACGGGATACAGGACTGGCAGGACATGAACAAGACCACCTTCAAGTTCCTCGAGATGCAGAAGATCGTCATGTTCATCATCCTCATCGTGATCATTCTGGTCGCCTCCTTCGGTATCATATCGACGCTGGTGATGCTGGTGATGGGAAAGGTGCAGGAGATAGCGATACTCAAGGCGATGGGGGCCGACGACCGGATGATACGGCGCATCTTCATGCTGGACGGCCTGCTGGTGGGCGCCGCCGGGACGATAGCGGGGGCGCTGCTGGCGGTCATGGTCTGCCTGACGCTCGAACAGATAGAATTCCCGCTGGCCAAGGATATCTATTTCTTCAACAAACTGCCGGTCGAGATGTCGCTCATGAGTTTCGGCATCGTGGCCGCGAGCGCGCTTTTGATAAGTTTCCTCGCGACGCTCTACCCGGCGTGGAAGGCGTCGCGGCTGTCGCCGTCGGAAGGTCTACGGTACGAATGAGGTCGTTATGATGCTTGCCCTGTCGCACATCGCAAAGAGTTACACCATCGAGGGGAGGACCATACCGGTCCTCCGGGACGTGAACCTCGAACTGCCTGCCGGGGCGCGGATGTCGCTCATCGGCAAGAGCGGCGCCGGGAAATCGACGCTCATCTCCCTCATCGCGACCATAGAGCGGCCCGATGCCGGTACCCTGCGCATCGGCGGCGAAGATACCGCCGCGATGAACGACCGGAAACTCAGCCGGTTCCGCAACGCGATGGTCGGTATCGTATTCCAGTTCCACCACCTTCTGCCCGAATTCACCGCGCTGGAGAATGTGGCGATGCCGCTCCTGATCGGCCGCCGCGTGAGTGAGGCGTTCTCCGAGGCGCGCGCCATGCTCGGCCGCGTCGGCCTCGCCGACCGGCTGGAGCACAAACCGGCCGAACTGTCGGGCGGTGAGCAGCAGCGGGTCTCCATCGCGCGGGCCCTCATCATGCGCCCGAAAGTGCTGTTGCTCGACGAACCGACCGGAAATCTTGACGAAGAGACCGGTCTCATTATCCTCGACCTCGTGCTGTCGCTTGCCGACGAGCATAAGCTCACGACGCTCTTCGTGACCCACAACAAGAGTTTCGCGCGCCGGATGGAACGAAACTATGAACTGAAGGACGGCATGCTATGGCCTCTGTGAGGATACTTCTCGCGCTCGTCGCCGTTCTGGCGGCGCTCCCCGTTTCGGCGGTCGAGATAAAACAGGTGGCCGCCGAAGGGTGCGCCCGCACCGAGTGCTCCCTGCTGACCAAGCCGTTCGAAGGGAAGAGCGCCCTGACCGAAGGGGAACTCGACGTCATCCTGCGCTCCTTCTACGCCTCGAAACTCTACCAGCACGTCGAGCTCCGCTACGACCTCGACACGAGCCTCCTGCGGGTGGTCGTGGTCGAACAGCCGGTCGTTTCGTCGGTCGTCATCCGCGGCTACGATAATGTGGATCTCGAGGATATCGAGAAGGTGATCGATCTCAAGAAGAACGAACTGGTGAGCCTCGACAAGATACGGCGCAACCTGCAGAAGATAGGCGATCTCTACAAGGAGAAAGGCTATCTCATGGTGCGCACGGCGCATGAACTGACCGTGAACGAAAAGAACAACGAGGCGGCGCTGGTCATCTCCATCATCGAAGGGGAACGGTCCCGCGTCCGCAAAATAACGGTATCGGGCAATGTCTTCCTTTCCGACGACTTCATCAAGGAGCGGCTCAACACGCAGGAGGAGGGGCTCTTCTCGTTCTTCAAGGACGAGGCCTACAAGAAGGAACTGCTCGAAGAGGATCAGGCCCGCATCATGTATCTCTACAACGAAGAGGGCTTCGTCAATGTCCGCGTCTCGCGCCCCATCGTCACCATATCGCCCGACCGGAAGGATGTCTACATCAATTTCATCGTGACCGAAGGTGAACGCTACAAGGTCAAAACGGTGACGGTGGCCGGCGACACGCTCGACAAAGGGGAGTACCCGGTCTACGAACCGCGGCTTACGAAAGAGAAATGGTACCGGCACACCGACCTCATCGCCGATCTCGACGCGCTCAAGACCTTTTACGGCGACGAGGGCTATCCCTTCGTCACCGTCATGCCGGAGCGCATCCCGAACGACAAGGACAAGACGCTCGAGGTGACCTACCATGTCCAGAAGGGGAAAAAATGCAAGGTCGAGCGGATAGAGATGACCGGTAACGACCGCTCCCGCGACAAGGTCATCCGGCGCGAGATGCGGCTCTACGAAGGCGAACTCTACACCTACTCGGGCCAGAAACACAGCGAGAACCTTATCCGGCGCACCGGTTTCTACGACGAGGTGACCATCACCCTCAAGGAAGGGAGCGACCCCGAACTGGTCAAGGTGATCGTCAAGGTCAAGGAGCGCAAGAGCGGCACCTTCAATGTCGGCGCCGGTTTCAGTTCGTTCGAAAGTTTCGTCTTCAACGCCCGCGTGGACCAGAACAACTTCCTCGGGTTCGGCCAGACCATCAGCCTCGTATCGCAGTTCTCGGCGATGCGGCAGGAGGTCAACCTGTCGCTGTTCGAACCCTACTTCTTCGACTACAATGTCTTCATGAGCACCAGTTTCTACTTCGTGAAGTTCGACTACTCGTCGCTTGACTCCTCCTACTACGCCGACTACGAGGACAACCGCCTCGGCTACAGCCTCATCTTCGGCTACCCGATCACCGACAGCCTGTCGGTCTCGGGCGGCTACCGCATCGACAAGGTGTGGCTCAAGGGGGGCGCCAAGGACCAGATGCAGTTCATGTTCCGCGATATGCTGACCAGTTCGGTCCTCGCCCGTCTCACGTGGGATTCGCGCAACGACCGCATGTTCCCCACCAAAGGCATCTACAGCAGTCTGGGCATCGAGATGTCGCCGCGCATCTTCGGTTCCGACGACGACATCCTGACGCTCGACTTCAACTTCCGCTGGTATCAGCGCCTCTTCTGGGAACTCATCTACAAGGTCAATATCACGGCGGGCTGGAAAAAGGATTTTTCGGGCAACCGGCTCCCGGTGTCGGAGCGGTACCGTCTCGGCGGCCTGTTCTCGGTACGCGGCTATCCCTACAACTCCATCGGCCCCGCCGAGGGTCTGCGCATCGTCGACGACCCGGGCGACCCCACCAGTTCGACCTATTCCTACACCATCGGCGGCGACAAACAGGTCATCATGAACAACGAACTGGAAGTGCCGATACTCAAGGAGATGCGGCTCAATCTGGTCGCCTTCCTCGATGTCGGGAACGCCTTCAACGAGGATGAGAACCTGTTCTACATCAACAACAAGGGTCACAACAAATACGGCCTGCCGCTCGCGATGTTCTGGAGCGCCGGGTTCGGGATACGGTGGGTGACGCCCATCGCGCCGCTGTCGTTCGAATGGGGCTTCCCCATCACGCCGCGGCCGGGCGACCCGGTCTACATGTTTGAATTCAACATTAAGAACTCGTTCTAGGGAGGTACCGATGAAACAGTTCATTATCGCCGCCATCCTGTTTTTGGCGGTCCCCGCCTTCGCCCTCAACGTCGCGTGCGTGGACATGAAGAAGGTGTGGGAGAACTCCAAGGAGATAAAAGCCGAAAAGGCCAATCTGGAGAAGATGCTCAAGAAGACGCAGGACGATCTGAAGAAGAAAGAGGCCGATCTCAAGGCGCTGCAGGAGCGGGCGATGAAAGAGGCGCAGGTGGCCACACCCGAGGCCAAACAGGCGATGCAGGAAGAGTTCCAGAAGAAATACCTCGAGTTCCAGGAGCTCTACCAGTCGAGCCAGAAGATGCTTCAGGAGAAGGACTACACGGCGCAGGCATCGTTCATCGAGAAGGTGCGCAAGATAGCGACCGAGATAGCCAAGAAGAAGGGCTACGATCTGGTCCTCGCCAAGGACAATGTCCTGTTCATGCAGGAAAAGTTCGACATCACGCAGGATGTCATCGGCGTCATCAATAAATAGATCCCTTTCCTTTGCCGTCGGCACGCCCTTGACTTTGTCCGGCCGATAGCGGACAATGACCGCATGAAACGGTTTTTCATCGTATGCGTCTTGGCGCTTCTGGTCGCCTTCTTCTGGGAGCGGATCGCTCCCTTTCTGCCGACGGCGATGGTATCGCCCGAGCGGCCGGTGCGCGACTTCGACGAGGCGAAGAAACTGCTTCTGGAGAAGGTCTACTACGACCACCGCGAAGACCTTTACTGCGGCTGTCCCTTCGACGAGAAGAAACGGATAGACCTTGCCGCGTGTGGCTACATTCCGCGCAAAGATCCCCAGCGGGCCGCCCGCATCGAATGGGAGCATGCCGTCCCGGCCCACGCCTTCGGCCAGAGCTTCGCCGAATGGCGCGAAGGACATCCCGACTGCGTGGACAAGAACGGGCGCCCATTCAAAGGTCGGAACTGCGCGCGGCAGGCTTCCGACCGTTTCCGTCAGATGGAGGCCGATATGTACAACCTCTACCCGGCGGTGGGCGAGGTCAACGGCGACCGCTCCAATTTCTCGATGGCCGAGATCCCCGGCGAAGTGCGTGAATACGGCGCCTGCGATGTCGAGATAGCCGACCGCAAGGTGGAGCCGCGCGAGGCGGTCCGCGGACTTATCGCCCGCACCTATTTATATATGGAAGAGGAATATCCGGGGCGCGGCATCCTGTCGGACAAGAACCGGAAACTCTTCGCGGCGTGGGACGGGCTCTATCCGGTCACCGACTGGGAGTGCGAACGGATGCGCCGCATCGAAGCGATACAGCAGAACGAGAACCGGGTGCTGAAAAGCGCCTGCGCGAAGGCGGGGCGTTAGTCGCAGCAGGTTGACTTTCGCGATCGAATAAGGGAGAACACGATAGCGACGGTAAAGGGAGGCGCTATGTCACCTAAGAAATTCTTGCGGCTCGGGCTCGGCTCGTGGATACTCGTCGCGATGCTTGCCGGCATCGTGGCGGGCTCGCTCCTCGGAGAGCGGGCATCGGTATTGCAACCGCTGGGAGTGCTCTTTATCCATCTGATCAAAATGCTCGTTATTCCGCTGGTGGCCTTCTCCATCGTCACCGGCGCGGCGAGTATCGGCAACACCGGTAAGGCGGGGAAGATCGGTATCGGCACCTTCGCCTACTATCTTGCCACCACCGCCGTCGCCGTTTCGCTGGGACTGGCCTTCGGCCTCATCTTCGAGCCGGGGGTCGGGGTCGACAGCGACAGCATCCGTGCGCTATTCTCCAATGAATACGCCGATAAGGGGAGCGTCCCCGGTTTCTGGGAGACGATCTACGGGTTCATCCCGCAGAATCCCTTTGCGGCCTTGAGCGGCGGCAACATCCTGCAGGTCCTTTTCTTCTGCCTGTTCTTCGGCTTCGGTCTGTCGGCCCTCCCGGCGGCGAAAAAAGAACCGCTGGTGGCGCTCCTTTCCAGCGGTACCGATATCCTGCTCTGGATGATCATGAAAGTTATGCTCCTCGCGCCGCTGGGCGTTTTCGGGCTTATGGCCGATGCGGTCGGCACCTTCGGTTGGGAGATATTGGGGCGTCTCGGCCTGCTCTTCGCGATCTATGTCTGCGCCCTGCTGATACAGACCTTCGGCCTGTATTCGCTTTTCATAAAGCTCTTCAGCGATTTTTCCCCGTGGCGGTTCATCAGGACCATCAGCAAGGTGCAGATGGTGGCCGCTTCGACCAGTTCCAGCATGGCGACCTTGCCGGTCAATATGAAGGTCTGCGAGGAGGAGCTGGGACTCTCCCCGGCGACCACCTCGTTCGTATTGCCGCTCGGCGCCACGATAAACATGGACGGCAACGCCATCTATTACGCGCTCGCCGCCGTCTTCTTCGCGCAACTGTTCGGGATCGAGTTGTCGTTCGCCCAGATGGTCGCCATTCTTTTCACCGCGACGCTCGGCAGTATCGGTCAGGCCGGAGTGCCCGGGCCGTCGCTCATGGTGGTGGCGGTGCTGCTCGCGGCGGGGTTGCCGGTGACGGGACTGCCGCTCCTGTTCGGAGTGGACCGGCTCTTCGACATGCTGCGCACGGCGGTCAATGTGACCGGCGACGCCAGTTGCGCGGTGATAATGGACCGTTTCAGCAAAGAAGCGTAAGAGAGACGGAGAGCGGGACCCTACTGCTTGCTCATCGTCCGCTTGATCTGGATCTGGCAACCCTCGTAGTCGCCCATCGTTTTGTCGGGGTAGTTGTCGTCGCCGGCACTCAACGCCTTCAGAGCGGTGCAGTCGCCCTCGAACTTCGCCGTGGCCGACATGGTCATGCTTCCCGATGAGGCGCTGGCGAAAAGGGCGTAGGTTTGCGGGGAGGACATGTAGACGCGGCAGGAGCCGGCGACGGCGAGGTCGCTTTCGTCACCGGGGATGGTCATCTTCCCCTTGCTGTAGGCGAACACCTCGGGGTCCTCGCTCTTCACGGTGCAGGCGGCGTCTTCGCAGCCGTAGACCCGCAAATGGGTGGCGTCGGCCTTTTCGAGGAGTGAATATTCGCCCGCCTCGCCCGGATCCATGTCGGGGAACTTGCAGGTGTCCTTGACCAGATCTACCGCGTCGACGCGCCAGATGCCGGTCACCTCGTCGATGGTCAGGCTGGTGTCGGCGTTGGTCGATTCGGTGCCGCCGCACGCGGCGATGGTAAGAAGCGCAAAAGCGAAAACGAACAGAACATGTTTCATGGATTCCTCCCGTTAATGATCGTTCAGCGACAAGAGAATATAGCCGAAATGGAGGAAAAGCGCAACTTCGTCAGATGAGTTTCATCGTCTCGTCGAGATCGACGATAATGTCCTCGGCCGCTTCGATGCCGACCGAAAGACGGATGAGGCCGTCGGTGATCCCCGCCTTCAAACGCTCTTCGCGCGGGATGGAGGCGTGGGTCATCGATGCGGGATGCTGGATGAGCGTTTCGCAGTCGCCGAGGCTGACCGCGAGGGTGCAGAGCTGGACATTGTCCATCAGTTTTTTGCCCGCGTCGAGTCCCCCCTTCACCTCGAAGGCGATCATCGCGCCGAACCGCGACATCTGTTTTTTGGCCAGCGCGTGGTCGGGATGCGAGGCGAGGCCCGGATACCATATCTTTGAAACCTTCGGATGTTTCTCAAGGAACGCGGCTATTTTCTCGGCGTTGTCACAGTGCTTCTCCATCCGGACGGCGAGCGTCTTGATGCCGCGCAGGAAGAGCCACGCGGTGAAGGGGCTCATGGTCGGGCCGAAATTGTTGAGGTAGTCCTTTTTTATCCGCATCATCAGTTCCTTCGAACCGGCGATCATGCCGCCGATGATGTCGCCGTGACCCGAGAGGTATTTTGTCCCCGAATGGATGACGATGTCGGCGCCCAGTTCCAGCGGCCGCGACAGCCACGGGGTGGGGAAGGTGTTGTCGACCACCAGCGGCACGCCCCGTTTCTTGGCCACGCCGGCCCACAGCGCGATATCGAGTACATCGAGCGTCGGGTTGGCGGGGGTTTCTATGAAAAGGAAGCGGGTCTTCGCGTCGGTCGCCGCCGCTATTTTCTCCGCATCACGACAGTCGGTCGGCGTCAGGAAGCGCGGCTCCACGCCGAAATCGGGCATGTGGCGGTTGAACAGCGCGAAGGTGCCGCCGTAGAGCGAACTACAGGCGACGAAGTTGTCGCCGGGGCGGCAGGAGGTCATCGCGACCGCCGCGATGGCCGCGAGTCCCGAAGCGGCGGTGAGCCCCGCCTCGGCCCCTTCGATGGCCGCGATCTTCTGGCCCAGCAGGTCGAGCGTCGGGTTGCCGAGCCGCGTATAGATGTAGCCCTCGTCGGTCCCGGCGAAACAGCCGGCGCCGTGGTCGGCGTTCTTGAACACGAAGGTCGAGGTGAGATGGATGGGCGGGACCAGATCGAGCGTCGTCGCGTGATGGCCGTGGATGCCGTGAACCACCGTGGTCGCGGGCGATACTTTTTTGCGGGCGGACATGATGCCTCCAAAAGCGGATAACTGCCCTCACCCTAGCCGATTTTCGGCGCAGGGCAAGTTCTTTCCGGAAACATTTTATTGACAACCGCCTCTTTTTCTGTTTAATCCCCCCGCTGTATTTGTGCATCATGGAGGATCCGATGAGCACCGAAAAACGCGCCAATATCAACACGATGGTCGCCCGTCTGCCCATCGTCGACCAGTGTGAAGGCTGTGAACGCGTCCGCGAAGAGAGCGGCGCAAAGGTCTGCTTCAAGTATGCCGAGCCGGCGTTCCACTGGGAGGACGGCCAGATATGCCTGATGGCGACCCATATCAAGAAAGAGGTGACGGTCGTCAAGAAAGTGGTCAACCCGTTGAAGGCCTCGAAACGGGCGGCCGGAAAGAAGAAGTAGACAGTTGGAACACTTCCAGCTTCTCGCCTTTCCCGAGCAGTTATCCGCGATAACGCGTAGAAATAATGTGATTCCCGTTATACCGCTCTGGTTCCCGCGCGCCGATCTCAACCGCATCGTGCCGTGGGCCCGTCGCAGGGAACTGCCCTTCGCGCTTGCCTTCGACCGGGAACGGGTTCCGGCCGACTATTTCCGTCAGGCGCTGACGCTCGCCGACCGGCTGTTCCTGTTCTCGCCCGAAGAGGTCGAGGCGGCCCGCGCCGCGAAGTTCTCCGGCGAACTGTTCCTTTTTTCCGGCGGTACGATGCTTTCGTGGCCGCAGTGGTACCGCGACCATGCGGTGCGTCCCGTCGTCTCGGCGCTCCCCAATTGGGAAGCGTCGGCGGGTCTCGATCCGCTCTATCTGGCAACCACCAAGCGCTGTGTCGCCGAATTCGGCGCCTGCCGGTCGCGCGGCGGGAGTCTCCAGCAGTTCACCTATTGCGATCATCGGTGCCGCGACAAGGTGCACGATCGCCAGTCGGTCGGCGCCCCCTTTTCTCTGCGCCCCGAATATGTCCATCCGCCCGATGCGGTCGCGTGCGTCGCCTACGATGAGACCGCCCTCAATCCCGCCCTGCCCCGTTCCGCCAAGCCGGTCGTCCCGATCCTCAACGAGGCGTGGAACCATCCTTGGCCCATCGGTCGCCGCATTCTCACCGAAGCGCATAAGACAAGCGATACCCGCTTTTATTTTAATTTGAGTGCCGATGAAAAGCGTCTTTTCGAGGAGGGGTTGTTCGGTTACTGGGGCTATCGCGAGAGTATCTATGACGGCGGCTGGGTGACGCCGGTGAAGGCGACGCCGTTCAAAGGCCGCCTGTTGCTGACGCTCGCCGCGCCGGTCCGCAAACTGCTGCTGGTGCAGACACACGATGCCGCCTCGCGCGAACTGTTCAAGCGGGCGCGTCATCAACTCTACACAATGCCCGAACAGGCGCTCTTCGCGCCGGTGATCACCGAAGAGGAACCGCCGGCGCTACGCATCGCGAGCCGCAAACAGGTGCGCCTGACCCTCATCCTCGACGATCCCGAACGCAAAACCTTTTTCCGCATCCGCGATATCGACCGCGTGGCGCTCCTCTACGACGGGACGCCGGTCGGCAAGTTCTTCAACAACTATCTCTATATCCCGTTCCCGCTCACCGACGAGGAGGCCCGGAAGATAGCCTCCCACACCCGACTGCGCGGAGTGATCGTGCAGGACCGGCTCATGCGGCGGATGTTCCAGATCCTCTTCGCCGGGAGCAAGCGCGAGGTCCTGCTCCATCCGGCGGTGCTGATGACCGACGAGGAGTCCCCGTCGTACCTCGCGGGCAACGAACAGGTCTTCCGTTCGTGCTATACCTCCGAGCGGCGCAAGGATTATCAGTGGAAAGGCACCGGCATGCGGCTGGTCAACTACCGCTCGCACTCCTTTTTCTTCAAAGAGGCGCGGCTTCTGCGGGAAGGCGACCTGCCGGAACTGTGGATAGATGTCCTCGGCTGTGATGACGATACGGTGCGCGCTCTGAAGGTCCGCGCCGAACGGTTCCTCAAGGAAAAACGCTCCTCCGCCGGGTAGCCGTATTCTTTTTTGTTCAGATTTTTCTTGAAAAAAGTCCCCCGACCTGCGTAAAGTGACACGACGAACGGAAAATCGAGTATCACCAGATGGAGGTATCCGTGGCCAAGAATGTGATGATGCTGATGGGGGACGAGGCGATAGCGCAGGGCGCCATCGACGCCGGCGTCTCCGGTTTCTACGCCTATCCCGGCACCCCCTCGACCGAGATCATGGAATATGCGCAGCATTCCAAAGATGCCGCCGTCCTCAACATCCACCGGCAGTGGTCGGCCAACGAGAAGACGGCGATGGAGTCGGCGCTCGGGATGTCCTACTGCGGCAAGCGGGCGATGGTATCGATGAAGCATGTCGGTCTCAATGTCGCGGCCGATCCGTTCGTGAACTCGGGCGTCACCGGCGCCAACGGCGGTATTATCGTCGTGGCGGCCGACGATCCTTCGATGCACAGTTCGCAGAATGAGCAGGACAGCCGCATTCTCGCTCAGTTCGCCCTCCTGCCGATCTTCGAGCCGGCCAACCAGCAGGAGGCCTACGACATGGCCTTTGCCGGGTATGAACTGTCGGAAAAATATAAAACGCCGGTCATGCTGCGGATCACCACGCGGCTGGCCCACAGCCGCGCCGGCGTCGAAATGAAGCCGCGCCTGAAGCAGAATGCGATGAAACTGCCCGAGAACAAGCGGCAGTTCGTCCTTCTGCCGGGGATCGCGCGCAAACAGTACAAAACGCTCGTGGCGAATCAGGCGAAGTTCATGGAAGAGGCCGAAAAAAGCCCCTTCAACCGCTACATCGACGGCGCCGACAAGAGCCGCGGCATCATCGCCTGCGGCATCGCCTACAACTACCTGATGGAAAATTATCCGAACGGCTGTCCCCATCCGGTCCTCAAGCTCTGTCAGTACCCCGCGCCGAAGAAACTGATAGAGAAACTGGTGAAGGAGACCAAAGAGGTCCTCGTTCTCGAGGATGGTCAGCCGATGCTCGAAGAGTCGCTGCGCGGCCTTTTGGACCGCGATGTCAAAGTGAAGGGCCGCATCACCGGCGAGTTGCCGCGTGACGGCGAACTCAACCCGCTTTTTGTCCGCCGCGCCCTCGGGATGGCCGACATCTGCGGCGCGCCGGCCCCCGCCATCGTCGCTCCGCGGCCGCCCGCCTTCTGCGTCGGCTGCGGTCACATCGACGCCTACAACGCCATCAAGCAGGTGGTGACCACCGGCTACGAGGACGGCCACGTCTTCGCCGACATCGGCTGTTACACCCTCGCGGCGCTCCCGCCGTTCGAGGTGGTCAATTCGTGCGTCGACATGGGCGCCTCCATCACGATGGCCAAAGGTGCCGCCGACGCCGGGCTCTTCCCCGCCTGCGCCGTCATCGGCGACTCGACCTTCTGCCACAGCGGCATGACGGGACTGCTCGACTGCGTCATCGAGAATTCGAACGTCGTCATCTTCATACTCGACAACTCGGCGACCGCCATGACCGGCGGTCAGGATTCGCACGCGCTGGGCCGACTTGAGGCGATATGCAAAGGACTCGGCGTCGACGAGAAGCACATCCGCATCGTCAATCCGCTCAAAAAGAATCACGACGAGATGGTGCAGGTCATCAAGGAAGAGATCGAGTACAAGGGCGTTTCGGTCATCATCCCGACCCGCGAATGCATCCAGACGCTCGGCAAGAAGAATAAAAAGGGAGGCGAATGATGAAGAGCGATATCATACTTTCGGGCGTCGGCGGTCAGGGCATCCTCTCCATCGCGGCGGTCATCGGACAGGCGGCGGTGTCGGCGGGACTCCACATGAAACAGTCCGAGGTCCACGGCATGTCCCAGCGCGGCGGCGATGTCCAGTCGCATCTGCGCATCAGCGATAAAGAGGTCTTTTCCGACCTTGTGCCGCACGGCGCCGCCGACATGATACTCTCGGTCGAGCCGATGGAATCGCTCCGCTATCTCCCGTGGCTTTCCAAGCAGGGGTGGATCATCACCAACTCCCAGCCCTTCATCAACATCCCGAATTATCCCGACCAGAAGGCGGTCATCGCCGAAATAGAAAAACAGCCCAAGCACATCATCATCAACGCCGACGAACTCGCCAAGGCGGCGGGCAACTCGCGCGGCATGAACATGGTCATGGCGGGCGCCGCGTCGCTGTTCGTCGACATCCCGCAGGAGAAGATGGAAGGGGCCATCCAGTTCCTCTTCGGCCGCAAAGGCGAAGAGATCGTGAAGTCCAACATCGCCGCATTCCGCGCCGGCCGCGAGTTCGCCCAGAAGAAACGCGGCTGACCTCCGAGTCCCCTCCTTTTCCTATCAAGGGTCAAAAATAAAGTTCTGCGTATCATTGATTTTGTAGATATGAAAGTATATCTTGTGTGCATAAATGATGTAGTAATGATATATCATTTATATATAGCGAGGTGAACAATGCGGGGTGTGATGAAAAGGTTGACGCCGGTGGTCGGCGCGCTTGCGGTGCTATCGTTCTGGCTTATCGTGAACGCTCAAACGGCGCCCGTGGCGCCGGACGAGACGCAGTGCATCGCCACTCCCGATCAGGATGCGGTGCGCACCGAGAAACCGGTCGAGCCGCCCGCGACGCTCTATGTCAGCGGCACGGCGGTCTCTCTGCGCGATGTCGCATCGACCAAGGGAAAGAAACTCTACATCCTCCAGCGCGGCGACGAACTTACCGCCACCGGCCAGCGGATGAAGAATGAGGAGATCGACTGGGTGCAGGTAGCGGTCCGCACCAAGCAGGGTGCGCTCACCGGCTGGGTCGACCGGAAATATCTTTCCGACAAGAAGGTCGAAGGACAACTTGCGTTCGTCAAGACGCTCGACCTCGCGCCGTTCGCCAAGACCAAGGGCTACAAGGACAATCCCCCGGTCAAGACGCGCGGCGTCTACATCACCGTCTATTCGGCCAGCCCGAAATATATCCGCCGCTTCTTCGATCTTGCCCAGAGCGGTCAGATCAACACCTTCGTGGTCGATGTGAAGAATGTCGAGGGGGAGATACTCTTCAAGAGCAAGGCGGCCGAAAAACATTTCCCGGCGGCCAACAAGCGGGTCGTCTACAAATCGACCCCCGCCTTCATCTCCGAGGCGCGGCAGAAGGGGATATACCTCATCGCGCGGATGACCGCCTTCAAGGACAACTACTACGCGCTCGCCTATCCCGACCGCGGCATCATGGTGCCGGGGACGAACGAACTGTTGCGCGACCGCGACAAACTGGTGTGGGTCACCCCGCACGACCGCCACTACTGGGAATATCTCATCGATCTGTCGCTTGAGGCGGCCGAGATGGGTTTCCACGAGATACAATTCGACTATGTCCGCTTCCCCGATCTCAACAAGGAGATGGATACCCGCAACACCAAGGGGGAGACGCGGCCGCAGGCGATACAGAATTTTCTCAAGTACGCCTATGAGCGGCTCTCGGAGAAACAGACTTATGTGAGCGCCGACATCTTCGGACTCGTCCCGAGCGTCGCCGACGACATGGCCATCGGCCAGTACTGGGAGTCGATATCGAATGTGGTGGACTACATCTGCCCGATGATGTATCCGTCGCACTACGCCACCGGTTTCGCGGCGCTCGCGGTCCCCGACAGCGATCCTTACAAGACGATACGGCAATCGGCGCTCGACTCCCTGCGGCGCAACAGGCGGATCCCGACCCCCGCCATCATCCGGCCGTGGATACAGGACTTCACCGCCTTCTGGGTCAAGGGCCATATCCCCTACGGCGCCAAGGAGGTCGAAGAGCAGATACGGGCGCTCCGCGAACTGGGCATCGACGAATATCTCCTCTGGAATCCGCGCAACCGCTACACCCCGATAACCATACAGAAGTAGCCGGTCGATAAAAATGTTGCCGAAGCGAAGGGCGCGGATAAGATGATCGTGTTGAGTGAACAGGAGGCGGCGTGAGTCTCTGTTACCGTTGCATGGAGGAAAGGGGCGTAGAACAGATATGCCCGAAGTGCGGGTTCGACTCGGCCACGCCTCCCGATGCCGCCGGCCCGCAACTGCCGCCCGGCACCCCGTTCGCCGAGGGGAAGTACCTCATCGGCCGCGTGCTGGGGATCGGCGGTTTCGGCATCACCTACATCGGCTACGACACGCGGCTCAAGATAAAACTTGCGATAAAAGAATACTTCCCGCGCCATCTCGCGAACCGCGCGCTGCCCGACAAACAGGTCCGTCCGCACGACGAAAAGGCGGAACAGGATTTCAGGGACGGTCTGCGTTACTTCCTGCGCGAGGCGCAGACGGCGGCGAAGTTCGACAGTCATCCGCATGTGGTGGCGGTCAAGGACTACTTCGAGGAGCACGGCACCGCCTACATCGTGATGTCCTACATCGAGGGGCGTTCGTTCGGTGATTTTCTCGAAAAGCAGAGTTTCGGCCGCACGACCTACCGAAAGACCATCGATGTGATGCTGCCGATACTCGATGCGCTCGGGAAGATACACGCCGCCAATCTTCTGCACCGCGACATCAGTCCCGAGAACATCTATCTCACGAAGGACGGCACCCCCAAACTGCTCGATTTCGGCGCGGCGCGCTACACCTTCACGAGCCAGACGCAGTCGATGAGTCTGACGCTCAAGGAGGGCTACGCCCCCATCGAGCAATACAGCAAGAACGGCGAACAGGGCCCGTGGACCGACATTTACGCGGTGGCGGCGACGATGTACCGCGCGCTGACCGGCGCGGTGCCGCCCGCGGCGCTCGAACGGCTCCATGAGGATACCTTGAAGCCGCCGTCGAAACTCGGCGCCATCATCCCGGCATCGGCCGAGAAGGCGCTCCTGAAGGCGCTCTCCCTGCGTATCCGCGACCGCTATCAGGATGTCGCCTCGTTCCGTCTCGATCTGGTCACGACGATGCCCAAGCCCGGACTGTCGTCATTATTCGCCGACTGGCGCGTGGGCGCCGCCGTCGCCGCCGCGGCGGTCGTGGTGGTGCTCGGGGTCAAACTGTTCCTCGATTCGAATCCGGACGAAAAGATACCGGAAGAGGCGCTCCGTTTCATCGGCAAAGATGCGAACGGCGATCCGCTGCAGCCGGAACAGACCGTTGCGGCCGATGGAAAAAAGCGGTCGGTCGCGCCGCGTTTCGTGAAGAAACAGCACCCTGCGCCGCCGAAACAGGCCACACAGAAAAAGGAGTCTCCGCGCGCCGAACCGTCGCCCGCGCCCAAGGCGGAGCCGGAGCCCGCTCCTCAGCCGCAGCCGATCGTGGAGAAACAGGAATCGTCCGGCGATCCGTCGATGCGTTCCATCCGCAAGGTGCAGAACAAGGACGAGGTGTCGTTCATCAAGGCCTCGGCGCCCAAGGGGAACCCGGCCGACCTGTTCAAACAGGGCTTGGCGCTCGATCGGGCGGGCAATGTCCGCAAGGCGCTCGAATACTACGATGCCGCCTGCGAACAGAACTATTCGGTCGCCTGCTATCAGGGAGCGAAGGTCTCGGGCGACAAGCGGCTGTATGCGCAGAGTCGCGCGCTGTTCGAGAAGGAGTGCGCTGCGGGGAAGGGGTTCGCCTGCACCAACTATGGGACGATGCTCGCGGGCGGCGAGGGGGGAAAGAAAGATATCATGAAGGCGCGCGAGATATTCGAGCGCTCCTGTAAACTCGATCAGGCGGTCGCCTGCCTCTCGCTTGCCGGTATGTGGGAAAAGGGTGTCGGTTCGGTGGACGATCCTTATCTGGCGGCGAAACTCTATAAGCGGGCGTGTGAACTCAACGCGAAAGAGGGGTGCCTGAAGTACGCCGACATCCTTGCCAGCGGCGCCTCCGGGGAGAAGGAGGGGGAGAAGGCGGCGAAATACTACTATCTGCGCGCTTGCCAGCTCGGTTCTCCGGCCGCCTGCAGGAAGTCGAAGTAAATGTTGAAAAATTACGTTGTCCCGTTAGAATGAACCGGCACCGATGACTATGAGAGGGTTACCGATGGAGGCGCAGGCCAACGACGCGCTCGCGGCGCTGTACGGCGACGCGCTCGATTTCGCCCAGACGCTCGACGAAGATCTGTCGAGTTTCCATTTTCTCCTTTCCTTCTTCACGATACCGAGCGAGGTGACGGTGCTGTTCGAGGACCTCTCGATCTCCACAGCGCTGGTCACCGATACCTTCAAGGAACTGAAACGGCGGCATCAGCGCGGCGCTACGCCGCTCCGTGAACCGGCCGGCATGGTCAGGGAGATCGAGAAGCGGGCGCTCGGGTTCCTCCAAGGTCCTGCCGACGGCCCCTCGCCGCTTCATCTGCTCCTTGCCATACTCAGCGAGAAACACAGCATCGCCTATCAGATACTGCAGGAGATGGGTGTCCAGAGCGAACTGCGCCTCCGCGCCATGAATATTCTCACCAACCCGCCGCGCCGGATACACAACCGCATCCTCGAACTGCTCGAAGAGACGACCGAACTTCAGCCCGAGCGGGCGCCGCAGACAAAAACGATGGTCAGAGAACAGGAGTCCTCCGCCGGACCGCCCGCCGCCGAAGAGGCCCTTCCGTCCGTTCCCGCCGCCGCGGCGCCGCAGGCAGGCGCCTTGCCCGAGGTGTTCCGGCAGTTCGGCCGCGATCTCACCGAACTGGCGAAGAACGGTGAACTGGAACCGGCCTGCGCCCGCGAAAAAGAGATGGAACTCATCCTCGATATCCTCGGCCGCAAGAAGAACAACAATCCGCTACTGGTCGGCCTCGCCGGGTCGGGGAAAACGGCCATAGTCGAAGGTCTCGCGTGGCTGCAGCGCGACGGGATGCTCGCCGGCCGCATCATCTGGGAACTCAACCTCTCGGCGCTCGTATCGGGGACCGAATTCCGTGGCACGCTGGAAAAACGACTGAGCGAACTTATCGCCGAGGTCGACCGGCTGAAAGATACGCTCGTGGTCTTCATCGACGAGATACATCTGCTGGGCAGCGATACGCACGAAATGGTGGCGAACATGCTCAAGCCGGTCCTCGCGCGCGGCAACTTCCCCCTCATCGGCGCGACGACCCCCGACGAATTCAAACGCTACATCGCCAAGGACCCGGCGATGGAACGCCGCTTCACGCTGGTGCCGGTGGCGGAACCCGACGGCGAGGCGCTGGTCGCCATTGCGGCGTCGGCGGCGCGGTCGCTCTCCTTCTATCACCGTGTCCGGCTCGACGAACCGCAGTTCGTCCGGAATGCCGTGATGCTCTCCAACCGCTACATATCGGGGCGCAGTCAGCCCGACAAGGTGCTGTCGATCCTCGACACGCTCGGGTCGATATTGCAGCGCGCCGGGAAACCGGAGGCGACCGAACGCGACCTCATGGAGTTCATCAGCGCCAAGTCGGGGATACCGGTCGACAACCTGCTGGTCGACGGCGCCCGCATCCTGCAGACGCTCCCGGCGCGGCTCGACGCCGCAATAAAGGGGCAGTCAGAGGCGAAGAAAAAGATAGTCCAGCTCCTTGCCCGCCGTTTCGCCCGTAAGGAGGCGAAACGGCCCATCGCCTCGCTCATCCTCGCCGGCCCGTCGGGGGTCGGCAAGACCGAGACGGCGCGGCGGCTCGCCGATTATTTCTTCGGTAGCGATCGCCGTATGGTCGTTTTCGACATGAGCGAGTTTCAGGAACAACATGCCGTGGCGCGGCTCATCGGTTCGCCGCCGGGCTACACCGGCTATGAGGAGGGGGGCCGCCTCACCGAGGCCTTCCGTCGGGAACCGTATCAACTGCTCCTGCTCGACGAGATAGAAAAGGCGCACCCCAAGGTGCTCGGCATCCTGCTGCAACTGCTTGACGAGGGGCGCGTGACCGACAGCCGCGGCTTCACCGTCACGATGGCGCAGGCGATCGTCGTGATGACCACCAACCTCGGCGCCGATGAGTTCACTGCTCCGCGTCTCGGCTTCGGCAACGGCGAGGCCCGCGAGGAACACGAACCACAGGTGCGCGGCAAGATAGAGAAGTTCCTGTCGCCCGAACTGGTCAACCGCGTCGACGACATCATACTCTTCTCTCCCTTCACCGACGCCGAACTGCAGGCGGTGACGCGGCATACGCTCGACCGGACGCTGGCCTCACTGCGCGAGAACTACGGCATCACCATAGCCCCCGACGACCCCGACGCCTTCTCCGCCGCCGTGGCGCGGTCGCTCGGCCCCAAGGAACGGCACTGCGGCGCCCGCGGCGTCCAGCGCTGGATGGAACAGCAGGTCGAGTCGCTCATACTGGATGCGGTGGCGGAGGGACCGCTTCCCGAAAATAGCGTCCTTTCGTTCGACGCGACGACGAAACAAGTGGTTCTGCGGGTACGCGTCTCTGCTGTCTGAATAAATATCCGAGTAAAAACAAAGAAATAATCCATTGTATAAAAAAAATGATAAAAAGAGTTGACAAAAAAAAGCGTCCTGCTACAGTGGCGAGCGCTTTGGGCACCTGGGTCACCGCGAGTTCATTGAAAACTGAGCAGCAGCAAAGAGAGAAAGAATAAAGGAACCAACC